>OCVR010000200.1_pt1 | contig 49621 bp, 70 predicted proteins | sample 1539091 | NCBI WGS metagenome assembly OCVR01 (sample SAMEA3355530, study PRJEB22509) | marine metagenome | biome: marine; feature: coastal ocean; material: water | place: USA | collected 2010-08-07 | depth 16 m | reverse complement strand
CTACTTTTAGACTATCAAATACTTTTGCCATCTTAGGAGACACAGTTGTATATTCGAGTATTTGTTGAAGTGTTTTCATTACGCTAAATCCTTATCGTGGTTTAATCCACCTTTTTTCTTTTTGACTATAAATGCATTCACACGTGCATATCCCCATTGTTGAGGAGTAGTGCCAGGTCTGTGACCCGTCTTCCATGCGGCAACACCACGATTATAAACTTTTCTTAATGTATCTACAGAGATACCCGACTTTTTAGACTTGTCTGCAAGAGCACCTTCGTCTATGGATGGAGTATCTTTCTCGTACTTCTTACGAAGTTTGTCTGTACCCCATTCTCCTGCTCCACCTTCTTCGTACATGTCTTTGAATGCTTTGGTATACTTGGACGGTTTCGTTTTCGCTGTTGCATCGCCAGGAGCGGGTTTATAGGCGGAATCATCATCGTCTGCTTTCTTCCCATGTTTCTTGAAGTGTGCGTCACGTTTATTCTTAGTAGACTTCTTGAGTCCAGCATGATAACGTGCGGGTTGAGTACCTTCTTTATCTTTGATGTCAGGGTCTTGTGCCTTTGCTTCAACTAACTCTACTGCATCTAACCACTTACGGAGTTTCTTACCGTCAGTCATTTCTACTATAACGTAGTTTGCACCCAAGACAGTTACAACACCGACCTCTTCACTTTCTTTGATAACAACAGAGTCACCAAGTTCAAACAGTTCACCCTTGACAAACTCTTCTCTTGTTTTGGAAACAGTTTGAAGTTGAACATGTCTTTTAAAAGAAACCTCTTCCTTGAGACCCAATCCTTTCCGAACGTCATTAAATAACTTCCGTGTATCTTTATCGGACATACTTTTAGGAACACCTTGAGTGAACGATTGATAATCATTCTCTTTTGCGTTCGCACGTTGTTTAGATGCAGACATTCCTTCAACACCTTCTGCATCAGGGTCTCTACGACCCGCAGAGATTACTTTGATTGACTCAAAGTTATAGAATCCGTGTCTTGCCTTTTTACCGTTGTATTTGTTTAATAGAACATCAAACTCACGTACACGGTCATCACCCACTACCATAGTGATACGTTTGTATCCTTGGTCATATACCGCAGATGCAATATCGAATACGTTCTTTACTTTCTTATCGACAATGATGTTACGACCAAACTTTGGGAACATCTTACGTAAGTGTTTGATTTTATCTGAATATGATAAAGGGTCTTTTGCACCAGTAGATTGTGATACATAGACTTTCCAGTCCGAACCACTTGCCTTCTTTGCAATAGTATCCAAGACTTTGCCATGTCCAATAGTCGGGGGATTCATCCTCCCGAAGGTGAAGTAGACCTCTTTGGTCTCTTCAGTCAAATAGTCTTTAAAATTCTTAATCACTTTTGAGTACCACCACCACGTTTCTTAGACATTTCTGCCTTACGTATTTGTGGAAGAAGTTTCTTTGCAATCTTGTTTATTGCACCAGCCTTCTTTGCAACTCTCTTTTCAATATCCGCTCTACGAGAGAAAGATAGTTCTCCTTTAGGGACATCATTAGTGAGTTTCTTGACAATCTTATTTCGTGCAGCTTTCCTTGCACGGAGTTTGAGTACATCCATAGATGCAATCTTCTTTGCAGCTTTCGCCTTTGCAATCTTAATCTTCGGTGCGAGTTTCTTCATTCGCATCTTTGCTTTTTGTCGCTGTTGCATAGTCATCGCTTCAACGAATTCGTCCGAAGACTCTAAAAAATTTTTAAATCCAATTGGTTTGGACATATCATTACCTCTTTGGTTTATCCCATCCCTTCAGAACGTCAGGACTGAAGTTATTATACGAAAATTCTAAACGGTCAACCAATTTGACCGCATCACCACCTAGTTCATCAATAGCAACAAAACCTTCTGCACCTGTTGTCTTATAACCACTCTTGGTCTGAACAAATGCATCAATGTTACTTATACTGTTTAATTTATTTATAAGTTTTAGTTTCGCAAAAACTATATTTTTTTGCAAATCGAACATTAATACTAAGTTTTTTTGGTTTTTTTCACTGAAGAAACTGAGGATGTCTTTTTGTTTTGCTTCCCAGTTTGCTTTACCTTTGTCACTTTTTTTACTGTCGATTTCTTTTTGGTACTTTTCTCTAATCCACTTGATGAGACCTTTGACGTGCCTTTTCGAGTCGGGGATGATTTGCCCTTCACGGACGAACGTGTTCCCGTACTGTTCGATTTTTTGGGCGAGGTCTTGGTTACCTTCGAGTTGTCTGAGGGTTGACCCAGCAATCTTTTGAAAAATTCTACCACTTGTTTTAAGATATTCATTTACTTCTTTTGTCTCCTGTTTTGACATAGTCGCACCACTCACATCACGCAACATTGCGTCTTGTGACCATACTGCGGCAGACTTTTTGAACTTAGATACATCAACACCGTAAGATGCCTTCATCGATTCAAAGTCTTTACCCTTATATGTAGTGTGCCATACAACACCCATTTTCGCCTTGCGTACTTCTTTCGCTTGGTCATAAGGTATTGCGTATATTATAGTATTAGGATGGAAGGTAGTAAACTTCTGACCATCAATAGTCTTAGTATCCACATCTCCACCACCAAATAGAAAGTCACCCTGTATAACACCTTTGATTCCTAATTCAGGAAGATGTTTAAGAGCGAGTTTCATTTTAGTTGCGAGGTCACCTGACATGTCCGCATCGATTTCCTCGTCAGTCTTATAGACCTTGGGACTCTTTGCAAACACACCCTTCTTCGCAACAAAGAACTCACCGTCTCTTGGGTCTTGACCACAGAAGACGGCAGGGGCACCATCCCACTTAGTTGACAGTTTAGATGAAGAAACTCCACCCAACATATCACGTAGGTCACGTAGAGCAAAGATTGCTTCTCGTGTCCCCTTCACACCACCATAGAGAACTTTGTCCTCGATATGAGTCATGTGAGTATTCTTTTGTTCTTTTAAAAATTGTTTAAAATGTTCCATTACACCCAACCGTATTTGTAATCGTCTTGATATATTTGTTCCATTATAATCTTTTTTGATTCGTCTGTCAAGTCATTTACCGAAACTAATTCAATACCTTTTTTTCTACTATCATGTCGATACACTTCACCATGAGGATGACCTTTCCAAGTTGGTAGTTTTAGTACGTCTGATATCACATCATCTACTTGATGTAAGTAATAGACCGCATCATATTCTTTTGTGGAACCTGCCCAATCAAACTGAGAACAAAACTCAGATATGTTTCTTATTAGACTATCCTTTGGTGCGTGAAGTTTCACTACATCATTAGGATTTTGACACCAAAACGCCCAATCTTTATCAGTAAGTTTCTCAAACTTTGAGAATAACCTACTCAATCTACTACGTTGTTGATTCATTGCACCACACCATCTATCGATAGGGTCACGTTTAATTGCAATGGACTTGTCGTACTCAGATTCAGCAATAGTTAATCTACCACCCTCTTGACCATACCACAATTGAATAAGTGAAGACGCATTCTTAGGTGGTGTCATTACCGCAATACCATCAAATACATGAGGTAGTGGATTGACAAAATCTTGGTCATAGTATTTCATTGTTATCATGATGTTTTCAACGAGTTATATTTTACTGCGAGATTGAAGAACTGACCAAGTTTCTTTTGACCAGCGTTACCTGCCTTATTAGTTCTAATTGACATCTCCATAGTAACAGTCTCATCTCTTGATGTCAACTCAATAAACCAATTTTGTTTGGATGTTCTTGATGGGTATGCTTTAATGAATTTTACTACAGGAAGAAATACACCGAGTTCATCATTTGAAGTAATCTCTTCGAAGTCATCTTTGACCGCTTTGATTACTTTAGTAGGTACTTCGGGTGCATCCCTAAGAATTTCTGTACGGATATAGTCCAGTGTCTTATCTTTGTTTTTATTGAATAGGTCAATGACTGCACTACGACACACTTCTAGATGTTGGTCATAGAGTTGTTCGTATCTCTTATTATCTTTCTTTGATAGTTCAACAAGTGCCTTTGCAGTATCACGTCTCTTTGAACCATCATAAGAACGTGCATCAGGGATACCATCAATCTTAGAATATACTTTCTTGTGTAATTCTAGTTTTAGGGAATTGACACCCTTGTCTTTGAATGCAGTGTATATGGGATTGACGTATGTATTGAGTTTAGGTTCTTTGGTTTTCTTACCACCCGCTTTGAGTGATACACCCAACATCTCACCGTCTTGGAATTCTAAAAAGATATCGCCAGGATGGTTCTTTGGAACACCTTTAGGTTTTGCACGATATCCCCAATAAACATTCTTAATGGGTTTATTCTTGTTCTCATCTTTTATGTACTTGAGAACACCCATTGCGTTCAACATCTTTTCAGAGTATTTGGATGACTCGGATGCCTTCTGAATAGTTTCTATTGCAGCTTTCACATCCTTGGGATTCACACACTTTAATTTAGTAGGGTCTTGTTCTAATAAGAAGTCATAGAACTTTTCGATGTTAGTTCCAACGTTGAAGTTCTTTTCCCATGCGATTGCGGGGAACAATTCAGTAATGGATGCATTGAGAGTTGTCTCACCAATACCACCCGACTTAGGTTTAATTAGAATGATTACTTTGGTATCAAACCCCTTGTCGATATGAATAGGGTCAACAGACTGTCCTGCTTTCTCTCTAACCTCTGCATCCACTCCACTTTGTTTTAGGTTGCGAACAAGTTCATCACGGTCAGTGAGTCTATCATTAGAACGTGCAACAAACACAGTCGTCTTACTGTTTGCAGATTTCTTTTCTACAGGCAAGTCCCCGAATACATCTTCAGGAAAATCTGAGACACTTATCTCTTCGGATAAAAATGTCGAAAATTTTAACATAGTGTCCCCATACAAATAAAGTAAATAAAATTTATACTTCTATTTATAACAAAACAGCACTAGAGTTTTTATCATTATACTTTTTAATTGTGTCTTTTAGACCATTAATCCAGTTATCACGATGTTCAATGAACACTTGAGGTTCATCATTGTCTACTGAAATGATTGTCACAAGTTGTGTGATTGGCATTCCTGTACGTTCTTCCCACATAACCGCATAACCCGACTCTTGCATGAAGTAGTTGGTTACGAACTTAGTAGGTTTCTTTTTCATTGCAGTCTTGAAGTCGATGATGGATAGTTTCCCATCAAACTCTGCAACACAGTCAACACGACCCGCAATACCCAAATGAGTAGAGTAGAGAGGTGCTTCTTGTGCATAGACCTTACCGATACGAGTATCAAGTATGTCCTTGACTGCAAGAAACGATTGAATGATATCAGGGGTATAACCTTCTTTGAAGTCAGGTTTATTGTCGATATACTTTTCTAGAATTTCGTGAACCGAAGTACCACGAGTAGATGCACGATATGAGATACGATTTGCTTCCGCATCACCGACACGTTTACGCCATGCCTTTATACCATCTGCACTCAAGACTGAGAGGACTGTAGTTATTGAAGGGTAGTTAAGACCTTCGGGAGTTTTATATTGTCTCCCCGTGTCAGTTGTTACTGACTCCATTTCAGTTAGTTCTGTTTTTATATGTTCAAACATACAACACTCCTATAAGGTTGCGAATCAATAATAATAGACCAACAGAGTTCACAACAATCAATGCACGGTCTTTCCATAATATACTTACCCATAACCATAGAGTAACACCCATCGCAGAAATTGTCAAGTCGAATACAATCAACTCTGCAATTCCTCTCATAGACATTCCAACTAATAACATAGCAGACGCAACCCATTTGATATACCAGTCAAGGGTATACTTCGGAGTTGCAGACTTCTGAATCCTTTTGGAGTTCTTTACTTCTTCGGGTGAGAAATCATTTGGTTTAGGTTTAAACAATTCTTTATTTTCCATTCTCTATTTTATTACGCATCTCCTTCATGCGATTACGTGATGCAACCCAATTCTCAAATGACATTGGTTTACGTGCTTCACCACAGTTCAGTTTGTTTTTCTTAAACTGTACTTTGAGTTCTTTCTTATATTCCGCACCGAGGAATGTTCCTACCATGCGTACTAATGCTTTTCGGAACGAACGTCCGTGGTGCATATGACCAAGACAGTGAGTCAACTCGTGAATCAAGGTGTATGCATCCATACCACACTTTGCATCAAGAGTAACACTATGTCCATTAGTGAATCCTGACGTACCACGACCAGTGGAACGTGCTTTCAATTGAACTTCAGGTTTACGGGCAGCGAGGAACATATTCATAAAGTCTATCTCCCCACTTTCCGCAAAGAGTTTATACCATGTCTTAGATTTGTAAATCTTCTTCGCAAATTTCTGTGCTTCGGAAAGATTAGCAAATGTAGGAATGGGTTTACCCTTCAATTCCATTGCAGATTGAAATGCCCATTCAGAACGGTAACACTTCTTACGTTCAGAGTCGGTAGTACCCTTGGCACCCCGATTCTGTTTTTGTGCATGTTTGATACAATAGAGATTGTATAAACTTGAGTCCGCAATTTTAAATTCCATAATATAAACCTTTCAAATCAATTCAACATACTCATTATAACAACAAGAACATGTTTTGTCAAGAACTATTTTTTAGTTCGTTCAACTTTTTGTACAATGTCTCGACCCGTTTGGTCAAATTATAGACCATTGGTTCGTTGTCATTCTGTTCTGCATTGTTCAAGTCTTTCTCTAACCATGCAATTTCAACTTCTAACATTGTCCGTTCATCGTTGGTGTTCATAGAACATTCTCCCACACCCATGTTGCCAATTTATCTTGAAGGCGGTATGCCTCCTTTTCCCAAGGTTGTTCCATGTACTCTTTGTTGCAAACACGACCTTTCCAGTATTGTTTACCCATGAGTTCACGTAACTCCCCACGTACACCTTGTTTTACATGAACCATTTCGTGTACTATAGTAGTAACGAAGTCACGTAACCCAAGATTACTATCTATCTCCAACTCATACTGTCGGTCATCGACTTGGAGACAAAATCCTTCACATCCAGTTTTCTCACTGAGACGTGGGTCTAATTTGATGTCTATTTCTAAGTTCTTCAATCGAGGCATTAACTTCTTAGTTACTGCATACACGACTTGTTCGGTCAATTCTCTTTGGTGTTTCTTACCACCTTCAACACACATATATATCGTCATAACAAAACTCTCTCTTAAATCTCAATTACAAATACATTATCGCATACTCAACAAGAATTGTCAAGAACTTTCTTTCATAACAAGTCTTTGATTTATAAGGGTTTTTTAAAAAAGTTTAAAAAAGATGTGGGGACTACCTATTAATTGAGAGAGAAAGGGGTAGTCCCCACGGGGGTTTGCACCTAATCGATATTTAAATCGTAGTGAGCATCCAAGAGAGATAGGATGTTCTGAGGTGCAGAAACTTCATATGGGTCAGGGTTGTCTTTATTGGCAGGGAAACCGTCTTCAATCTGAAGGATTTCAACAATGCCGTTATTAACGACCATTGCGTATCTCCATGACCTTCTACCGAAACCTAAAGATGATTTATCAACATCTAGACCCAATGCCATCGATAATTCACAATTCCCATCAGGAATGGGTTTCACCTTCTCGATGAATGAATTTTCGAACCATGCATTCATTACAAAGGTATCATTTACTGATAGACAATAAATTTCATCAATAGCACGGTCTTCAGTAAACTTCTCATAGTTCAATTCAAAGTTGGGTAATTGTTGAGTAGTACATGTTGGAGTGAAAGCACCTGGCAATCCAAAGATTACTACTCGTCTATCCTTCAAGATGTCATTTAATGAAACAGTTTTCCATTCACCATCTTCACGTGTTTCGAATGACATGATATCACCATCATTCCAACGATGCGAAAAGAATTTTTCTTGGTCTAGTAAGTTATCACCTAACTTTACTTGTCTGTCCCAATCGTCTTCAAATCCACCTTTCGCTAACATCTGTTCTCGATATTCTTGATATCGTGGGGATTTCATATATGCATTCGCATGATTACTCTGTTTCATTTGTTCTACTTTCTCTAAATTTTATAAATCCCTTTTCTCTGTAATTACCACTAACTACAATCCTAGGGATATCAGCATTGTTCTTCAACGTGAAGTGTGGTAAATGTGCGGGAAAGACAATTAGTCCTCCAGTATTAGGGACTATAGTTTTACCGTAATCCACACCATGAATATCTATGGGAAATTTAAGGTATCCACAGTCTTCATTTGCCTGTAGGTAAAATACAAAAGATAAGTCTTTTCCTGTAGGTTGTCTATAGGGGTCTGTGTGACAATGATATGCGGTGCATTGTCCTTTGTTTTGTACTTGACCCCATATGTTTTCTATCTCTAATTGACCTTTACTAAAGTTCTCCATACCCACATCAATTTCGTCCATAAGGTCTTGGAAACACTCTACAGTATCAGGAATATGAATATCTTCCCCAATCGTATGTTTAGATGGGTCATGTGTATTTCCAGGCATCTTACCTGCCTCATCTTGATGTGTCAACAAGTAGTCAATCATCTCTTGCATAGGAAGATTGGACGTATCCAACCTCCCCATCAAGAACCCAACTGGTACTAGTGGTTCATAGTTTATATTGTGACTCACTTGTATCTCCTATGCACTCGCAAATTCGACTGCTTTTTCAACCGCTTTGATTTTTCTAGTTTGGTTTGCACCGAACCATGCAGAGGTTAACCTTGAGTCAACTTCTCTACCCATCTCGTGGTCAGTTAAGTAGGTAACACTGTTAAGTGCTTGCCACCATGTACCTTGTGCGAAGTTAGCGCCAGGTTGTGTCTCTAAGAACTCAAATGCTTTCTGACCATTTGAAGTCAAGTCGAGGTAATCTTTTACTTCGATTTCCTCTTTACCTTTGTAGGTTCTAGGGAACACTTCATTGTAGTACTGAATCAATGCATCAGCAGAGAACTTCTTCGATGCAAGGAACTGACACACATCTTTGTATTGTGCAAACTTATCGTGTGCAATACCCATGTGTTCTTTGACCATATCCGCATCAAATACTTTTCTGTGAGACATCTTCATACCAGTGTTCTTTACACTTGCAAGTGCCATAGACAATGTATTGTTACATACAACCCTAATTGGAGTAAACCTAATATCAATAGACTTACCGTACTCATGAGGGTTAGAGAACAATAGGAACGAATCCACTTGGTCATTTTTAAGAACATCAAATGACTCTTTGACTTTTGCAAGTCCCCAAGTCATCTTACCTTCTTTGAGTGAACCCGCAGTGTGCATTTCCATGTCACCTGCCATACAGTATTCAGAGAAGAATTCAAATGCTTCTTCGTTCTGTACAGGATGCCAGTTCTTACCAACCTGAGTTAACACTTTATTGTCCGAAGACCTTACAAGTGCTTCCTGACCTGTAGGAACTTCCACATCACCTACTTTTGCGTAGGTTGGAACTTTCTCCACAGACCAATCAAGACCCGCCTTCACCATCATTTGGTTAGGGGACAAATCATTGGAGACCGCAGTCCCCAACCCATGCCAAGGCACATCACCAGCATACGCCATTTGTGCTTGACCGTTTACAATTTCTAAATCATGACTCATATTACGCCACCTCCAACATTGCTAATGGGACAGAGTATCTACCTTCAGGCAACATAACAATCGCTTTCTTGATATTTACTTTGACAACTTCACCAAGAGTTTTCTTGGTCTTCTGTACAACGTAGACTTTAGAACCGACTGTAATCGATGCCTTAGTTTGCATTGATACTGCTTCCCTTGCGAAAGCAATTACTTCATTCAACTCCGATACAGAGTTCAGGTTTAGAAGTTCCTGTTTAAGTTTTGATGTAATCATAATATTTCCTCTCAATTAATTTACTTATATACTATATCAAATGGAACAAGTTTTGTCAAGTCTTTTTTTCACAATAAGTGAAAAAAGTTTATAGATTGGGATACCAATCCTCACCCGTTGTAGTACCAGTACCACAACAGACCCAACAATCCTCTTCTTCACCTGTCTCGTTCTCTATGTCAAGGTCGTAACCATTTCCACAGCATTCGGGACAAGCAATATCTTTTTCTTTCTCATTTAACATACCCTTATTATAACAACAAGAACAGGTTTTGTCAAGAACTATTTTGAAAATATTTGAATTATTTTTCCTGAGATATCCCACTTATGATTGCGAACTTCCCACGGTCTGTCGTGGTGTTCTTTGTGGAATCCTTCACCCGCAGTCAATAGACCTAACCAAAAGTCATTGTGGGGTTTTCCACCTCTGTGTGAATATCCGAAGAGTAGGTTTGAAAACAACTTCAGTAATCCTGCGGGGGCAAGTAATCCCCATATTATACTATACAAATCACCTGTTGTCAAGAGTAATAATACAATCCATCCTAATACGATGAACCAATAATACCTCTCTTGAAATCCTAAGATTGGGTCTTTGATAAGTTTTCTGAAGTGTTTCTTCCCGTCACCCACAAGGTACTTCAAACTGAAGGGTGCGAGTTGAGGGGTTACGTAAGTCCAAAAGTGACCTTTGAACTGTGCGGAATGTGGGTCTTTATCAGTATCAGTATAACGGTGGTGTTCGTGGTGAACTGCCGCAAATGGTATGGCAGGGCCAATAAACCCCAGTGAACCGAATAGTACGAAGAAACTTCGTGCCCATGCGGGACAATCTTTCCAATGTCCATGAGAGAATACTCTATGATATCCTAATGTACCCGCAATGGTCATACATTGCCATAACACCAAACAAGCGACCCACTGACTTATTGATGCGTACATTATCATAGGTATTAAAGATAACCAACAGATTATCTGTGTAGACGCAAGTACTGGTTTTCTGTATTTACGTTCTAAGGTATCAAACCACCGAAACATTTTGTTCATGTTAACTCACTAGTTGGGCGTTCCAAACTCTGTGTAACCGTCCTGATTTCATCATTTTATTAAATTGTTTATATATTTGTTTCATATTTATATTACCTCATATCTATTTATAAGGGTTGTCACATGATTGTCACAATTCTTCGTACCTTTTTATCTCGTCTGATACCTTGGTTTTCCATATCCAAGGGAAAAGTCCATGCACCAAGAGAATAAACGCCATCTTCCATGCATGTAATAGATGTCCTATGTACGACATATTGATATCTTTTAAGTGTTGAAACATTAATATACCACCTTTACTCCATATTGCATTTCAAATCTATGTGCATCATTCAGTGTATCCACCATAGGTTCTCCTCTTATGTTTAAACTTGTATTGAGAAGAAGAGGACACCCTGTTCTATGATACCATAAATCAAGTACTGTTCTTATAATAGAAGGACTATTCCAAGGAACGGTTTGTACTCTACATGTGTTGTCAACATGTAATATTGCGGGACAATCCGTCTTTAGTCCATCATATACAAAAGACATGTAAGGACTTGAACCGTCACTAGAAGTGATATCAAAATACTCATGTGCATGTTCTTCTAATATCACAGGTGCAAATGGTCGAAACTTCTGTCTTCGTTTGATACCATTTATTCTATCCTTCGCACCTTCTCCTCTAGGGTCTGCAAGTAGTGAACGATTACCCAATGCACGAGGGCCAAACTCTGACTGACCAAACACAACTCCTACTACACCTGTTTTTTCCAGTTCATCAACAATTTCTTCTGCGAGTTTATCGGGGGTTGTTGATGATGAGATATCTCTTCCTAGATACGGATGTTCCCAGTGTACCTTACCACCATATGCGAGTGCGGCTGCACCTAGTGAACCACCCGCATCGCCAGGATTTGGCATAATCCATAGGTTAGGATATTTTAACTGTAGTTTTGTGTTTGCGACACAGTTCAGTGCAACACCACCACCATAACATATATTATCAGAATACTGAGATGCAAAAGAAAATATTTCTTGGAGTTTATTTTCAAGAACTACTTGAGCGGATGCGGCAATCACTTCGTTGGGATAATCTAGATGTCCTACAGGAATTCCTTTATGATTATTCACATTACACAATAGATTGTGTAGGTCTGCAATACAGGGTTCACTTGGTTCCCCAAATGCGGCCATACCCATAAAGATATATTCTTCGTCTAGGGGTCTGAGTCCCACATACTTAGTTAATGCAGAATACCATAGACCAATACTTTCAGGATATTTCTCAGAGTAAACTTTCTTATAGGTCGCCTTACCTTCTGTATCATATCCACATTTCCATACACTCGTACAATCCCATTCACCAATTGAGTCAACAACAATCGTTACTGCTTCTTCGTAAGGTGATGTTTGGAATGCTCCTGCGGCATGTGATTTGTGATGGGGATGAGTGGAATCAGGTTTCCATGCAAGAAGTCTTTTCTTGAATATGGTACTAAATTGACCCGCATATAATTGTCGGGTCTTCTTAAGAAGTGGTTGTTCAAAGAACGCTTTATGTACAATCTCACTCTTCCACATACCATTGATATATCCCTTAAGGTCATAACCAATATACTTATCGTGTTTCTTACCTGAGAACCTCTCACTATGTGATGCAAAAACAATGTGTCCATTATTATCAATGACACATACACCCGCATCATGGAATCCTTCACTCCATCCTAGATACATAAAGTTGTTTATTCCTCGTAAATATACGGGTCGTTCTTCTTTTCTTTTCGTAGTGCCCACCACATCTTCACCTTTAGTTTCCATCGTTTATATAGACTCACTTTTGTTGTTCTATCTTTTTCCATATTAATTATTTATAACCTCTTTAAATGTGTAGATATCAATCTTCTCTTCCTTACCCTTTACTTTGATTTTTCCTATCGGTCTCGATTCAATGTTGGTAAGTTGTTCCATTGTGTTACTAGAGTAGATGGTCTTGTATTCAAGGTAGTCTCCTCTTGCTGCGGTTGCTTCAAGTCTTGCGGCAAGGTTGACTGCGTCTCCGATGACTGAATAATCAAACCGTGACTCACTACCCATATTACCAACAATGCAATCGCCAGTATTGATACCAGTTCCAACATTGATGGGGGGTAGACCCTGTTCTTGATATTTTCGTCTAAGTTCATTCGTCTTCTCTTCTATTTCTATTGCGGATTTGACTGCTAGGTCTGCGTGGTTTTCACATGGTAAAGGTGCGTTCCAAAATGCCATGATGCAGTCACCCATGTATTTATCAATAGTCCCACCATTTTTTAAAATGATATTGGTCATTTCGTTTAGATAATTATTAATCAATGCGACCAATCCTTCGGGGTCATCATTATTCTTATAATGTTCGCTTATGGGAGTGAACCCACAGATGTCCATAAACAAGAACGTCATCTCTTTTCTCTCTCCACCCAACTTCATGAGAGACGGGTCTTCTGCCAACATGTCCACCATGTCGGGGGAAAGGTATGTACCGAACTGTCCCTTAATCATTTGTTTCGCTTTGAACTGTGTATAGAACTGTACGAATGACCCATGTGCGAATATCAGGGTCAATGTACCAATCGCAAAGGTTGGGTCTAGTTGAACAAAATAATCTTGAAACAACCAACCCGTACCTGTAACAGAACCAATGAGTATGACACAGTATGACACTCCTGATACAATAATACTTGCATAGTTCAAGAGTACTAATAGTATGACACTTAGTATGACAGTAAGTACCATCTCATATATCATGTATTCTGCGGGACGTGTTATACTTACACCATCAATCATTGTCTTGACTAAGTTTGCTTGGATGTCATGGGGATACATAGAACCCATTGGTGTACTCACTACATTAGAACCTTCGAAGGTTGCACCAATCACGATTATACTACCTTTTGGTATAGTGTCTAGTTCTGTGAATGAGTATCTCTTAAACTCATTCCAGTATGCAATAGTGACATTACCCATCAAGTCTACATTGATTGGTTCAAAGTTTGGAATACGAACAAACTTAATTCCATAATCATCTGTTGATATCTGATAGGATATATCCCCTGCGGCAACCCTGAGAATGTCAAGTGCAAATGCGGGATACAATCTACCATCAAAGTTCTCTAGTAATGATGTTCGTCTCACCACACCATCGATATCTTGTTCGGATGATATCGTACCATAACCTGTTGCATTGTTATGAATAACTTCTTGTGCGAACAACATCCCTTCTCGTTCTAATACAAAGTCTTCTGCATCCCTATCTCCAAATGTCGCAGTTCCGATACGAGGTGGTCTGTAATCTGTATTGGTTCTATTGGATGGTGCGATTGCAACTACTGAGTTCTTCCATCCTAGGATATCTGCAAAGTATTCATCACCACCCATTCTGTCTTCTTCTGAGAACAAGATATTAAACGCAATAAGACTACCATCAATCTTATCGATTTCATCTGCCATTACTTTACGAGGGATTGGGTATTGACCAAATTGGTCTAGGGTCTTCTCATCGATATCCACCAGTACAATCTGTTCGGATACGTTTACGTCTTGATTTCTCTGTAAGGAATCAAAGTAGGAAAGTCTTGCACTCTCCAACATGAAGGGGTCTATTATTCTGATTGCGATTAATAGTGCGAGGGTTATAAGTACGTGCCATGTTTTCATGTTAGTATTTATTGCACTATTAATATACTAGTTTCCCCACCTCCATTTAACATTATAGGGTCTAATAACTTACCGTCTTGTTCTATTGAGATGTTTGCTTCGGAATCTTGGTCAACAGATATCTGTGCCCTATCTGCGACTTCTCTTCGGAACTCTACCTTATCACCCTCAACTAATGTAGTTACTTGAGTGACAGTATCGAATCCTTCTTCTGTACCCGCAAGGGATAATCGACCCGCAGATGTTTGTTTTTCTTTGAGTAACTCATCTGTCAAATCAACAAATGAATCAAGTACATCTTCTAACAGTTCGACATCTAGATAATCGATATCAAGTTCAGTAAATTCTAACTCATCATAGTCCAGTGCGTCTTCACTCAATCCAAAGTCATCATCTAAGAAGTCAATGTCAAGAATGTTTGTGGACTCATTATTCTTACCGATTCCGTATATGTCATCGAATGCGATTTCTTTTTTAGGTGGGTTGATAATCATAATGTTATTCAACATATCAAGAGAGAGGTTGAGAATAGAGGGTGTAGAGGGGTCTGATTCTGCAACACTCACTCTTGTAGACTCAAACGGTTTATTGAGAACGACTTCACCTGTCATAGTAGATACGATGATTTCGCCAGAAGATACACCGTCTACATCAGGCAGAAGCACAACGAGAGTACTTCCAAATTCATCCACCGTGACGGTGAAGTCAGTCCCACGAATCCCTATTGATGCACTAGGGGTTTTGAGTCTTATGTTTTCTTTATCAATTGTTCCGAGTTGACCTGATACAAATCTTGCAGTGCCCTGGGCAAAGGTCATTGCAAGTTCTGATTTACTTGGGTCATCATCAAACACTACGTTATCAATTACGATACGGGTATGCTCGGTCATACGCAATTTGCTGTCATCAACAAATTTAACTTCCATACGACCTTGCCCCGTGCGAAGGTCGTCTTTGGATACCACATCTTCTCCCATATTGGGTTCGATGTTATTTTGTTCTCGTACTATTTGTCTCCAACCAACAGCTTTGTTGACTGAACCAACATCATCCGATTTAGTTTCCGCAGTTACTTGTAGCGGTGCCAGAATCAGACTGCTGAATACAAATAACCGAATTAGATGTTGATGTACCATTACCGTCAAACTCTATCTCTATTGTATCTGACGAGAGAGTACTTGATTGGATTAAATCCAAATTCATGTAATCACCATCACCAGTAATTGTTGCACTATGTCCATCATACCCTGTTGCTGTGTAGTCAAGTGTTGAGTTACTTGTTGCAAAGTCCCAGTTCAATGTTACGTCAGATACATCTACTGATATATTTGCGGTATTGAAATCACCGTCTAGTAATACATCAACGTCTGCATTTGAAGCGGCATCGTTTCTACCGAATCCCCAATCGATGGTATTGTTACCACCTGAGATATCGATTTGGAAATCTCCACTTCCCGCACCGTATACATTGTCGGGGTCTACGTCAAATGTTATGTTATTTGAAGAACCCGTAACATCTAAGTCTACTACAGTATTATCACCATATATTGCACCAAATAGTTTATTAGAACTACCTGAGAATACAGAGTTAAAGTTTATGTTATCACCATTCAGTATAAACTTAGACGGAGCACCTGCAGCGATTTGTGATGCATCTCCACCTACTAAGTTGTTTGAACCATCTTGTTCGATAACAATAGTAGATGTTCCACCTACTTGGTCTATATATATTTCGTTATCCGCACTTGCGTGGGGTGCCATTATAAAAGTCATTAACAAAGATAAACCTATTTTATATTGCTTTGTCATATGCTTTTAAACATTCCTTGAGGAATGCCTCCTTTAAAACGGGTGTGTGCCCGTATATTTTTATGTAAGAGATTATCCTCTCACATCAATAAAATCCCAAAAACCGACTTCACCACCACGGTGAATAAGTTCAAGGACTCCCGCTTCTATCGCCCTTTGAGTTGCAATTGAAACGGATTCGTTTTTGGTCACTCCACTTTCTATCTCTACTAGTTCCGTACCCTGTTCAATAAATTTGAATACATCCCCTCCATTGGCGGTTGAAAGTATAGTTTTAGTTGATATCACATCAAGTAATACTTCTCCCGTTGCTACTGATACGAGACGGATATTCACCGTCACAGTATCAATACTATATTGTTTACTAGCACCTATACCGAGGTATCTTGCCCCCGCACCGCCAGTCTCAACGGATGTATCGTAACCTACAATACCACCCGCAATAATCATACCCGCAAAAGTAAGAGCGGGTAATTTCTTTGCACCCTCTCCGTCATATGATTGTCTTGTTTGACGAATCAGTTGACGTTCACGAGTGAGTGAATCTAATAATGTTCTGTCTACGACAGTAAAAAAACTGCCTCTAGACGCAAGTTTTAATGCACGAACCAAGTATGCACCAGGCGCTTGGGTTACTGCACTACTGAAGGAAGTACCTCCTCCACTATTTTGTCTCTTCTGTCCCGTTTGGTCTGTAAATTGATAGACCGCAACGGTTGGTTTTCTCTTAGGCGGAAGAACATTGTACAAGTCTTGTTGTACTAATGTCTTCTGTACTGTCGGTTCCTCGACAGCTGGTATCTTAAGTCCGTCTACTGACGCACAACTAGATACCAAAATCCCCAAGAGGGATACGGATAACAGTTGTATTGCCGTTTTCATCTGTAATTGTTAACTCCACGCTATCGCCATCTCTGACGTAAGATACACCTGTACCCTCAATGTTAAAAGAACCAGTCATTGACGGATTCTCACCGAACATACTGTCTACTATCTGTCTTGAAAGAGTCGAGTATATACGACTTTCCATATTCCTAATAAATTTTGCAAGTGTAGTATTCTCTGCATCTCTTTCGAGTTGTTCTTGCAACATTTTAATTTCTTCTTTAATCGCTTTCTTACGATTGAACGTTTGGTTCTCAATCGTGAGATAGTGAGCAGAAGTATTAACACCACTGAAAGATGGGTTTTTAAACTTGTGTTCCATAGGTGCAGCTTCCGCTTCAACACTCAATAACACGAGTACCATCAATAATGATATCACACTAATCTTTTTTGTCATTCTCTTTCTCCTGTATTCCTTTCACTTCAATTGCAGTATCTAACTTCTGTTGCAATCTAATTATATCATTATCCAACATTCTTATTCTGTCAATAAGACCAATCAATGTCATATGAGTTTCCTCTAATGATGATTCAATCTTAGTCGTTATAGTTTTCCATACAAAGTAAATCATATAAAGCATTCCCATTGCAGCAACAATAGGAAAACCGAAATCCTTTACACCACTAATCACCTCTTCCACTAATCTCTCCTTGCGTCCTCTTTTCCATCTGCACGAGAAATCCTGTTCAAGTCAGGTCTTATTCCTAGAACAACACACATGGTAGTATCCATACGCACCATGTCATGGTTCATATTTTTTACACGATTGTCGAGTCCTTTTGCAATGCTATTAATGAATGTAACTTGGGAGATAACTCCGTCCATAATATATTTCAGGGTAAGGAACATGAAGAACCCACCCAGTAAAGCAGAAGCAATAGGAAAACCCAGTTCGTTGACTAGTTTTACTATATCTTCCATATGTACTATTTATAAGAAAATATCCTAGACAATAGAAATTATCGGATAAAAAAAATCCCCGTCTTTGCGGGGATATTTCTCTTTTCTTTTGAACTTGGTACGGTCACGCACCACTTGATGTTTGAACGGACTGTCCTTATCGAACAGTATCCGTGCATGTCGAGACTTGATGCGTTTGTTTTTTTGTTTCTTCATAACACACCTATTTATATCTAGAAGAATTTGACCATGTCTGATTGGATTTCTTCCCAGTGTTCAACCGTAACTTGGGTTGCATAGGACACCATATCAGGACGTTTCCCAAAAGTCTTCTCAACTTCTGCAATCACAACATCCCGTTTCTCATTGAAATTACTCTCCGCAATCTCTTGACACTCAAAATTGAATTGTCCAATTTTACTCATATCTACTTTCCTTATTTAAATCAATTGCACCCCAACCCATTATTACAAGTCCTAAGAGTGCGATACCAAGACTGTCCAAAGGTATTGCCACTTCAGTGTTAGTTTCAATTCCACCAACACCACCCATCACTAAGATGATTCCAATCAATACTCTAATCATTACGCAACCTCACTATAGTCGGGTGCAATACCGTTTTCAATAATTGTTGCAACAACTTCTGTTGCATCCCAGTCAAAACCACCAATGTTCCACTGGCATTCCTCAGTAGGGATTCTACCGTACTTCCATGCATAGATGGAAACCTGTTTGTAGACCCAGTCTTCACCGTCTTCGATTTTGACATGTAGAACCCACTCACAAGATACCTTCTCATATGGGTCTGCATCTGTATAAGACGGTTTACCGAAAAGATTCAAAAGGGTATCGTAGGTGGTGGTAATCTCACCCTGTCTAGATGAACCACTCTTATTGAATGACTCATACACACCATATTCTAATATATTCATAATAATTCTCCTAAAAGTAACACAATAGTCATAATGACTAGAGGTTGAACAAAGTCCCCATCCAACAATCCATGTTTCTGTAAAAATTTCATTCTCTCTCCTTTTCTCATTTTATACACTTATTATAACAACAAGAACAGGTTTTGTCAAGTCTTTTTTTGAATTATTTTCCAATACTTTTGACTTCGTCACGAGGAATGACTTGGTAACTACCCTTGTTATATCCAATCGCAACTGTGAAGTTCTTAGACTCCTCAATCTTATATGATTGGTCTTTTGCGGGTGTATATCCCATCCCTGTAGAACTCATGGACGGATACTTCTCACGATGGTCATCACCATCACGTCCTAATGAATAATTGTCTAAGGGTTTGAATTTGGGTTTGTAAGGTTTCGCCTTCTTCCATGCATTGGTCTTACGTTTGCGTCCGTGCATATCGTACTTCATTGAACCGTGAAATGTTTGCATCACTACTCCATTCATTATAAAAAAAGGGACACCCATGATAGGGAATGAGAGCTACTGGAGTGACCAACTTAATGGTATGTAACCTCGACATCTCATCCCCTAGGGCGGAATCTGCCTCATCCTATTGTCACACTGTGACTCAATGAGTTTAGTTCTCTCGATTTTGTTTTTTTACCTTTTCCACTTTGTATCGACTCTACCAATGGTATGTTAATCATTCGCAATAGAGTCTGTCGCTTATCACCTGAAAGTCACAAACTTCCCTAGGCGAGTGGTCACGTTTTCCCAATCGATATGTGTATAATACATGACTCAACAGGGTTTGTCAAGTCTTTTTTTCACTTTTTTTAAAGTTTTTTGAATATTTCTTCGAGGGACTCTGCATAGAGTCGATGTGTGAGTTCTTTCGGATGACCGAACTCTGCGATGTCATCGTTTTCTTTAGCGATTTCATACATAGTCCAGTGGTCATTATCATCCCGTACCGCTTGACCTGTATGAATTTTTACACGTCCATCAGGGAGACCTATCCCTTTTCTATGAAGTTTAGGATTAGAAAATGTCTTTTCCATGATTTCAATCCACCTAATACCAAGAGTACATTCGGGTCTTAGATGATTTTTGATTCTATCATGGACATACCTTCTCCATTCCATAGTATCATTTTTATCAGCGGTTCTGTAGAACGCATCCAATAATTGATTTGACATTGCAGTATGAAATACAGATTGTACAATCTTAATTCCTCTTGCATCACACAATTGTTGAATTGCAGACATATAAGATAATGTCTGAATGATACCTGTTTGATTATTGTTTACAAGAGTACCCCACATACCCGCAACATCCTTATTCTCTTTATTGAGATAGTTATATCTAACGGGTGAGAACTGTGACATATTCTGTTCTCTTTGGATTTTCATATCCCGTTCGGCATTCTTGTATTTGGATTCGAAGAGTTCAATCCGTTTCCATGCAGACCAAACAATAACAATCGCATCGGGTTGATTGTCAGATAGGTACAATAAAAGGTCACGGAATATTTTTGCATTACCGTTACCACACATCGCTAGGTTTTCGTGTTCCATACCCAACTTACGTGCGAGGATACTACCAAATGTGTTTTGGAAATGAGAAGGGGGATTGTCTTGAAACCCCACCAACTCATCTCCCCACACGAAACTACATCCTATGGTTGCAAGTGTTGTCACGTATTATCTCCATCTGAATACTTTACATCATTCTTATCAAACACTTTAAAATGTTTTCTGATACGTTTGTTGTAAGATTTCTTAATCTTTTTCACAACTCCTGGCTTGTTTAGGTACTTATACCATTTACGTGCCTTTGTAAGTGCGTCAAATTCATATCCGTTTTTTAAAGGAATACGTTCCTTCTTCTTCATACTAACCTCTATCGTAGTGGTCGTGTACGTGTAATTGAATGATTGCATAATGTAGAACCTTCATCAAGTCCTTACGATTATACCCATCCTTGTTTCCATAACGTTGTGCATACTTAAGAATGTTTCCAATACAGAACCCGTCTCCATGTCCACCATCAATGATGAACTCAGTTGCTTGAAACTTATTCTTAGAATAATGTTCACCATACGTGTTATCAACATACGACTTTAATTCTGCAATTGTATTGCCTTCATTATACTTATAGTCTACTTCACTTTTAGGCATTACAACTCCTATGTAATAATGGTCTGTTTTGGTTCGAGAATTGTTTTCTCACCTGTTGCTCTTAAGAACGCATCCTTTACATCGGGGTTTGTCATTAGACATACAACCACTTGATTGAATACCGCAGTCTTTGGATTTTCAATACCCGTTGCTGCAAGACCCTTTGCAAATCCCATCTTACCTGAGTTAGGGTCTGATAGAACCATCCTTGGGTTCTCTAGTCCAATACTTCCATTATCTTGAGAAAGTAGTTTACCAACATACTCTCCACTAATTGTCACTACTGTGACCACATCACCTTTTTTCATTCGTTTCTCCAATTTTGAATTTGTACCATTATACTATAATACACAGTGTTTGTCAAGGTTTTTATTGCATTACTTCTTCGATGCATAAGTCCCTCATTTCGATTGCCTTTTCATTTTGGTCATCGTAAATACTTTTGTTTGAGAACTTATATGCAAGAGTCAATCTATCACATCCCGCATATGCAGAATGCCAACAGTGTTGAAACTCTTCTTCTTTCCTACCAAAATAATAATGTCTACATTGCCATCCGACTACATCGGTAATAGTATGTATTGTATCTGTTGTTTTGTCATACCACCTAAAGTAACCATCACCGTGTTTACTGTAGGTAAACAACACTTGATATGCATTCGCATTCCAATTAGTGTGCCATCCTACATGACCACCTTTTGGATAGTAAGATAATAATGCACTTGAATGTGCTCCTATCTCATTTGCAAAGTCAAACTTTACTTTGTCTCGGAAAGGTGTCCATATCTCAGGGTCTTTTTTGACCATTAATGATATGGGTTGTGCAAAGTATTCTTCAGGAAAACCTTCGTGGTCTTCCCAATTATGAAGTTTTTCTTTCAACGCAAGGTCACTACAATACTCTTCTCCCCTCGTATAGGAATCATCATTTCGTGTAGATACGTACTTATTCTTTTTATAATCCATAGAAAAGAATTCGTCCGAAATACTATTCAGACGTTTCATGAATTCTTTTCCTATTGCTACTTCCATTAGTCTTCCAACGCTTCTGCAATAGAGGGGAAATGAACCTTGATAATTTCCCAACAGTCATCTGCAATCTTGATATGTTCTTTCTGAGTACCATGTCCACGTCTTAGTTCACAATAGTGAATCCATGAACGTAGAGAACCTGCCATATAAAGAACTGATTCTGTATTACCTTCAGGGAGAACTGCACGTGCCTGTTCCTTTGCAATACCCTTCTTGATTGCCCAGTTGTATGCTTCTCTTGATTTAAGAACAACTTCTTCTTGTTGTTTTCTCCAATCACGATGAAGGTCTAGGTTCTGAGTCTCAATAGAGTTTTGTCTATTCTTATCATCCTGTAAACGTGCATCTTTAAAATGTACCGCACCTTCTTCGGGTGAAGCATAACGTTGAGAGAACTCTTGGAATGCAAACGAACGATGACGGATAATCTGTCTTGCGATATCACGGGTCGTAGTAATCTCCATTGTCATATGAACCATCTCTAATGGACTCCAATGATTTTCACGAATAAGATATCGTACAAGTCCCTTCGATGTCTTCTTATTATTTTGGTTTGCGGGATTACTCACTCTAGCTGCATATGCAATAAGTTCTTCTGCGGTATTACAATCTGTAATAGAAGACGGTTTACTAAGAGCGATTAAGTTAACGTTTGACATTCTGTATTTTCTCCATCAGTTCGTCATAAGATAATGATGCAAAGTCAATGTTTAGATTGACCCTCCATCGTTTGGGTTGTTGTTCTCTTTCTACGGAATGCCATATATAATGATTAAATGTTGTCCATTCCATTTCACGTAGTTGAACCTGTGTTGCAACTTTCAGTTTAGAATAATCGGGTATGCGATATATATCATGAACTTTAAATGGTTCTGTTTCATCATACCATGTAGTTTTTTCTTCATTACCTTGAAGTAAACAAAAGAGAGATGAGTTACGTGCATGTCCCTTATGAGGATATAACATAGTACCTTCGTTCTGTATCTGTACGATAGGGTCAATCTCTTCGATAGGAATATCTAACATCTCACTGACTTGTTTTGACAATGGGTCTGCAATTCGTTTTGGTAATCTGTATTGGTCAATCACAATCTCGGTTACACCATCTGCGGGTGTACCAAGTTCACGTGCCATAATCAATCTACGTCTTACGAACTCACGTGCATCACGTGTAGTACCACCATGTTCTTTTACTACCTGTTCGATAATTTTAGGGGTACTATTATATGCAATCTTTCTCCACGGTCTATCAATAAACTCTAACTCAGGGTCAAGTCTTAATGCCATCGCAAGGAGTTCATCTAGAGTTTCTTGAGGTACAAGGTCTATCCCTGTAGGATAGAAGAACTGTTTATTATGTTCCCATCTCTTAAACAAAATTTTCATCATTGATTCACGCATTACTACTCCATCTTGAAGTTTTTAAATCTCTCACCCGACTTAGAGTTATCAAACACGGGCGTGTCATCACTACTGATTTGTTCATCGGGGTCATTATCATCTTCTAGTCGCATCTTACTACGGTCAACCTTAAGAGTAAATCTCTGATTAGAGGTTGGGTCGTTGTATCTGTTCTTTAATTGTTTTACCAATATCTTACCTAGGTTATTTAGTTCATCGTTAGATATCAATGCGAACATCAAGTCTGCGGTTGCGGGTAGTCCGAATGATTCAGAAGTATCTTCCAATCCAACATCATCATTACCATATCCACTACGAGTGGTTTGTGTTGCAGAAACAATTGGTACATTGAACTCAACTGCAAGACCTCTTAGTTCTTCTGCAATACTCTTGATGTAAGTATAAGAGTTGATTGCACCACCCATACCCTTCATACGAGATGAGGCACAGATGTTTAGATAGTCAATAAAGATAATCTCAGGTACAAAGTTCTTCTTGAGTTTTAGTTCATTCAACAATGCACGGAAGTGGGCAGTATGTGCCTGACCTGTAGGATACTCTTTAATAATGAGTTTACCTTGGGTCTTCTCTGCAACACCTTTGACCCTGTCAGTAAACATATCTTTAGATAGGTTCTCCAGTTGGTCAATAGGAACGTTCAATAGGTTTGCATCAATACGTTCTGCAATACGTTCTTCTGCCATCTCCATAGTAATGTACAATGCATTACGTCCTTGGACTAAAGCATTTGCAGCGACATGACACATGAACAATGACTTACCAACACCCGTACCCGCAAGTGCGATGTTCAAGGTCTTGTTAGGTAAACCACCTTTGGTAATCTTGTTGAAAAATTCTAGGTCGAACGGGATACGTTCTTCTTGCATATGATAGAACTCAAAACGTTCATTTGCGTTCTCAATAAAATCATGACCAATATTTGTATCGAACGTCACACCAAGTGCTTTTGATAATACTTCGGGGATTGCATTCTTTTGTAGGTTCGCATGTTTACCATCAATAATAGAGATGGACTCCATTACTGCATTGAACACCGCACGGTCTTGACACCACTTCTCAGTAGACTCGACCAACCATTCTAGATTTTCTTTCTCGTATTTAAAGATGGTAGGAAGTAAATCCATTGCTTGACCATAGTCTGCATCAGATAACCTACCACCTTCATCAACTTCAATCTTGAATGCTTCCATAGTAGGAAGTGCATTGAACTTAGATACGAATTTAGTGACCTCTTTAAATAGGTCTTTATACACCCCTTCGAAATAAGCGGGTGCAAGGAAGGGTAATACTTTTCGGGTATATTCCTCGTTAGTTAGTAGATTCCGTAGAATCGTTGTTTGTAAGTTTATATTCATCATAATCCTCTCTCAATGCCTCACCGACATATTGTTCACCTGTATCTTTATCCGTCATAATTGTAGAACCATTAGATAAGGATTCTGTAATTACACTTTCTAGTATATTACCACAGTATGCAGTAAATGTCAAGTCCTCAAGTGATAAATCTGCATCGGGTGTACTGACAATTTCAAAACTAAACTTAAGTTCTTCATTTTCATTATCAAGACTGATAGTACCAAATCGTATCACAGTTTCGGGATATTCCTCCATGAGTCGGACATCCCATCCATCATCAATATTATCTGAGGGAATCAATTCATAGTGGATTCCCTCATTTAGTGTATTGAGACTCAGTGGTAATTCTTTATTAGAGTTCGACATCTGCAATCGCATCCATATCTACTTTAGTTGCAAGACCCATTGAGTATTGAGATTTTAAGAAATCTGCAAAGTCAGTATTGTCAAACACTGGTTTCCAAAAATCTTCTTCGAGTGTATCGGCAAGTCTTACTTTACCTCCAACCATCTCTCCAGTTTCTTTATCAACGACACTGTACCAACCATTGGAAGGCTTAACAACATAACCCCCAACAATAGCGACATCCAACAAACCACTAAAACGATGTACACCACCTTCCCAAGACACAGTGATAGGAATTTTTGACTTCTCTTTAACATAACGACTTTTCTCCACGTTAATGATAAAGCGGTAACCTTTCACTTCAGTACCAACCTTATCCTGCTGTCTTCCAAGAATCCAAATGTTGTCTGCGGAATAGTAGATACCTGTACCACCTCCAACAATGTCTTTAGGGAATAGACCAATTTCTTTATAAGTGTGGTTGACGGCAAGCATTGGAATATTCTTCATTGTAAGATATGGGGTACACATCCTGAAGAGACCCTTCAACGCTTTTGCACGGGACATATCAGCAACCGACTTCTCGTTAATCGCATCTTCCAATTCCTTCTTGGATGCGAGGTTACCTATGGAGTCAATGACTACTATTACATCATCCGCTCTATCAAGATTTTCAAGTTGACCCACTAGGTCAAACTTAAGTTCTTCGACATTTGCGATTGGAGTATGTAACACCCGTTCGGTGTCTATACCGAATTGTTCAAAGTAAGATTGCGGCGAACCAAACTCACTATCGTAGAACAACATGACAGCATCTTTCTTCGCTTTCATATAAGCACCCGCCATTAGTAGTGCGAACGAAGTTTTAAAATGCTTGGAAGGGCCTGCGAGGACGGTCAATCCTGGCGTGACACCACCGTCAATACTACCCGACAATGCAACGTTAACCATTGGCACGTCTGTCGGAACCATATCTTTTTCAGTGAAGAACTTACTATTCGCAAGTACTTCGGTAGTTTTGATTTTACTGTTTTTCTTCAGTTTGTCCATTATCGACATTCATTTCTCCTTCAAATAAGTCTTCATCTGACTCTACATTATCTGTACTAACCTCTTGCACTCTTTCAGTGATGGGGTCAATTTCTTCTTTAGGTTTACCAAACGTAATATTGTTTGCTTTTTCCCTATCATCCAAATCATAGACTGTTCTATAATTTTTATTTATTATATCAACTTCTGCAAGTAATGTCAAGTTCTTTTTATCAAAATTATTAAATGCGACTAAGTCTTTAGGGAAACATGCACCACCAAATCCTCGTTTACCATCATAACCTGGCACACGTGTATGACCTACACCGATACGAGAATCCATACCAATAGTGTTTGCAACCGATGGCCAGTTACATCCAAATTCTGCGACTGTATCATAGAGTTGATTAAAGAATGTTACTTTGGTTGCAAGGAATGAGTTCACCCCATACTTGACGAATGCAGCTTCAGGTGCAGACAAATGTACAAACTTATCTGTAGTACATAGAGAGAACATAGAATAAATCTGTTCGATGTCTGAAGTACATTGTGGATGACCACCCAATACATGATAAGGTGCATTCACAAATTGTTCTTTTGCATTTGACTCAGTAAGAAACTCAGGATTATAACAAAGACGTTTCATATCATTTTCATAAACAGAGTTTGCAATCCTATCAATAACATCGGGAGTGATTGTTGATTTGATAATAACAGCACCCTCGGTATCCTCGAAACATCTTAGGGTTGCATCTTCTACAATAGATGCATCAACAAATCCAGTCTCAGGGTTCATAGGTGTTGGGGCACAAATAAATGTAAGGTGAGGACTCCATGCAATGAGGTCATCAAGTGTTGTACCATGTTTGGGGTCAACATAAAACTTCTGTACATCAGGATGGGTGAATGCATAATCTACTGCACCACCAACAAACCCGTGTCCCACGATACCAATCTTAAGAACACCCATTTGTTCGGGATGTTCGGATGTTTGTTCCCTCCCCGGCACCAATCTATCGACAGGGTTTTGACCTTCAAGATTGTTTGGGTCGTTAGGTTTCATTGGGTTTTCCCAATTACCTTCTAATGTTTGTTCTCTATTCATTTAATTTACCTTATAAAAATGTTTATACCAGTCTACGAATGCTCGTACACCTACTTCAATATTAGTCTTAGGTTTATACCCTAATCCTTCCAGTTTCTCAGTATTACTCCAAGTCTCCAACGTGTCTGCGGGATGTCTTGGTGCAAGTTTGATGATAGGTTGTCTACCAAGTTCTTTACCTATACATTCGATGAAATGCATTAACTCTACTTGTTTCCCTCGACCTATATTATATATCTCACCACTAGGAATGTCACTTAACATCGCAATCTTAATTCCTTCAATGATATCCGCAATGTAGGTAAAGTCTCGTTTCATATCACCATAGTTGAATGCTTCAATCTCTTCACCCGCAATAATCTTTTGGGTGAATTGAAAGAGTGCCATATCAGGTCTCCCCCAAGGGCCGTATACTGTGAAGAACCTTAGTCCTACATTGTTAAGACCACTAATCTTAAATTGACATTCGTTCACACGTTTAGTGTACGCATAGGCGTTTAATTGGTGACCCGTAACATCTTCTTCTGTCCATCCATCCTTTGGAATAGGTGTTCCACCATAGATAGAACTTGTAGATGCATATAGAACCTTACCAACATTATACAACTTACAACACTGGATTAGATTTTGTGTTGCATCAATATTGTCTTGATGATATAAAACTTCTTTACCAACTGAATCACGAACACCAGCACGAGCACCTAGGTGAACTACAATGTCAGGTTGATACTCATTAAAGAAAGTGTCAAGTGCATCGAAGTCTTTCATATCGACATTTTCTACCATATGGTCGAATGCATCAATACGTGCATGTTTTAGTGCGGGGTCGTAATAGTCATTGAAACTATCTAGTCCAATAACGTCTAGTCCTTCACCTAGTAAATCTAAACAAAGGTGACTACCAATGAACCCTGCGGCTCCTGTTACACAAATTCTCATTTATCCATTCCTGTAAATATATTCTAATGCCCTATCTGCCTCTTTATCTAGGGGTCTGTTATCGTACCAGTTTCCGTTATCAACATCGAACTGTTTACACAACTCTGCGACTTGGTGTGCATTCATAGGGTATCCACGTTTTACTGCATTACCCGATACCGCAACCATAATCTGATACATCTTATGATACCATCCTGTACCTGTAATTCTTTGATATTCGATACCAAGTTGTTTAGGCCAGAACGGACAGTCACGATAAGAAGTCCACGAAAAGTCTGTGTTCTCTAATGAATTCTTACGATGTTCCATCACTGCTTTCTGTAACTCAGGTGGTAATCTATCAATGAATGTTTTACCTTGAGGTTCAACATAAGAATGTTTCTCCATCAACATTTCAGGGTCGGTGATTATACCTTTGTTTGTAAATATAAAATTGAGTGCATCAGGATATACTGCGGGGACGTAGTACATACGTGATACATCTTTTGTTTGTTTGTCTCCTAGTTCATCAAACTCACGATTGAGTGCGAACCAAAAATGTGGTAGTACCTTTACGTCTACTTGTTTTGTAAGAGGGAATACTAATCTGAACTTTGGTTGTTCAAGTCGAGATGATGCGGTAGAGTAACAAATGTAGTAATACTCTCCGAACTTTTCTTCGAGTACTCGTTGAAGATGTCGTACCAATTCGTCTCCACTGGCATAGTCCAGTATATCAGGTAGAATAAAATCATCAACGTCAAGAGCAGCCCAACCACCCCAGTTAGTAACATTCTTATTACTTCTCGTAGTGTCTTTGATATAACAACTAGGACTAATAAGAACACTAGAATTATTTCCACCCTTCTGACCCTCCTTGCGAGACATACCATACAACAAACCTTCGAACGCATCTAGACCATCGATTTCCATATTTCGATGGGTCTGATTGTCGTAGGTATTTTTGAATATTGTAAGTGAGTATTTCATTGTGTACCATTATACTATATTAGACAGGTATTGTCAAGGATTATTTTAATGAAATACGTGTTTGACGCCTTCGACTACCATGTAATCAATTTCCATCTCACCAATGATTGTGATACCTGTTCTCTCAAGTACCATATCACACATGGTGTCCCACTTCTCTTCACCCGTAATATCCTTATACAGACCTAACTGCATCTCTTTGTAGTTGAGTGGTATCTCCATCGGAATTCCCGTGGCGATGTGTGTTCCTATTAATCCATTTTTCATTTCATTTCTCTCATTATTTAACATACACCTATTATAACAAGAACAACAGTATTTGTCAACCCTTTACACGAAATAAAGTAATAGAATTTACACGAGTTTTACCTTTGTTAACTCCCGTGTATTGCCATTCTTTTACCTGTTCTAGTCTATGCATATATGGTGCAATACCTTCTTGTACTTCTTGTTGGTCTGCATTATCAAACAGTATCCACTTGACACCCATTGTCAAACATAATGCGACATCCATCATCACAGGTTTTTTGTGGTGACTACCATCAACGAATGCAAAGTCAAACGTCCAATCACAGATGTATTCAAATATCTCAGGGGACTTAACACCTATAACTTTTACATACCTATACTTTCTCTCCACCCTCAATACCGTATCTCGATACATAGGATGATTTGGACAACACGATATAATATCAGTGCCAGGCATTATCTCTGCAAGATAAGATGTGGAGTGACCCGCATAGTATCCTATCTCTAGAATCCTCTCAGGGTTACACTCAGATTTAACATATCTGAATACATCTAGAACTTCATCGGTAGGTGGAAGATATCCCCAACCCTTATCAGTACTGAAGTCTAGATGTGGAAACAAGTCTTCGTTAGTTTTCATTTACCCATTCCATTTATAATAATATTTTATAGCACTATTTAGAGTGTTTAGATTTTCGTTAAACCCATTAGAACCATATGCGATATTACAATGTTGACATATCCATTCTCTAGGTTCACCCGTGACGTGGTCGTGGTCAAGAACAAATGGAGACTTATTCTGCCACCCATTATGTTCACCCTTCAGTTCTTCCTCATTCCTATTACAGATAGGACATGTATGATTATCAGGACACTTACCCGCAAGTTGTTTTGCAAGTCTCGTTTGTTTGTTTAACTTATTCTTACAACAAGAACATTCATTACGTCTATTCTGTCGGGTATGTGCAAAGTTTTCTTTCTTACCACTTCTTAATCCAAACTCATGAATGTGTTTTTCTGTACCACAAAGTGAACACACCTTGGTCTCAATATCATCCACCTCTCCCCATAATGTCATCATCCAAAGAAGTCCTCCAATGATGCACGGGGTTCCGCACTCCAACCAACCGCATCAAGGATTGGTTCAAGGGGGTCAAGGAATGTTTTCTTGAACATCTTATCATAATCAATATACTGTTGCAGTCCCAACTCACGAGGTAAGTTTTGTGGATATGAGATAATGTTTTCTTTTATCGGGTTAGGGACTTTGAGATATACGAATTTAATCTTCTCACCATTCTTGATAATCTCATGACGCAATCCTTTTGACTTTACGTTATGATTGTACAACAATGCACCACGAACATGGATAGGTGTACCCTTACTATAGATGGTCTTTGCGTCCCTCCACTTCTTGATATTAGATACACCACGAGGGAACGAGATATCTTCTGCGGGAAGTTTGTTGAACTGACTGCGGAAGTTTCTGATATACTTTTGTGTCTCACCCTCAGTCCCTTTCACCACAATACCAAACATCTCTTTCATCTTGTCACGAACAACCATAGGTGTTGATGACTTGACCGCTTCGATACCCATTAGTTTGAGTTTGGGTTTTGCATACTGGACACCTTCGTTGTTGTGAACATTCAGAATGTATCTCTTCTTCGCAACCCATATTGCTTTGTCTGCAATAACCTCACGTCCCATCTCCATACGGTTTTCGTATGCACCTGTATAGTCTGCGAGTTCTTGATACGTCTCGGTCAATACTTTCTCGAAGTGGGTCTTACATATCTTGTCTAGAAACTTGACAGGGTTCTTGGGGTTTGTTTTGGAAACAAGAGATGACATATTAACATACAAGGAATCAGTATCGATTGCGATAACATAGTCCTTGTTAGTACCAAGGAGTTTGTTCATCTCGTCATTCATCTTCCTCTCTGCCCATAGGATGGACAACTGACCCGCAAGTGTAACGGACTCTGCAACACGTTGGTCAAAGTATCTGAACCACCTGTTACCCAATGCACCATAAAGAGAGTTCATCAAAATCTTGATAGACATCTGTTGATTGTCTAGGGTTGATATCTTGTTTCTCAATGCGTGGGTTGGTGCGGTCTCATACTCTTGTTGTGCTTCCAACATTTGTTTTTTGATAACTTTACGTTCATCATAGTACTCACGAATGATAGAGGGGATGACACCTGTACGGTCTTTCTTGAATCGAACTCCACTAGGTGCAGTTGCAAAATCTTCTTTGCGGGTCACCTCGGTCTGTTTGTATAACATGCGACCAACGTCAGTATCAACCAAACCATCGGTGACGGTTTCGGGGGACATGTTGTATTGTACAAGGATGTTAGGATATAGAGAGTTCAAGTCAAAGGAAGTCACCCAGTCATGTGAACCTACTTGGGGTTCTTTCACATAACCACCCGCATATTCACCCTTGGGTTTCTCGACTTTCTGTGGGATTGCAATCTTACGTTTGTTCAACATACGATAGATGATTGCATCCCAAATCGCAGTAGTACCCATGACATCATTATAGTTAACACCACCACGATATGCCATAGTCAATGCAAGGTCAATCAGACCTAGGTTTTCATCTAACTTTGCAACCAACTCAACGTCTTTGATATTGTAGTCAATAAACTTTTGGTGGTCATTCTTGTAGAGTGTGTGTAGGTTACCGTGTTCTTCATACGAGAGTTTACGTTCACCGAGTATCACGTGTGCGATATGGTCAAGTCGATAACTCTCTTGTTGACCTAGGGTGTTGTAAGTAAACTTCTTGAACAGGTCATAGTAATCTAGAGATGCGATACCCATAATGTCATAAGTATTTGAATCAGGGATAAAGACATTACCACGCACAACTTTGGGGGTGACCTTTCCCCACGGGGATAGTCTTGAAACCTCTTCTTCTCCGAAACATTTACGGATACGGTTCACGAGGTAAGGGATATCAAAGTTCTTAGTATTCCAACCCGTGACGATATCAGGGTCAAGAGACGTGTGCCAGTACTCAACAAACTTATGTAATAGTGCAGTTTCACTTTCACATTTTACATAGATTACATTTTCGGGGGACTCATATTCACCAAGACCAAACACAATGTATTTGTCACTGCGGGTAGACTTTAGTGCAATAGAGATTACAGGATAGTTTGCTTTGTCGGGTTCAGGGAATCCATCATCGGACTGCACCTCAATATCAATAGTCACGATGTTCATGACCTCACGATTATAAGAGATTGTGTCAGGATACTTTTGTGCAATGAACTGATAGATGTAATTATTCATACCGAACACTTCCATGTTCTGTACGTTCTCATACCGTTTCGTGAAGTCAGTCGCATCACGCATAGTATCAAACTCTAGGGAATCAACTGACTGCCCTTGTAGATTTTTCCACGAACCCTTCTCACTTCGGACGAATAGTGTGGGTTTGAATGGTATCTTTTTATGAATCCTCTCAGTCCCGTTGTATCCTCGGTATAGTAGGTTGTTACCAAAACGCTCGACAGTAGTGTAGAAATCCATATTATATTCCTTTTTTCATTTGTACCCATTATATACTACCCCGCAGACAATGTCAAGGAATAACTTTAAAAGCTTTAGTTCTTTTCCAAGGATTTTCTATGAATATTTCATCATAGTTGTGGTGGTTCTGTGTGACCTTTAGTGACTTACTTACCACTTGGGTCGAAGGCATTCTGAACTCAGGATGGGGGTCATTTGAGTCTTCGGGTCTGAAGTTATATGTCTTGAACATATCTTGTGAAGTTTTACCAAACCCTATGTGTTCCATGTCTTTATAATGGGTCATGTAGGTAAAGTGTTTATTCAGATAATTTCTCTTCGCAAGATAGTTATCTGCATACGTCTTAAACATTCTCTCTGCAACACCATAAGGGCCGCAGTTGATTGGTAATTGATGTTCGGTAAGTAATTCCCAACACCAGTTTGCAGTATGCTTGTTATAAGAATAACATGACATGAAGAGTCCTAGGTTTGCATAACATAAATCATGTTGTTGCATTCTATCAATACACTTCTCAAACATACCCAAGTCTGTTAGATATGCGTCATGTTCTAAGATAAGGAAACGTTCATCTGTCTCACCTTGTTGTTTCATTAACAACCAATGAGAGATATTTCCACTACGTTCAGTAGGTGTTATAGTTCCTTCACCCTTCTTTTCCATTTCAACTAGGGTCTTATCCCAATTGAAATCGTCCTCATATTGCCATAAGGTAAATGGTGTTACACATTGAACAGGGATTATTTCTGAAATTATACCCGCTTCAATTGCGGGTGCAAAGGATTCCTGAGAGATACGACTGTACTCTACAGAAACTTTACTATTGAAATCTACTATTTGGTATGCTATCATAATAATATGTAGGGGGAAATTAATCCCCCCACACCTAGTTTTTAGATGTTTTATGCAAGTGGTTGAGTGAGTGGATGTAACGCAATCGCCATAAGTGCGATGGTTCCTCCAATAACTGCAACACAGTATAACGCATCTATACGTTCCACAATGTACTGTTTCATTTCTTCCTCGTTTAAATTAAGTAATTTTAATTTGTCGAGGACGCTTCTCTTCGGGGATTTCTAACTTCAATACTATTGCAAGAATACCGTCCTTGAGAGTTGCTCCGTTTACTTGGACATACTCGGATAGACGGAAGGTGCGTTTAAACTTCTTGGTACTAATACCACGATGTATAACTTCTCTTCCATTACTTTTATGTTCCCCCGCAATCATAACAGAACGTTCCTTCTGTTCGACTGTGACTTCTCCTTTACCGAATCCAGCGACTGCAACTTCAATCATGAACGTATCATCCGTAACCTTCACAATATTGTGAGGTGGATAATGGTCGTGTGCGTGAATAGTTGCGTGTTCAAGTTCACTGAACAAGTGGTCAAACCCAATAAAAGATGCACGTGGGAATAGCGTGTTGCCTATTTTTGTCATATCATTTCTCCTATGATTATAGCAAGATTAATGTAACCCGATTATTCGGCATTACTATACTATATATAAGTATTATATTTTAAAAGTCAACCCCTATAGTAAAAAAAAGGACTTTATTTTAACAAACTGGTAAATAACATGGCGAAAAACGCATTTAAATCTACACACGAACCTACGAAGAAAGGTACTTCTATTGGTCGTAGTCCCAAATCAATGGCGACTATGAACAAGTCTAAAAAGAGAAGTTTCAAGAAGTATAGAGGACAGGGTTAAATATACTCTGCGGGGTCAAAGTCCCCTTCTACACCAAATGAAAACGTCACCCTCGAAACTGTCGGTTCGAGTTTATGCCATGTGCCTCTAGGAATCCAAACAAAGTTTCCTGCTTTCATGGTCATGACCGTATCGTCATTAGAGGGTTCTTCGGCATCACCGATTGTTATTTTGCATTCGTTTATGACTTGTATTAAGAACACGTCCATTGAATCTTTGTGTCTCGGATATGAACCTGAGTATTGACCAAACCCACAGAATGCAATGTTTGTGATTTGTTGTGGCCCTTTCTCATACTCGTCTTTATGCAACTTATCTTTATGATTGTCGATAAAGAACTTCTGCATATCTTTTACAACACCCTTTGCGAACAGGGGTGCAGAACCTCTTTGATGGAATGCGTTAAGACCTAATCTCTGTTTCTCTCGGTTCCAATCATAGTCTTCTCTACGGTGAGTATCCACCATATCCATGACTTGAGTCCAACTCCAGTCGTTTAAACTAGGGTCGTCTAGTCTTCCCCGAATGATTTTCTTATTACGAATACGGTCTTCGTTATTCTCGAAGACACTCAATACAGTCATTTACTTATTCCCGATACTATACTTCGGACAAAGTTCCCATTCTTCTTTTTCTTTAAATCCGATAATTTTGATTGTTCGTAGAGGAGCACATTCAACTGCAACTTCTTTATTCTGAATGTCTACAAGACCCCAGTCTGCAAGAAGTGTTGCAATCGTATTACGTCTTTGAACATCGGTATCTTCTAGATTAGCTTTCTTACCATCCAACATAAAGAGTTCTTTGAAATGCACAATGAAGTATCTACCTTGTTTATGCAAGATATGACACGATTGAAACAGTTTCTTTTCTTTACGGGATGCGACACCAATTCGGGTCAACGTCTCACGAACTTTGAGAAAGTCATCGGGTTCCGATAGACTGATTTCTAACATAGTCGCTGGAGACCATGTTGTTATTAAATTATTTTCTTCCACCTTTATTCACCTTATTTCTTAATGTTATTATATGTGACGGTGTAAGAAGAGGAAGAACTTGTCTTGCCTTTTCGTTGCTATATCCATAGTATTCTTTCACCACGTCAACATCATTCTGTACTTCGGGTTTCACCCACTTTGAGAAACGTTTTCGTTTCCTAACTATATTTATAAGAAATGAATATTGTAGACGTGAGTCTAGGTGGTGGTATCGGTTCATCTCATTTGCAATACCCACGGTATCACTAAAGTAAGATAGAGAACGGTTTACCATGAAAGAGTTATAGGACTTCTCATCTTCAGGAGATTCCATTATATCTTTCTTGGTATAATTTACACTGTTTACATAATCAAAGGGGTTCATATTATACCTTCATCTTTTCAACGATTATACCACACTTACGAAGGAATGTCAACCCATCATTTGAGCGATACTCTTCTTTATAAAACACACTCTTTATTCCTGATTGGTATATCAACTTAGAACAATCAAAACAGGGTGCGTGTGTGGTGTATAGACTGGCATCTTCTGCACTCTCAGGGGAACGTGCCATCTTTGCGATTGCGTTTGTTTCTGCATGGAGTACTTCGGGTTTGGTCTTTAGTTGATATTTTGCTTCACTTGACCTATTACCGTAATCATACAGAACTCTATCTTCACACTTATTATCCCATCCACTTGGCATACCATTATACCCAACAGACACGATGCGATTGTCTTTTACAATCACACAACCAACTTGAAGTCTTTTCGCAGAAGATAATTGTGCGAAACTTCCGGCGGTTGTCATATATGCCTTATCCCATTTATTGGTCATAGTCATCAAACATATCTGTTTGGACAGGTCTATAAGAACCATCCGCTTGTCTAATTAGAGTTTCGGGTACGTGGATATGTTCTGCATCTGTCATACATATATTCATTACTTCAGCAATAACCTTTAGGGGTACTACACATCCATTGTCGTCTAACACTGTTTTTATTCTTTGAAAAGTTGTCATAGTCCTATTAATCCCCATCCGTGATTTTGTATTGCATTTAAAATAATGAACCAACATGTTAACATATGGGTCACCCACCAAATTGTACGGATGACTGCAATACCATCCGCTTGTCCGTCTTCACCTACTTTTTCACCTAGGGACTTTGCCCATAGTCTCCAGTATTTATTAACCATCATTTGAAATCCACATTTGCCATACATTCAGTAAGACATGCAACAAGATTAAGTTCATGGTCTGCAACAAAAGCATTCTTATGTTGATAGTCCGCAAGTATTAATACCAGTTGGGGGATTGATTGTGGTTGAACCTTACCGTCCATAGTATCATAGATACCACGGAAAACTGCAGCGGGTTCCACGTCCATATTGTTCACTACCCAACCTCTCATCTTTTTGAAGTCCTGTGACTTGAGATGTTTGTATAGGTCTGAGTATTGGTCATTGTCTTTCACCAGTACACTACTGTTGATAGTACCACCAATTGAACCTCGTTGTGCCTCATTTAGTATACGTCTCCAGTCGGGTGCATACTTACTTATAAGACCCGCAAGGACTTCGTTATTGTATTCAACACCTTCACCCTCTAGGATGATTTGCATTCTCTTCATGAACTGACCACATAGTTCTACCATACCTTTCTTGGTAGTATTGAACTCATAGACACCACAACGAGAGTGTAGTGGTTCGATGATACGGTTCTTGAAGTTACATGTGAGAATGAATCGACAGTTCTGAGAGAACTCTTCGATGAAACCACGCAATGCGGGTTGTGTCGATTGAGGATTAAGGTAGTCCGCTTCGTCAAGGATTACCACCTTGTAACCGCCAGAAAGGGAGACGGACGAAGCGAACTGTTTGATTTTACCACGTAGAGTATCGATGTTCCCTTCTTCGGAACCATTGATAACAATGTAGTCAAGTTCTAGTTCATCACAAATTGCACGTGCGATAGTAGTTTTACCTGTACCCGCAGTACCCGTGAATAACATGTTTGGTATTTCACCTGAGTCTACAATCTTTTGGAATGTATCTTTTAGGTCTTTAGAAAGTACGGTTGATGTGATTTGTCGTGGTCGATATTTCTCAACCCATAGGAAGTCTTTAGACATAGTGTCTCCATAATAAAGTGTTTCTATTAATATACATTGTACATTATATGAAACGTTTTGTCAAGTAAAATGTGGTGGTTTTTAGGATAACCACCAACCTTATTAACAGGAAGTATTACTACTTCTCTGAGGATTCTGAATCAAGAGAACCTTGGTGAGTTTCGCACAACTGGACGATACGTACTGCATCATCTCTTAGTTGACCGATTGTCGAGAGTTCTTCTCCCTTGAATCCACCACGTTGTACGACAGTATCAATTACTGCAACCGTTGAACGTGCAACTCGGTTGGAAACCTCATAGATTTCTTCGTGATTATTTTCTGCTTTTGCCATCATTATTCTCCATAGTTAGATGATTTTTCAAGTGCAATATAGTATTCAATTGCAGACTGTTGTGACTTCCATCTCGAAATAAGTTTCGAGGAAATAGAAACTGCAAAGTCTTCATTGATTACTTTAATGTTGTTTACGTTAACAATAAAGTTAAAGTCCACTCCTTCGGGGTAAGACCCCTCTACATCAATAGAGAATGCGTTTGATGTCGCATCCTTAGAGTCAACAACCGCAAGATTGATAGACCCACCACTTGGTGAGATACTAATCTCCGTATGACCTAGAACAGCAGCAGCCTTCTTAACTCTATTCAATGTGTCATTATCTATAACAAAGTTAACTTCCGCTTCAGGCATGACAATGTCTTTACCTGGCGATGTCAACATTTCTGTATCAGAGAAGAAGTACTTTACGTTACTTCTACCTGTGTTGTCATAGACTTTGACGAAGTCTTTTTCAAACTTCAAGGTTGGTTTGTCCACAAGGGACAGAACATTCAGAAACTCGTTAAGGTCGTAGATACCAAAGTTCTGAGGAAATGTTTCATCCACAGTTGTAGTACTCAACACATTACGTGCGACTGAAATAGTCTTTAATGTATTCCCTTCCGAGAATACGAGGTTGGGGTTAATCGTTGCATAGTTCTTTAGAACGTTCAACGTGTTATCAGTTAGTTCCATAATATATCTCCTGTTAATATGAACACCTATAATACCAAACTTTACACATAAAGTCAAGTACTATTTTACTTTATTTTACTAAAGTTTCTTTCCTTAACGAATTCAATCTTTCGATTGAAGGATGCATCTTCGAGTTCTCCCTTATGGGATATCACAAAGACATTCGTATCTTCACCAAGTGTGTAGATAATCTTCATCAGATTGTCCACACCATCTGCATCCAACGAACTGTCGAATGTTTCGTCAAGGATTAAAAGATTAGTTGCGACACTATTCTTCATCTTGGCAATCTGTCTCCATGTAAATAATAGAGACAAATCGATACGTTGTTTCTCACCTTCACTAAATGAATCATAAGTGAATGCGTCACGATGTCTTGAACGAATGGTTTCACTGAACGATTCGTCTAGGTCAAAGTGTACAAAGAAATCTAGGATTTGTAGGTATTGATTGGTCAACTGATTGATAACAGGTAGATACTGTTTGATAATCTTTGACTTGATACCTTGGTCTTTTAAGAGTTCACTCGTTACCGTTTGGTATGCTTGACTCTCGGATAGTTTAAACTTAGTATCTTGCAACTCACTCTTATCTTCCCTTAGTTTGTCAAGGTCTGAGTTTGCATCCTGAAGGTCAGTTGCACCTATATCTAAATCGACAATCTCGTTTTGAATAGATGTAATGTTTTGATTCAGTCTGCGAATTGTTGCGGTCTGTTCTGCAATTGTAGTCTGTAACCCACGGACACTTTCCATGTCCTTGAATAATTCAGATAGAACTGTTTCGGTTTCTTTTAGTTTATTGTTAACATCTGCTAACGCATTCGAAACTGTTGTCTCCTTCGACTCTGCTGTTGCAATCTTCTTTTTGCGATGTTCCTCCGTGACTGGTTGGTCACAGGTAGGACATTGTTCGTTTTTTCCAAAGAAATCTGATTGTCTTTTGGCATCTCTTATTTTTCCTTTAAAGTCAATTGCGTATGTATTTAGTGTTTCTTTCTTTTCAGAAGTCTTTGTGATACGACTTTCTATCTTAGGTAGTCTTGCATCAATATCACTTTGGATTGTAAACATCTCATCATTGAGAGTTTTTATCTCACCTTGATACTTTACAATCTTATCTTCTTTCTGTTTTCTCTGTAGAGATGTTACAGATACCAACTCTGATATCAATCTCTTTTGTGCATTAATCTTAGTATTGCATACTTCAATCTCATGACCATTCTGTGTCAGGTTAACCTTAAGAGTTGCAATCTTTTCTTTGAGTAGGACATTCATCTTACTGAACATATTAATGTCTAGAAGGTCTTCGATGACATCACGTCTTGCACCCGAAGATAACTGCATGAAAGGAACAAACGATGATGAACCTAATACAACTATTTGATGGAATGACTTATGCGATAACATAAGAATGTTTTTCTCAAGGATAGACTGATAGTCTTTTGCATGAGAACTCTGATTGACCATATTACCATTGACCCAAACTTCGAACTTGTTGGGTTTAATTGCACGGACAATCTTATATCGATTAGAACCTATTCTGAATTCAACTTCTACTAATGTACCCTTTTGGTTGATACTATTGACCAACTGCATCTTAGATATCTTACGATGGGGTTTACCGAACAGTGCAAACGCAAGAGCGTCTAACAGAGTAGACTTACCTGCTCCATTATGTCCTACAATAAGTGTAGTGGGAGAAGATTCAAAATCTATTTCTGTAAACGTGTTTCCTGTAGATAGAAAGTTCTTGTATCTAAGTTTCTCAAAAGTAATCATATATCTTGTTTCATTATCTCAATAAAATCTTCTTCATAAAGACCACACCAATTACAGGGTTGACCCTTCGCAACGTGCATGTCCATTTTATCCATTATACAGTAATGTTCCCAAAATGTCAAGGATTCTTTTACTTTTTCTGCATCTTTTTTATTACCGAAGATGCTATCGTAGTTATCACGATACTTGTCAGTTCCATTAGTCTTGGTCTTGATAGTATCACCTGTTATGTCATTCTTTGTCGCCATTAAACAATCTCCATTGATTGTGCTTCAATCATTAAACTAGACATCTCTTGTTTGATTCGGTTCTTATCAAGGTCGGTCTGTACATTGTCAATATAATCATATACAAGTGTCTCTGTATCGTCAACATTTAATTTGTCAGATACCGCATCACCCATAAACTCTTTGAAGTCTTCTGCAATCTTTAGTTCATGAATTTTCTGTGCTTGTACCTTATCTACAAACTTCTCGAACTCAATAGGGTCACCTTTATTGACCACAATAACCTTTACAAACTTCTCATTAAGATATCTCATATCTTTAAACTTAGCGTTACCCATCTTATCCGCATCATAGTATATCTTCTCATAGATAGTAACAGGGTTACGAACCGCAGTCAACTCTCTTGTTTCAGTATCAAGTACGTGGAAGTGTTTGGGGTCATCACAATCATTCCAAAAGAACTCCATCTGAGAACCTAAGTAATGAATGTTACCGATAGTTGATTTTGCATGGAAGTGTCCTGTAAGAACCATCTCAAATCTTTCGAAATGTTTTGCACTCATACCATGCATACAAGGCATACCACGTGCCATATCAAAACCTTGTAGTTCCAAGTGAGCACCCACAAAGGATGCTTTTGTACTCTTAAGAAACTTAAGTGACTCTTCTTCGTTTTCCTGATTTATCCAAGGGACTAATGCGATATCCAACCCGTCATAGTTTACCACTGTTGGTTCCATAACAAGGTTCACTTCATTCATGTAGTGTCCTTGGAGTTCTTTCAATGCGTTCAATTCATTGGTGTTCTTATAGTACACGTCATGATTGCCAGGAATGATATCCATTGTGATACCATACTCACGCAACTTCTCTAGGAAGATTTTACGATTGTGTCCAAGTGCTTTGAAATTGACTGTCTTACGATTATCATAATAATCACCTAAGTGAAGTATCTGTTTGATATCGTTTTCAAGTAAGTAGGGAAAGAATACGTCTCTGTAGAACTTCTCTTGGTAGTCCATAAAGATGTCAGACGAGTTACGAATACCCGCATGGGTATCATTCAGTATTGCTATTTTCATTTATGTTCCGTCCATAATATAGTTCTATTGTGTGATATAATACCACACACAACAGTTTTTGTCAAGTGTTTTATTCTACAATAAAATTAGTAAGGTCTGAGTCTGCTTTAACAGTACGTCTTCGTCTAGTCTTCTTTTCTTTCTTATAGTACTCTTTGAAGTTAGTATCCGCTTCTCGAACTGTATCAATACGCAATCTAAGAGTATCAATAAATTGTTGTGCAACTAGGTTCGCACCTGCTTCACCACTTTCATCAAGGAAGTTCTCAATACCACTTTGTGCAAGATACTTCATTTTAATATTCTGTTGTTTCTTTTCTTTCTCAATTCTACGTAAGAATGCATACCAAGATATCTGAGTGAAATACGCAAATGCATTTGGTTTACCTGTACGGGTCGCAGATTCAATGTTGTAGTTCTCAATTGCCTTCAGACAATTCTCTACTGCATCCATTACCATCTCTTCACGATAGGTGTACCTAACAAAGTTTGCCTTATGAGATAGACCCTCACATATCTTTAAGAAACACTGAGCAATATAGTCTGTTACAACAGGAAGAGGTTTCTCTTGTTCCCGTGCTTCATTAACGGTTGAGACATACGCAACGACAGCTTCAGAGAACTCTCGGTTATTAACGTAATGTGGTTTATCTTTAGGTTTCATTTTCACTCCATTTATTAACGACTATTATATACCATAAATCAGGGTTTGTCAAGTACTATTTATCCTTGACCTTAGACCACTCGTTGAGAAGTCATGTTGACGATTATTATAGTAGATATCAATACCATTGTCAATACAGTATTGTTTACCTGTAAACTTCTTGTTCTTATACTCCTCACCAATCACTCGTACATTGATAGGATAGACCTTTAATATATCTAATAGGTCTTTCTCGGTGCGGTAAGGGATAATCTCATCAATCAAAGAGATTGCGGAGAGTTGAATGTATCTTTCTACCATAGACTGGATAGGTGCATTCTTCTCTGTACGGTCTAATGATGGGTCTGTTTGTAGTCCCACAATAAGGTAATCACACTGTTGTTTCGCTTCCTTTAACATTGCAATATGACCCGCATGTAGTAAATCGAATGCGGATGCAGTTAGACCCGTTGTAATTTTTTTTAATTTAGTACTTGACATTACCTGTTTTCCATGTTATAATAAGCTATGCTGCGGGAGGGTTGGATACCCACATTAATGTAGCGTCCTTTTAGTGAACATATCAATCACATTATTAGGACTATCAGAATCACCTTCGAGAAATAAGTCTGTAGATTCCAATTCTTCGAGATAAGTTTCTAAGTCTAATTGGGAATCCTTCATCTTTTCTAAAGTTTCACGGGTCATTCTCTGAAGAGAAGAGATATCCTGTTCTTCTGATACACCCTTCAATCTTTCTAAATGAGTTTCGTTCATGTCCTTAACTGCAACACGATATTGTACAAGAAGAGTTTCTACAGGGATTGCGATAGAAACTAGGTGTGATTGCATCAATACGACAAGGTCTTCTTCACCCTCTTGATAAATCATAAAGGGGCGAAAAGAAAAATACTTATCTCCTTGTGAGTTCTCATACATCATAAGTTTCATTGCATTCTTAACAACAATCTCATCGTGTTCATGTGCATTCCATTCTATTACATCTGCAACTATCTCGTCACCGTTTGATAATCTAAATTGTCTTAATGGATGTTTCAAATTATTCTTTTTTGTCATTTTAGATTTACCTCAAATACTTTATAGGGGAACTGTTCTTTACTATATATCTTTATTCTCTCACCACTGTGACGAAGAGTAAAATTCTTATGTGACTTGATATGCATGTCATCTGCAATATCAAATAACTTAGTTACTCCACCATCATCAGAGGTTCTTAGTCCTCGTCCAATTGATTGCAATACCCTAATCTGTGATTTACTAGGACTTGCGAATACAATGTTATTTAGGTTTCTTATATTGATACCTGTTGAGAAGGTTCCCATCGATGCAACAATAATTGCATCCTTTTGTTTCTCTACAATACCTCGTATTTGTTCACGGTCTTGTGCGTCTACTTCTCCCGATACATAAAATATCTTTCTATTCTCATCTGCTTTGTTCTTCATCATATCAAAGAGAATTTTTCCGTGTTTCTCTACGTATTGAAATAGAACAAGTGTATTACCCTTTTGGTCTAATGCAAGATTTGTTATAAACTTATTGCGTTTCTCATGTCCTACAATGTAATCCATTTCTTCTTGGTATGTCTTACCTTGCATCATATGACATATATCATTATGATATCTCAAACATAATACACTGATATCAATCTTTGCAAGTGTACCTTTCTCTTGTAGGTCACGGGTCGCAGTCACTCTTTTAGTAGGCCCGAACAGTCCTTCCAATACGAGTTTATTAGTTTCTGTACCATCTAGAGTACCTGTTGTACCAAATCTATACTCTGCATTCTTTGCCTTATTCATGATACCACTCAAAGACTTTGCTTTAAATAGATGAACCTCATCACCAAAGATACACTTAAAATTATCATACCAATCAGGGGGAAATTTATATACAGATTGCCATGTTGATATGACAACACGTTTAGGTGTGGTCTTGTCTTTACCACTGTAAATACGATGTACATTGTTCTCTACATCAAACCCATATTCATAGAAGTCTTTATATAACTGTTCGACAAGACTTGTAGTAGGAACAAGAATAAGAACATTATCTTCGAAATTATCAAGATACCATCGCATTAAATTATAGATGATAAACGACTTACCACTACCTGTAGGTGATAGTAAGATTGCACGTTTGTTTTCAATACCATGTGCTATCGCATCATACTGATAGTCACGCACATCAAAGGGTGACTCCACATCCTTTAGAAACTTTACAAGATTGGGGTGTGATACTTTATTCTTTTTTTCGGGGTGACCATACTTGGGGTTATCTTCAATCTGTATGGGATACATTCGGTCTGCACAAAACTTCTTCAGGTGTGCATATAGTCCTACATTCAGTTCACGAGTAATAGAGTTAAATAACCTAATCTTACCATCCCACACACGTTTCTTAAATGCAGGCATAAACTTATGTCCAGGCACAAAGAACGAGAAGTAATCTCGTAACTCCGCATTTTGGTGTGCTTCGCAGTCAATGACCATCATTGAATGGTCTAACATCTTGACTGTTATTTGATTAGGTAAGGACATTAATCACCACGTTGAAATACTTTCCATCGAATCATATTACCGATTGTTTGGTGTCTCCACTTTATATTCTCGACAATCTCTTTGATTGTATCGATAAGTGTCTGTAGATACACGATTTTTTCTTCACTCTGTTGTATATCTATATCAGTATCATACCACAGGTCTTTGTTCTTCTTTAAGAAATTGTCAGGGTTAAGTCCATCAAAGGGGTCTGCTTTCCAACCACGTTCTTTGATATCCTCTTCAGGCATCTTACCCGAATAGTATAACCACTTTTCTTTGAGTAAATGTTTTTGTGCAAACTCTGCCTTCCTAAGACGTAACTTAGTTAAGGATAAGTATTCGAGATACTTCGAGTGTAGTGCGGGGGTAATTCGGGAATCTTCTGCGAGATTTTCCTGAGTTATTTGACTGTCCTCTTTCCATTCAGACAGGACGGTGTCTAATTCAATCATAATATATCCTCATTATATAATGTATTTATCTTTGTCTTAAAGTACTTCCATTCTTGAAAAACTAAATGTCACGTCAAAAGTTATCACGTCAGTACCCGTAGTAGACTGAAATTCAACTGCACCTAAGTCAGTTGGTACACAATCAAGATACCTCAACATAGTTGTTGCATTGTTGTGTGATGAAAGTACTGCTACTGAAATATCACAATAGGTGGGTATTGAAGTCTTACGTTCACTTGCGGATACTTGACCCTCGTTGACTATACGTTCGAGATAAGACAACATCTCTTTATATGCAGTCATACTCTCGTCCATAATAATACGAACTACAAGGGCACCATAACTTATCTTATCACCCGCAAGAGGTTGTTGTGATACACGTCTGCCTGGCAAACGAACAGGGTTAACATTCACAGACGGGTGTGAAATCGATTGTGCAAAATACTCCAAGTTAGGGTATCGTGTTCTATCAATAAGAACCTTGAACCCCGTAGGTTGAAGGTAGTTAAGATTAGTTGTTAACTCAGCGTCATCAATTTGTACTGTACTATCTACTGGCATATTTGAATTCCTCTATACTATTTATAAGTATTAACACGAGGAGATTCAGGATATTCCAGTTTTTTTATGACAGATTTCCAATACATTATACCCCAATCACATGACGAGGTTTTGCATCGATTTAGAGCCGAGGTTGCCGACTCTATGCGTTTCTGATATACAGCATCATTTGTATTATCCATACTGGAACAACCTCCTTTCCGTATTAGTGATACCTTCTCCATATATGTATCCTTCTGACATAGGTAACTCTTTTACCTTATCTGTTAATCTCTTATGTTTAAAGTACTTTTCTATGGTTGGATACTTCCTTATATCCTGTTCAGATACCATCAACACCTTTGTTCTACTATAGTTCATGAATGCCATGAAGAATGGTGCATCGTATTGATTAAGGAATTTTTCTTTTCTACCTAAGAAGTGTAGGTATCTGTAATATGACGGCCATTCCGCATCCCACGCTGACCATCGTTCAACATCTATTGTTGCACATACCTTTTTGTCTTTTTCTGTAACGATTGATAGGTCTACTCCAAACTTACCATTCATCTTAGGTTTAAACAGTAATCGTTCTTTTGGTAGTTTTGATGATAGGTACTCACGCAAGTTGAGGTCAGTCCGACATAGTTGTATCAATGCTCGTATATCATCATCATCATCAAAACTATTCTTTCGGTCAGAGTATGACCCCCATGCATTCTTATGTGCTTTTGTTACAGTCATTATCTGTACTCCTTAATGTATACCAACCGTGAAGTGTCTCCACCATCATTGTCGAATACACTCTTTAAGTATGCTTCAACGTGTTCACGGTACTCACAAGTGTATGTGTCAACCCCGTATTCAGATTGGATTCCGATAGTGTAACTCTTTACATCATCGTATTTAGTTTTTGTTTTTTGTTTGAATAAGTAAGACATATTTTTCCTTTCGTCTCTCAGTTATATGTCACCATATCATACAGAACAGACTTTGTCAAGAACTATTTTCATTTATTTGCACTTTTTTGTACCATAAAGTGGTATATGTATACACTTTATTGCACCTAATAAAGTACTTGACAAATATTGCTATATACTATATAATGTCCTATATGAATGGAGAATTACATGAAACTTAATCTACAAGACGCTAGTTATGCCGCAGGAAGGTTTATAGAGTACTTCGATGACTTTGGTCGTATCGATGATTACTTCCGTGCAAGGAAGATAGAACGTGTACGTAATCTACCATCCCCCTTGCCAGGCATGAGTATTGAGGATGACCTATTCCAAGATTTTGATATACACCCCCAAGATATGAATTTCAAAATCGCAACCGTTCCTACCGAACACTTTGATACCCTATTAGAGAAGACTGCATCATTCTCACCCGATGAGAATCCAGGCAAGACCCATAAGATGGTGGTGTTTGAAACAACTACCAATACTATATGCGGATTCATTCGTTTTGGTTCTCCCCTTATTAATAGTAAACCCCGTAACGACTACCTTGGTGGTGTACCCGATTTAGACATATTTAATAAACGTGCAATCATGGGATTTAACGTTGTACCCGCACAACCGTTTGGGTTCAACTATCTTGGTGGTAAGTTACTTGCGGCAATCTGTTGTTCTCATGCCAGTAGACGTATGTTGAACAAGAAGTACAACACAGAGTTCTGTCTATTCGAGACTACATCTCTATATGGTAATATCAAGGGTGCATCTATGTATGATGGTATGAGACCCTTCCTAAGATATAAAGGTGATACTCAATCTAAGTTCCTATTGACCCTTGGTGATGATATCTATCCTGAGATGAAGAAATGGTTTACTGAGAAGAATGATGGTGAAGAACTGGTACGTAAAGGTGTGTCCTCTCGTAAACTAAAGTTACAGACTAAGATGATTAGTGTGGTCAGGGCATCACTCAAGGAACACAATACCGAAGCATACGAGATGTTCTCTAATAAGATTGCATCTGCTGGTGATGTCACTACACAGAAACGGTTCTATATGGGTGAATATGGATACACCAATGTTAAGGATGTACTGTTGGGTAAGACCGATAAACTAATTAAGGCAGAGAACTTTGACCGATTTGAACTAGAAAACATTATCACTTGGTGGAAGAAACACGCAACTAAGAGATATGAAAAAATGAAAAGAGAAGGAAGGTTAAGAACTGAACTAGAAGTTTGGAATCAAGATACAATGAATTCTATAGATATTATACGATGAATATTACTATTGCAAGATTGAGGTCTAACGTAAAGTATGAAGGCCCATTAGAAACTGTACTGGATAGTTTTTTTGAGAACTATGTCAAATGGATGAAAGACCATCCTGAGTATAACTACGATACCTATAACTGTTCCTTTGATGGTACACGTCCTAAGAGAACACCCGAAACAATTGAATGGGCAGATGTTATTGTAATACCGAGTGATAGTGAGTTTAGGTATCATGGTGAGTTACAGATGAACCCTAAAGACCTTGCTAAGAGTCAATCACACATTGAGAAGATTGCACCCTACTTCGAGGGTAAGACTGTTATTATGTTTAGAAGTGACAGGGGTGATACCGAAGAACTCTATCGTAATTTCCTACCAAATATCAAGAACTTTATCACTATAGATGAGGTTGACTTCAGTGGTAACATCCACGGTATGAAGTATCATTTTATTCAGAGACTAAAAAATCCTCTTTCAGAAATGTTGTATGAGGGTAAGAGTATTGACTTTGGATATTGGGGTAGAATGAAACACGGTAATGATAGAGAGAAGACCATACGTCAAATCTATCGTTCAGAGTTATCTACTGTTATGATTGGTGGATTCCCGTCAGGTATACAGAGACAGTCCAAGTGGATTAAGGATTGGAACAAACTCCATCCCATGTTAGAACCCGCAAGGGCGACACTCTGTTTCAATTGGTTAGACGAAACAGCGACCACTAGTAGATATCCCGAAGCACTATCAATTGGTATAGTTCCTTTTGTATGGCAGAATTATGATGTCAATAACACATATAATATAGACCCATGGCAAAGAGTTAATACATCTGAAGAGTTCATAGAGAAAACATTGATGTTGAGAGATGAGAGTTTTAGAGAAGATAAACTTGAAGAGTTTAGAAACAACTACAAAAAGGTTCTACTATCCGAAGATGAATACTTCTTAGAGTTTAGTAA
>OCVR010000186.1_pt1 | contig 51029 bp, 58 predicted proteins | sample 1539091 | NCBI WGS metagenome assembly OCVR01 (sample SAMEA3355530, study PRJEB22509) | marine metagenome | biome: marine; feature: coastal ocean; material: water | place: USA | collected 2010-08-07 | depth 16 m | reverse complement strand
AAAGTAAAAAGAAATAAATTTTAAAATATTATTTAGCTCTTGGATGTGAATTTTTGAACACTTCTTTAATTCTTTCCATACTAGTATGACTGTAAACTTGTGTAGCTGATAAACTTGAATGACCTAACAATTCTTTTACTGAATTTATATCTGCTCCTTCATTAATTAGATGAGTTGCAAAACTATGTCTTAAAACATGAGGTGCCTTTTTAATTTTAGGTGAAACCAACTTAAAATATTCGTTAACAGTTCTGTAAACAAACTTCTCAGATAACTGTCCTCCATTTTTTGATATAAAAAGATAATCTGATGGAGCTTGACCATGGAATTTTAATTTGATTTCCATAAAAAATATAATCGCTTTTTTTAGTTTAGGTAATATTGGTATTATTCTCTCTTTACTTCTTTTACCCATTATTTTAACGGTTGAAGATTCTATACTAACATCTGATTCTTTTAAAGTTATCAATTCAATTCTCCTAACTCCTGTAAAATAAAAAAAAGCAATTATTGTTTTTTGTAAAACGCCTCTATAATCATTAGTAAAAAAATCACTATCTAAAAGTGAGTTTATCTCATCTTGTGAAAATGGAACTTGGATTTTTTTTGATTGTTTTAATGGAGTATGAGCTTTTAAGGGAGAAGAATTTATAGTATCTGTTTTAATTAAAAAGTTATAAAATGATTTAAGACTTGAAACTTTTCTGTTTATAGATCTATTTGAAATATTATCATTAACCATTGAAACTATCCAAGATCTGATAATTTTATAATTAGCTTCTTCAATTTTAAGCTGACTATTGTTTTCAATAATAAATTTATTGTACTGTGTTAAATCTCGCTTATAAGCGGATATTGTATTTGAAGAATAATTTTTTTCAAATTGCAAGTAGTCTAAAAATTTCTGTATAAGCATTGTACATCTAAGTTACGATGTAATGAAGAAAATGAAGTAATATTAAAGATTTTCTCCGTCTCTAAGCTTTTGTACATATTGAGCCTTTTTGATTTTAGTTCTATGTACAATTGATGGCTTGACAAATTGCTTTCTTGCTCTAAGAGATTTCATTACTCCTGTTTTATCAAACTTACGTTTGAATCTTTTAAGAGCTTTATCAATGTTTTCGCCGTCTTTAATTGGTATAATTAACATCTAAAATTTATTTACGAACGCAAATATAAATAATTGTATTTAATATGCTTGTTATTTTTTATTATTAATTGCATCAACATATCTAGTAAGCTCTTCTTTTACTTTAGGGAATAAAATAAAGAGACCTATCATATTTGGAAATACAAGAGCAAGAATCATCGCATCAGAGAATGCCCAGACAGATGACATGTCTCCCGCAGCACCAATAACAATAAATAACAGAAAAAGAAGTTTATATGTTAGATCAGAGACTTTTCCTTTACCGAAGACATACATCCAGGATTGAAGGCCATAATATGACCAAGAAATCATTGTTGATAGAGCAAATAAAACAACCGCAATTGCAAGGAATGGTCCTGAAAAAGATATATACTCAGCAAAAGCAGCAGAAGTTAGTCCTGCTCCCTCAAGTTCTTGACCTCTCACCATTACTGCTGAGGATCCATCTACTAAATTTCCATACGTAAATAGACTATTATCACCATTAAAAATGATTATTACAAGTGCTGTCATTGTACATATAACAACAGTGTCAATAAATGGTTCTAATAAAGCAACAAGTCCTTCTGATGCAGGGTAGCTAGTAATTACAGCGGAGTGTGCAATAGATGCAGAACCTGCTCCAGCCTCATTTGAAAAAGCACCTCTTCTAAAACCTTGAACAAGCACACCAATGAATCCTCCTACTGCAGCTGTTGGAGCAAATGCACCATTTACAATCATTGCTAACGCGTCATCAACAAATGAAAGGTTCATTAAAATTATATATAGACATGCTAAAACATACATACCTGCCATAACGGGAACTATTTTTTCAGTAACTGATGCGATCCTTTTTATACCACCAATAATAATTACACCTACTACAATCATCATCACAATACCAACAATAGTTCTTGCAGAACCACCAGTTAAGCCAAACAAACTTACCATTTGAAGAGCTGCTTGATTTGACTGAGCTGCATTTCCTCCTCCAAATGAAGCTCCAATACAAAGAATAGCAAAAATAACAGCAAGTACTTTACCTAATTTCTCAAAGCCTCTTTCCTTTAAACCTTTTGAAAGATAATACATAGGACCTCCATAAATAGTTCCATCTGGTCCAACATCTCTATATTTAACACCTAATGTACATTCTACAAATTTTGATGACATCCCTAACAGTCCACATAAAATCATCCAAAAAGTTGCGCCTGGTCCTCCTATTGCAATTGCCATTGCGACACCTGCAATGTTACCATTACCAACAGTACCAGAGACTGCTGTTGCTAGGGCTTGAAAGTGACTAACCTCTCCACTACCTTTTCTTTTTTCATCTAATCCATCATATCTTCCCATTACAGTTCTAATAGACAAACCAAAACCACGGATATTTATAAATCCAAAATATAAAGTAAAGAATGCTGCACCACCAACTAATAAAAATATAATTGTTGGAATACCTGTTCCAAAAAATTCATGTAGAATTAAGCCTTCCCAAAAATTGGATATTGGTTGAAAAGCTTCATTAATTCTTTCATCTATTCCTAAATTGTCTTGTAAAGTCATAATTTATAAATCAAATGCTGTTTTTTTTCTGTGGATAATTAAATCTTTTACCTTAAAAATTAAGGCTATTATCAAATATAAAATAAATCCCAGGAGAAGTGTAATAATTGAGAAATAAAAAAATAAAAACCTGAGTGTGCTAGTTCTTATTCCTATTTTTTTGGCAATTCTATCACATACTCCAAAACTATATTTTTCTATATATTCAATCAATTACTTATTTTTTTGACCAGTCCATTCTGAAATTCCGCCTAGTAAATTATATAAATTATTAAAGCCAAATGTTTTCATTATTTGACATGCCTGAACACTTCTAACTCCAGAGTGACAATAAACATAATAATTTTTAGATTTATCTAAATCTTGAAGACCATCCATGAATGATTGTGGATCCCTGATGTTAAGAAGTTTAGAGTTAGGAATATTAGATTCTTCATATTCTTCCTCAGATCTAACATCTAGTAGAAATGCATTCTGATCATTATCCAGTTTATCAATAAGTTCGTTTGAAGTTAAGTTTTTCATTTTATTTTTTTGTAAAATAAGTAAATCCTATAGTATTTTAAGAAAAACTTAAGAATTACTTTCTGTAATTCAATTCTAATTATGTAATTTGGTCATTAAATACTATTAAATATGAACTATTTTCAAAAATCTGACCTTTTTCTAATAGGTGCTGCATTTATATCCTTTGTTTTATCTGTTTCACTTTGGTTTTATGGCTATAAAGATGAAGGTTTATTTGTTGGCTTATGGGTCCCTTCAATTCTTTCTTTTGGATGTTATTTTAAAATGATGCTAAAAAGATAAAATGGGTGATACTTTTATATTTATTATGGGATTAATTTGTACTGGTACAGTTGTAGCAGCTACCTTTCTATCAATAAATGAACTTAAAGATGTTAATGAACCACAACTAGAAACGATGAATATGGAGGAGGGTACGAAGAAACATCTTAAGCTTATATCAACTGCTATTTTTATTATTGTAGGTTTTGTTTCAATAGGTTTATTTTGTATTTATTTTATATTTGCATAATGATATTAATCAAAACTAACTGGTGGTGGAATTTCGAGAAATAATTTTTCGTGATTAAACTATTATACAATAGCTTGTCTCACGACAGGCTTTTTTTTTGCTATGAAAAAAATTAAATTAAATAATTATCATAAGAAAATCTTTGCAGATACTATAACTCCAGTAGAAGTGTATTTGAAAATAAGAGATGTTTATCCAAACAGCTTACTATTGGAAAATAGTGATTATATGTTGGCAAATAATAATTACTCATTTATCTGTTTCAATCAGATTGGATATGTCAAAATAAAGAATAATGAAGTTACATGTTCATATCCTGGAGAAGAAATACATTCTAAAATGTTATCAGAAAATGAAAAAGTTTCAGATATAATTCATGACTATCTTGATAAATTTCAAACTGTAGAATCTAATTTTAAATTCCTGAACAATGGACTTTTTGGATTTATGAGTCATGAATCAGTTAAATATTTTGATTCAATTAAAATTGATAATAAAGATGACTTTGATATACCAGACATTTATTATGGTCTTTATCAAAATATAATTGCAATAAGTCAATATAATCATGAAGCTCATATATTTTGTAATACAATTGAAGATTCCAGTAATATTAAATCGATTGAAGCTATTTTAAATAATAAGAGTTACCCAGTATTTAATTTTAGAAAAAAAGGTGATTCGGAATCTAAAATAACAGACAATGAATATCTTGAATATGTAAGAAAGGCAAAGGAACATTGTAAAAGAGGTGATGTGTTTCAGTTAGTTTTATCAAGAAGATTTATGCAGAAATTTACTGGAGATGAGTTTAATGTTTATAGAGCGTTAAGATCAATAAACCCATCTCCTTACCTTTTCTTTTTTGATTATGGAGACTATAAAATATTTGGTAGTTCTCCAGAAGCTCAAATCATAATTAAAGATGGTAAATCAGAAATTCATCCAATTGCTGGAACATTCAAGAGAACCGGCAATGATGAAGAAGATCATAATGCAGCAAAAGAGTTAGCCAAAGATCCAAAAGAAAACTCTGAACATATTATGCTAGTTGATCTTGCAAGAAATGATTTGAGTAGAAGTGGAAATAATGTTAAAGTTGAAAAAAATAGAGAAATACAATTCTATTCGCATGTAATTCATCTTGTTTCAAAAGTTACTGCAGTATTGAAGAAAAACATAAAATCTTTTCAAGTTGTTGAAGACACTTTTCCAGCTGGAACATTATCTGGTGCTCCTAAACATAAAGCTCTAGAACTAATCGAAAAATATGAAAAGGTTAATCGAAATTTTTATGGTGGAGCAATTGGATATATAGACTTCAACGGAAACTTTAATCATGCTATTATTATAAGATCTTTCTTTAGTAAAAATAATATACTGAATTACCAGGCAGGAGCTGGAATTGTAATAGATTCAGATCCTAAAAAAGAATTAGAAGAAGTAAAAAATAAATTAGGGGCTTTAGATAAAGCATTAAATGATGCTGAATTAATAAAATGATAAAAATTTTTTTAATAGATAATTATGATTCCTTTACGTACAATCTTCTGTATTATCTAGAAGAACTTGGATGTGAGGTGACAGTGAAAAGAAATGATAAATTTGAACTTGATGAAATAAGAAATTTTGATGCAATTCTAATTTCACCTGGCCCAGGTATTCCTCAGGAAGCAGGAAAAATTATCGAAGTAATCAGAATGTATTACGATACTAAAAATATTTTTGGTGTTTGCCTTGGTCAACAGGCAATTGCCGAAGCTTTTGGGGGTAAACTTAGAAATTTAACAAAAGTATACCATGGTGTTTCGTCTAAGATAAATTTAACAGATTCCGATATTATTTTTGATAATATTAAGTCTGATTTAAATGTCGGAAGATATCATTCCTGGATAGTTGATAACCCTGTTCCTAAAGAACTTAAAGTAACTTCTATTGATGAAAATGGAGAGATTATGTCACTAAAACACAAAGATTATGATGTTAGAGGTGTTCAGTTTCATCCAGAATCAATTTTAACACCTGATGGAAAAACAATTTTAGAAAACTGGATAAAAAGTATATGAAAAAGATACTAAATAGACTTACTCAATATGAGACTTTGACGGAAAATGAATCAAGGAATATTATTATTGATATTTCTGAGGGAAAACTTAACACTAGTCAAATTTCATCATTCCTAACAATATTTATGGTTAGGAATATAACTATTGAAGAGCTAAATGGTTTTAGAAAAGCCCTAATTGAATTATCTCTTAAAATAGATCTTAAAGAATTTGATCCAATTGATCTATGTGGAACAGGTGGAGATGAAAAAGATACATTTAATATATCAACACTTGCTTCTTTTGTAACAGCTGGTTCAGGAGTTAAGGTTGCAAAACATGGGAATTATGGAGTTTCATCTAGTTGTGGATCAAGCAATGTCCTCGAATACTTAGATTTAAAATTTAATAATGATTCTGATAAAATTAGAAAAGCTGTAGATAAAGCTAATATCTGTTTTTTACATGCTCCATTATTTCATCCTGCAATGAAAAATGTTGCTCCAGTTAGAAAAGAACTTGGCTTAAAAACTTTTTTTAATATGCTAGGACCAATGGTTAATCCATCTATGCCAGAGAAACAAGTTGTAGGTGTTTACAATCTTGAACTTGCAAGAATTTATAACTATTTATACCAGACTACTGATATTAATTATAATATTATTCACTCAATAGACGGTTATGATGAGATTTCATTAACTAATGGTACGAAAGTTTATTCCAGAGAAAGTGAGTTTATTCTAGGCTCTGAAGATTTTAATCTAAAAAATATTGACTCTAAAAATATCATAGGTGGAAAAGACATAAAATCATCATCTAAAATTTTTATAGATGTCTTAAATGGAAAAGGTTCTACTGATCAAGAAAATGTTGTATGTGCTAATGCTTCTCTAGCAATAGCTATATCTAAAGATGTATCCATTATTGAAGCATTTAATCAGGCTAAGGAATCCATCAAGACTAAAAATGCTCTTAAATGTTTTAATGACCTTATAAATATTATGAAATGAGGATATTAGACAAGATTGTTAATCATTTAAAAATTGAAATTGAAACTCTTTCTGAATCAGTTCCTATTTTGGATTTAGAAAAAGCAGAAGGTTTTGACAGAAAATGCAAATCTTTGAAGGAGTCTATTCAAAACAGTAAATCTGGAATAATTTGTGAGTTTAAAAGAAGATCTCCTTCAAATAAAAACATAAACTATACATCAAATATAATCGAAGTTGTTAAAGGATATGAAAAGGCAGGAGCTGTTGGTGTTTCAATTTTGACAAATAAGAAATTTTTTGATGGAAGTGGAATAGATATTATAAATGTTAGAGACATAATAGATATACCTATCTTAAAAAAAGAGTTTATAATAAGTGAATATCAAATATTTCAGGCAAAATCATTAGGTTCAGATGCAATTCTATTAATTGCATCAATTCTGACAAAAGAAGAAATCTTAAATTTTAGTTCTCTAGCTAATAGCTTGGGTCTTGAAGTCCTACTTGAAGTTCATTCAGGAATTGAGTTAAACAAAATCTCTGGAAATAATATTGATATTATCGGAGTGAACAATAGGAATCTTGATACTTTAGAAATAGACATAAATAATAGTATTGAGTTATATTCAATGATACCTGATGGGTTTGTTAAGATTTCTGAAAGTGGAATAAGCAAAGTTGAATCTATTTTAAAACTAAAAGAAGTTGGTTTTGATGGATTTTTAATTGGAGAAAACTTTATGAAAACAAATGATCCTGAAGAATCTGCATATAACTTTATAAAACAAGTAGAAAATGAAATTTAAAGTATGCGGATTATTCAATGATGAAAATATTCATCAAGTTGCTAATTTAAATCCAGATTATATAGGGCATATATTTTGGGAAAAATCTGTTAGATATGTTAGTGGAGAAACTCCCAAGATTAATAATATTAAAAAAACTGGAGTATTTTATAATTCTAATGAAGAATATATATTTCAGATGATTGAAAAGCATAGCCTTCAATGTATTCAGCTGCATGGAGATGAATCTCAAGATTTTTGTAAAAAAATTTATAAAACTGGGGTTGAAGTAATTAAATCATTTAGAGTAGATGAAAGTTTTGATTTTAAGTTATTAAAAGATTATGAAGATTACTGTGATTTATTTTTGTTTGATTCAAAATCTGAACTACCTGGAGGTTCAGGGAAAACATTCGATTGGGAGATATTAAAAAAGTATAATCTAAAAAAAGAATTTTTTATAAGTGGAGGAATTGGGTTAGACTCAATTAATTCATTAAAAAAACTTTTTAAAATGAACTTGCCATTATATGGTATAGATGTAAATAGTAAATTTGAGGATGCAAATAATATAAAAATTATTAATGACTTAATAAAGTTTAAACAAATTATTAAAAATGAAATATAGTATTGATAAGGAAGGTTTTTATGGAAGTTTTGGTGGTGCTTTTGTGCCTGAAATGCTCTACCCTAATCTTGAAGAATTAGAAAAAAATTATAATAAAATAATTGCTGAAGAAGATTTTATAATTGAATATAATAGTTTATTAAAAGATTATGTAGGAAGGCCTACTCCATTATATTTTGCTGAAAGAATGTCAGAAAAATATAAATGTAAAGTATATTTAAAAAGAGAAGACTTATGTCATACCGGTGCTCATAAAATAAATAATACGATTGGGCAGATATTATTAGCAAAAAGACTTGGAAAAACACGAATCATTGCTGAAACTGGTGCTGGTCAGCATGGAGTGGCCACTGCAACCGTTTGTGCATTAGCTGGAATTGAATGTGTTATATATATGGGTTCTGTAGATATAAAAAGACAGGCACCTAATGTTGCTAGAATGAAAATGTTAGGAGCTAGTATAATACCTGCTGAATCCGGAAGTAAGACTTTAAAAGATGCAACAAATGAAGCCATTAGAGATTGGATTAATAATCCTTTGACAACCCATTATATTATTGGGTCTGTAGTTGGGCCTCATCCTTACCCAGATATGGTAGCAAAATTTCAATCTATTGTTTCAAAAGAGATTAAATCTCAACTTTTTGAAAAAGAAGGTACTGAAAATCCAGACTATTTAATTGCAAATATTGGTGGAGGTAGTAATGCAGCTGGACTATATTATGAATATTTAGAAAATGAAAAAGTCAAAATTATTTCAGTTGAAGCTGCAGGAAAAGGTGTTGAATCAGGTAAAAGTGCCGCAACATCTGTGCTAGGTAAAGTTGGTATTATTCATGGAAGTAAGACTTTATTGATGCAAACAACTGATGGTCAAATTATTGAACCATACTCTATTTCAGCAGGACTTGATTACCCCGGAGTTGGACCGCTTCACGCACATCTTCTTGAATCTAAAAGAGCTCAATTTATTTCAATTACTGATGAAGATGCAATGGAAGCTGGTTTAGAAATTTCAAAACTTGAGGGAATAATTCCAGCTATTGAAACAGCTCACGCGTTTGCTGCTTTTAAATATCTAGAATTCAAAGAAGATGATATAGTAGTTGTAAATTTTTCAGGAAGAGGAGATAAAGATTTAAATACTTATATAGAATATTTTGATTTATAATGAATAGAATTGATAAAAAATTAAATAAGGAGGGTAAACTTCTATCTATCTATTTTACAGCAGGATACCCTAGCTTAAATGATACTGAAGAGATTATTATAAAACTGGAGGAATCAGGTGTAGATATGATTGAGATTGGATTACCATTTAGTGACCCTTTAGCAGATGGACCTACTATTCAAGATAGTTCTACAGAAGCTATTAAAAATGGAATGAATTCAAAAGTATTATTTGATCAATTAAAAAACATAAGATCTAAGGTTTCTATACCATTAATAATTATGGGATATTTCAACCCTATTCTTCAGTATGGAGTTAAATCTTTTTGCGAAAAATGTAGTGAAATAGGAATTGATGGTCTTATTATTCCTGATCTACCAATTAATTACTTTGAAACAAATTATAAATCTATTTTTAAAGACAATGGTCTACATAACATGTTTTTAATTGCTCCTCAAACTAGTCAAGAAAGAATTAGATATATTGATAAAATTTCAAATGGATTTATTTATATGGTTAGTTCTTCAAGCGTAACTGGTTCAAAAAACTCATTTGACTCTAATCAGTTAGCTTACTTTAGTGATATCAAAGAAATGAATCTTTCAAGTAAAAGAATTATTGGATTTGGTGTTGGAAATAAAGAAACATATGATATAGCAGTTAAATATTCAAAGGGTGCTATAATTGGATCTGCTTTTATTAAAAACCTAAAGTTAAAAGGTACTAATTCAATTAAAGAGTTTATAAAATCTATAAGATCTTAGCTTAACTAAAATTAAGTAATAGGGTGAGTAAAATTTATTTCCATATTCTTTGAAGAAATTTTACAAAATTTTGACTCATAATATTTTGAATATCAATTTTCGTATATCCTTTTTTAGACAGCATTAATGGGACTTTTTGAAGATCTGCTATAGTATCAATATCAAGTGGTGTTTGTTCTTTCCCAAAAGCTCCATCTAGATCTGTGCCAATACCTACATGCAAAGCATTTCCAGCTAACTGACAAATATGATCAATATTATCAATCATTTTATCTAATGTTACATCCATATTCTCTGGAGTAGACTCTCCTCTAATCCAATTAGGGACCATCATCCATGCATCCAAAGGAATTCCTATAACCGCATCTCTGGAAATCAATTCAACAATTTGTTCATCTGAATATTGTCTATTATGGTTCACTAATTTTCTACAATTACTATGACTTGCCCAAATTGGACCATTATACATATTCATAGTTTCCCAGAAGCTGATATCGCATAAATGAGTAGCATCAAGGATTAGATTTAACTCCTCAATTTTTTTTAGCAACTCTTTTCCTTTGATTCCAATTCCACCTTCAGAGTCTGTTCCATGAGCATAAACACCAGGTCCGTAATGTGCCGGACCTATAGCTCTTAAACCTAAATTGTAAGATTTTTCTAAATAATCAATGTTTACAATTGAATCAGCCCCTTCTAAGCTTAGAATATACCCAATAGGTTTTTTAGAAACAGTTTCATTCTTCCATAGCTCAAGATGTGAGTTAAGTTCCATTGAATTCTTAATTTGAATCATTTCACCGATATCCTCCATTGACTTGTACCATGCAAGTTGACCTTGAGTTTGAGCCCATGCTTGTTGAGGAGAATTCCAACCTGGTAATTTATTGTCATTACTTACTCTTGCAATTTGTGTAGCTACACAAATACCAACATTACCTTTTCGCATTGCATCTAGAGAAACTGTGTTTTTTTCTCTGTCTGGCTTATCCGTCATCCCAAACTCACTTTTTCTAATATCTTGAACACTTTGGGTTAAATCTCTATTCCATTCTAAAGCATTCATCGCTAAGTCAAGGTGTGCATCAAGAATAAACATATTTCTATTAATTATTTATTATAAACTATTTTGTATTATAATCTCTAGCTGCAACTTCCCATTCTCCTGTTACTTCTCCATTTATGACAGTTAAAACTTTTTTATATTTTGGAACTGTTGGACATATATGAACTGGTACTGCATAACAGACTGTACCAACCAGATAATCTTTTGACTCGTTGCATTCAAGAACCAAATGCTCTTCACTATGACTTACTTGTTTAAAGTTTTCAATATTAAGAAGTTTTAGTCTAGGAAAATCCATCTCTGAGGCTACAGATTTATGTCCCAAATTTAAACACATAAGGTCTTCACTTGGTCTACTTATTATACTTCCAACTAGAACAGCAGCATGAAAAAATTTTAAATCTTTAAAAGAACTACCGTATCGATCATCCCACAATAATGAAGTGCCTGGACTAACTTCTATATCATTTCTTTTCACATGAATTGGAAAACTTGGAGTCCCACCTGCAACAATCTTATTAATTTTTATTCCCAATAACTCAATATTGCTTTTTAAATTAAGAACTAATTCAAATTGTTTATCACAAATTTCTTTTCGAAGATTAAAATCTGATTCACGAATGTGACCGTCATAAACATGAAGCCCCTTCGCAATTAAGTTAGAAGATCCATCAATTTTTTGATAAAGTAATGTAGCTTCATTATTAGGTTTAATACCTGTTCTATTGTTACCATTATTTATATCTAACCATAAACAAACCTTAAGTGCTTTCTCTGATGCAGCCGAATTAAATTTTATTACAGATTGTTCATTATCAATAATAGTTGAAAATGATAATGTTGGATATTCCTGCATTAATTCAATAAACCTATTAATATTAGATCCTGTTAGTTGCATTGCTAATAGAATATCTTTTACATTACATTTAGCCAAAAGCTCTGCTTCAGACAAGGTTGCGCATTTAAATTTTGTAATACCTTGATCTAGCTGCATTTTAATTATTTCAGCAATTTTATGGGTCTTAATATGTGGTCTTAGCTTCTCAGTACCTCCAGCAATCTTTATCATTAATTTAATGTTTTCTTCAATCCTTCTGGGAAAAACAACTAAAGAGGGAGACGGAATATCTTCAACATTATTTATTCTATACCAATCTTTATCCATATAGATTTATTTTAATTCAAACATTGCTTCAATTTCAACGGGGATTCCATCAGGAAGCATCATGCCAACAGCACTTCTAACTCCAATTCCATTATCATCTCCAAATACATCGGCCATAAGTTCACTAAACCCATTAATTACAAAAGGATGTTTTTTAAATTCAGGAGAGCAATTAACCATTCCTAATACTTTAATTACTCTTTTAATTTTGTCTAGATCACCAAAATGTGTCTGGATACTAGACAGCATAGTTAGACCAACTTGACGAGCTGCTAATTTCCCTTCTTCACTTGTTAAATTATCCCCAACACGTCCTTGCATTAATGTACCATCATTTTTAACTGGTCCCTGACCTGAGACATATAAAAATTTATCTACAATTAATACTGGTCTATATACACCTGCAGGCTGAGGAGCAGGAGGAAAAACTAGACCTAATTCTTTTACTTTTTCTGAAGGTGATTTTTTCATATTATATAAATAAATTTAATATTAGAACTCCTACTAAGCCTGTAATCCCAACAATAGTTTCCATTACTGTCCAAGTTGAAAGAGTTTCTCTTACTGTAAGGTTAAAATACTCTTTAAACATCCAAAATCCTGCATCATTTACATGAGATAACATTAGACTTCCAGAACCTATTGCTAAAACCATTAGTTCTGGACTAACATCTGAATTAGAAATTAGTGGAAGAACAATTCCAGCTGCTGTTAAACCTGCAACTGTTGCTGAACCAACACAAACTCTAATAATAGTTGCTATAAGCCAAGCTAAAATTAATGGTGATATTTGAGAACCATGTAATAATGCTCCTATATAATCACTTACTCCACTATCAATTAAAATTTGTTTTAATGCACCTGCACCAGAAATAATTAATAAAACCATTGTTATACTTGATACAGAAGTTGCAACAGAATTCATCAATTCTTCCATTTTTTTTCCACGAGACAAACCAAGAGTATAAATTGCGACTAATACAGAAATTAACATAGCTATGACAGGATTTCCTATAAAAACGATAATATCTTTAGTCAAAGAGTCACCTTGATATATAATAGTGAATATTGATGAAAATATAATTAATATGACAGGTAATAAAGCAGTAAATACACTTACTCCCATTCCTGGCATTTCCTCATCTTTTAAAATAACTGGATTATAAAATTCTTTTAATGGAGTAGCATTAATGTTTTTAATTGTTCTTGTGAATAATGGTCCTGCAATAACTATAGCTGGAATAGCTATTATAATTCCATATAATAAGGTTTTACCAATATCAGCATTAAACATGCTTGAAATTGCAGTAGGTGCAGGATGAGGGGGTAAAAAACCATGAGTTACAGACAGAGAAGCAAGCATAGGTAAACCAACATAAATTAACGGTAATCCAGAAGATGCTGCCACTGTAAAAACTAGAGGTATTAGTATGACAAATCCTACAGAATAAAACATAGGAATACCAACAATAAAACCTGCTAGAACAACTGCCCATTGAATATATTTCACTCCAAAACTAGATATCAATTTTGAGGTAATCCTTTGAGCTGCTCCGCTATCGGCAACTAGCTTTCCTAACATAGCACCAAATCCTAAAATCAAAACTAAAAAACCAAGTGTATCACCAATTCCAGTTTGAATTGACTGTACAATATTTTGCAACTGCATTCCTTGAAATAATCCAACAAAAATGCAAACTATAATAAAGGAAATAAATGCATCAAGTTTATATCTTGCTATCAAAATGAATAACAATAATATTCCAAAAATTACTATCAATAAAGGCATGTTTTATTTTATTATTATTTTCATCTTAGAGATTTAATTGTTTTAAGAGTTAGCTCAACATTCTCCTTAAGTAAAGTGTAATTTTTATTAGCTAAAATATCTTTAGATATAAGTTTAGAACCCATACCTACACACGTAACTCCAGAATCAAACCAGGATTTTAGATTATCATATTCCATTGAAACTCCTCCAGTTGGCATAACAGATGTCCAAGGTTGAGGACCTTTTATACTTTTTACAAATCTAGGTCCTAAAACATCTCCAGGAAATAATTTAATAAGTTCACAACCAAACTCTTCTGCAGTTGCAATTTCAGTTAGCGAACTACAACCTGCAGACCACATTAATTTTCTTCTGTTACACATACGAGCGATATCTTCTCTAAAAACTGGAGTTACTACAAAGTTTGCTCCAGCTAGCATATATTGTGAAGCTGCTTTTGCATCAGTTACAGAACCAACTCCTAAAATCATTCCTGGGAGTTCAGCAATTGCGTATTTAATTATATCAGTAAAAACTTCTAGTGCAAAATCACCTCTGTTAGTGAACTCCATAAGACGAGCCCCACCATCATAACATGCTTTAAGAATATCTTTAGCCACTATGCTATCCTCATGATAAAATAGAGGAACCATTCCAGATTCTTCCATTTGATTTATTACTTGAACTCTTGAATATTGAGCCATAATTTGTTTTATCTATTAACTCGTCCTGAAACATCTCCATCCATTAACTTTTCAATTTCCTGAAGAGTAACAAGGTTGGTGTCTCCTTTAATTGTATGTTTAAGACAAGATGCAGCTACAGAAAAATCGAGCACTTTTTGATCTTCATTTGGATAATTTAAAAGCCCATAAATTAATCCGGCCATAAATGAATCTCCACCACCCACACGATCAACTATATCAGTTATATGATATTGTTTACTCTGATACATTTTTTTACCATCGTAAAGAATTCCAGCCCAGGTATTATATGAGGCTGAAATTGATCCTCTTAATGATAAAATAATTTTTTTAGCCCTTGGAAATTTTTTGATCATTTGTTTACATACAGATAAAAAAACTTCAGGTTTAACTTCATGTCCTTGTTTAGTTATATCTATCCCTTCTGGTTTAATTCCAAAGTGCATTTCAGCATCTTCTTCATTACCAAAAATAATATCACAATAAGAGGTAAGTTCAGTCATAATTTCTTGACGGTTTCCTTCATATTGCCATAGTTTAGATCGATAATTTAAATCTGTCGAAATAGTAATACCTCGGTCACTGGCAACTTTTACAGCTTCTAAACATATAATAGCAGCACTTTTTGAAATTGCTGGAGTGATTCCAGTCCAATGAAACCATGAGGCTCCATCAAAAACTTTATCCCAATTAATCATTCCTGATTCAATTTGAGCAATTGCAGAGTTCGTCCTATCATAAACCACTTTGCTACTTCTGTTTACTGCTCCTTTTTCTAAAAAATAAATTCCTAATCTATCTCCTCCATATAAAATATTAGATGTTCCTACTCCTCTTTTACGCAACTCCATTAATGCACATTCGCCTAAATCTGATTTAGGTAACCTTGTAACAAACTCGACAGGAATCCCAAAATTAGCTAATGATACTGCAACATTAGACTCCCCTCCCCCATAATTAATATCAAAACTATTTGTTTGAGAAAAGCGAAGATAACCTGGCGGAGATAGTCTTAACATGATTTCTCCAAAAGTCACAACTTTATTCATAGCACTCTAATATAATGACAAAAAAATTAAGTGATAATCACTTAAGAACAAATTTTCTAAGACCAACAAATACAACTAAAAAAACAGAATAGACAATGAAAAAAGGAATAACATATGATTCTAGGTTAAAAGACAACATAAGAGCCATAATTAATAACTGAAAACCTAATCCATATAAAGATAATATTGTCATGAACCACTTTGGAAATGGAGGGCTATCTTTTGCATCCTTATCCATGAAGTACATTATTTTATCAAAAGAGATATATAAAACATCATATATTTTATAGAAGATGTTTACCATATGTTGACTCTCACCCTTTAGGGCTTTAGGAGCACTATCTTCAAAAATTCGACTAGTAGAATCGCCTTGTACTGAGTTTCTTAAAATCACATAATAATAGTTATAGACAGTTCCTTGTAGTTGGATTCCAAAAAAAGCTATAAACATGTATACTATTGAAATATCAGTTATATACCAAAAGGTTAATAAAAAAGAAAAGTTAAGTAAGAAATCAGCAATTGAATCATAATATCTTCCTACATAAGAAGGTGTGTTTTTTAAACGTGATAACTCTCCATCAGCTGCATCTAAGATTGATTTAAGTATAATAAAAAAAGCAGCAGTTATAAAGTATCCATTTATCATCAATACAATTGCAATTATTCCTGCAATAATAAACATAGTGGTAACATGAATAGGAGTAAAAAATGTAGATTTAAGCTGACTAGCTATCCAATGACCAACAGGACGACCATAGTCCGATAAATCTAAAAATCGATATTTTTCTGGCAGTTTTGACATTAGTATACTTTTTTAATCCTTATTATTTCTAATTAATTTTAATATCGTGAGATCCAAAAAAATTTCTCTGAGCTTGAATCATTTTAGTACTTAATGAATTACTTGAAATAGAATTAAAGTAATTCAATGCTTCACCAAAACAAGGGATTGAAATATCATTTTTTAATGATATTAAAATTACATTAATTATATCTGGCTTATACTCATTTAAATCTTTAATTATTTTCTTATCTGATAAAATATTTTCAACTGAATAGTTGAAATAGAGATCATTAATTTGACTTGACTTTATAATACTTCCATTAGACCAAACATTTAAAGCCTTGGATATACTAATATTCCAACCATACTTTTTATTTGAAGCATTTATTAGACAAAAAGCTTGAATAAAGTTAATATGTCTACAGAATTGGTAAGCTTTTTTTAATGAGTTAATGTCAATAGTATATCTTTTTGATCTTTGATTTGTCATTTCACTAATTTCTTTTCTAAGGGTCTTAAATCTTGAGATAAATCTAGTATCCATAGCTGATGAAAGCATACTTAAAGGGCTTCCTAATTCAATTCCATAATTTAGCATCCATCTTCCAGTACCATTGTCTCCAGCTTCATCGTCAATTTTTTTGATTAAATATTTATCATCAATCTTTTGTAATATTTGTTTAATTGATATTTCCAGAAGGTAACTTTTTAATTCTGTACTATTCCACTCATCAAATATGTCAGCAATTTCTTGATTTTTATAATTATTAGAATTTATTAATAATTCATAAATAGATGCTATCAACTGCATTTCAACATATTCGATTCCGTTATGAACCATTTTAACAAAATGTCCTTGATTAGTATCACCAAAAAAGTCAAAACTAGATGTGTTTTTGATAGTTTTTGATGTAATTATTGATAGGTCATCTTTCACTTTATTAAACGCAGCTTCATGTCCACCAATCATAATTGACGGCCCCCTAAGCACACCTTCAGTTCCCCCAGAAACTCCAATTCCAAGATATAACATTTTGTTTTTTTGAATTTTCAATTTATTATTAAAACTTACAACAGGGTTAGTATTACCAGCATCAATTATAATATCATCTTCATCTAAAATGTCAAGTAGATTATTAATAACATGATCAGTTGGTTCTCCTGCAGGAACGAGAATTAAAAGTTTTCTTGGCTTTTCAATAGATTTAATAAAACTGGAAATATCTATAAAAAATGATGCTTTATTCAATTCAGAGTATAGTTCTTTTTCTTCAAAAATTAAATTTGTTTTTTTCTCATAGGCTTTATCGTATAGTGAAACAGTTATTCCTTTTGAAGACATATTTCTTGCCATACTTAAACCAATCCTCCCAATTCCAATTATACCCCAAGAATTCATTTTAATAATTTTAGTTTAATTAATTCTACAATTTTATTTTTACTTTCAGTAATATCTATAAAATTACAGTAATTAGGATACTCTATTATATCAAATTGACTTTGCAATAAGTTTGAACTAAAAAAATGATTATTTCTATTTTTTAATCGTTGATTAATAAAATCATATTCACCTTTTAAACAAAACCAAAAAATATTCATATCTAAACCACTTGTCAATTTTTTTCTATATTTTTCTTTTAAAGCAGAACAAGCTAAAACTGTATTAATTGATTTTTGTTTTAATTCATTATTTAATTCCTGTAACCATTCGTCCCTATCATTATCATTTAATGGTGATTTATTTTTCATTTTATTAATATTATTAACTGAGTGAAAATCATCTCCTTCAATAAATTTAAAGTTTAAGTCCTTCGATATTTTTTTTCCAATAGTAGATTTTCCAGACCCACTTACTCCAAAGAGTATTATAAGCTTTTGCATTAATCTAAACTTCAATTAATTTAAATGAACTTAGGTTATCTTTTAATATATTTTCAAAATCAAAAGCTAAAAAAAATCCTCCACCACCTGAACCACAAAGTTTCATGTAGTATTTATTTGACTTAAGTCCTTCTTGCCAAATTTCATTCAATGATTCAGGAATCATTTCATTCATATTTTTAAAAGTGGTTTCTGAAAGATTCTTTATTGAATCTCTGAAGTAATCTGAATTATACATAAGATTATATATACATTCATTAGTTAGTTTTATAAAAGATTCATTAAATACAGACAGGAAATCTTTTTGATTTTGTTTTTGATTAAACAATTCAATCATCTCAGATGTAGAAGAAGAAATTTTACTATCAACTAAATATATTTTGAAATTGGGAAACTTCAAGTCATCCAATAATTTAATATTACCCTCAGATAATAAAATAGGCTTATTAAAAAACGATACTAAAGGATCAAATCCTGAAGAATTACCGTGAAATTTTGATTCAATTATTGACATGATTTTTTTTAATTCTTCATTTTGAATAGAACTTAAATCAATTTTTGAATATTTATTAATTATTGAAGAAACAAGAGCACCACTACTTCCAAGGCCTGAAGCAATTGGTATATTGCTATTAAAGTATAGTCCAGAATCAATATCAATTTTTAAATTTTCAAAACTTATTATATCAAATAAAGGTTCATTTTTAATAATATAATTATAGAACTCAATTAATTTTATATTGGAAATTCTCTGTTCATTAGATATTAATTTTGATTTTTCAAGAGATCCATGAAATTTTTTAAATGGAATTGATAAAGCATCAGAATTTAACATAATTCCATATTCTCCAAATAATAATATTTTTGAGTAAAAATTGTTTTTATCCATTACAACAGTTTCTCTGATCCCATACCTAAACTATCATGAATATGAATCTTAGATTTACAAAATTTAAGCAAATCCCCTTCTATAAATTTATGAATAGATGTTTTTACGGAATTGGGATATAGCAAATGAACATTTGACCCCGCGTCTAGTGTAAAACTAATAGGCAGCTTGGTATCTCTTCTATATTCTAACACTCTTTGTATAACCTCTAAAGTATTTGGTTTCATTAATATAAAATAAGGATTTGAGGAAAGCATCAATGAATGGATCATAAGAGCTTCAGATTCAGTTAGATTTATAAAATCATCTAGATGACCTGACTTGAAAATTTCTTTTAGTCTTGAAATATTATTTCTGGCTAAATCAAATCTTGTTTTAGAAAATGGATTTTCATTCATTAGTTTATGCCCTATCGAACTCGATATCTTCTTGACACCTGGATCAATAATTAAAATTGAATTTTGATAGTCATGAAAAACTTTATCAACATCATTCGAAATATTTATTGCGTATAAATCAGAAGAATCCAAATATGAATTTGAAGATCCCCAAAGAGTTATTGGACCCTCAATACTTCTAGAGGCGCTTCCAGAACCTAATCTTGCTATAAAAGATTTCTTTTTCGTGTAATAAGACTCGTCCTTGGATTTTGAGTTTAGTAATTCAATATCTACCAAACATGATGCTAAACAGGACATGGATGAAGCTGAAGATGCAATTCCACTACTATGGGGGAAATTATTTTGTGACTTAATATGAATATCATGATTTTTTAAAAACTTGAAATATTTTTCGATACTCGATATAAACAATTTTATTTTCTGACCAAAAGGGTGATTTTTTTCACCCTCAAAATCAAAAAGTATATTATTGTTATTATTTTTTTTAGGTTTAAATTCAACTGAGGTTGTTGTGTAAGATTCTGATAGTGTAAAGCTTATTGAAGGATTTTGAGGTATTTGATTATCTTTTTTGCCCCAATATTTTACTAAAGCAATATTGCTTGGAGAGTTCCATTTTACAATTCCGTTTGCTTCAAAATCATCAGTACAGATAAAATCTTGTTCGATCATTTAAATATTGTTAAAAATCATTTAAATATAAGAAAGATAAACTCTAAGATGAATTTTATTTCTTTAATTTGGGGTCAATTACTTTCAACAAAAAAACTTGAAAAAATCAGCATTTAAATTTAGCACATTCAAAGAACCCAATCTTTCCCCATTTGAGAAATTATTTAATATTTTCAAAGAACTAATAATTCATACTTCAGGAGAATTTGATGAAGCAATTGAGTGGCTTAGAGAGTTAGACAAAGAGTACAAATTAACTGATGAAGATTATACTATTGATGACTTTGTAAATGATTTGCTAAATAAAGGATTTGTTACTAAACAAATTGGCAATAGTGGAGATAGTATTAAAATTAGCTCAAAAACTGAGAGACTTCTTAGGAAACATGTATTAAAACATCTATTTGGCAAATTAAAGAAAACTAAAAACGGTAATCATAAAACAAAGTATTCATCTTCAGGAAGTGATGATAATTTAAATATCAAAAACTTTGAGTTTGGAGACCCTCTTGATAAAATACTATTAACTGAAAGCTTAAAAAATGCAATTATTTCTTCTGGTGAAAATGATCTAACTCTTAAGAAAGAGGATATAGTTGTATGGGATTCGAATCATAATTCCCAAATGAGTACTGTACTCATGATTGATATTAGTCATAGTATGATTTTATACGGAGAAGATCGTATAACTCCAGCTAAAAAAGTTGCAATGGCTCTAGTAGAATATATCAAAACAAAATTCCCTAAAGACACTATTGATATTTTATCTTTTGGTGATGAAGCTAAGCCAATTAACATAAAAGATCTACCATATTTAAAGGTAGGTCCATATCATACAAATACTGTAGCTGGACTAGATCTTGCTTTTGATATTTTAAGACGAAAGAAAAATAATAATAAACAAATCTTTATGATAACTGATGGTAAACCGAGTTGTATGTTTACAAAGGACGGTTTTTATAAGAATAGTGCTGGGCTTGATAACTATATTTTAGATCAATGTTACAATAGAGCTAAAGAAGCAAAAAAAAATAATATACCCATAACTACATTTATGATTGCCAGTGATCCCTATCTCCAAACTTTTGTAAAGAAATTTTCTGAAGTAAATAATGGTAAAGCTTTTTACACAGGATTAGATGGACTAAGTGAAATGATATTTGAAGACTATGATAAAAACAGAAGACAAAAATTAAGATGATGAATAAACCTAAATTAAAAACAGTTGGAGAGTTAAAATCCAGCAACTACAAACAAAAGACATTGAATCAAGAGATTACTGGGAACCTTAGATTAAACTTATCCAATGGGAAAAATGTTTTTTCAAATTTAATCGGATATGAAGAAACTGTTGTTCCAAGTGTTGAGAGAGCATTTCTTTCAAATCATAGTATTAATCTTCTTGGTTTAAGAGGTCAAGCAAAAACAAAACTTGCAAGAACATGTATAGATCTTTTAGATGAATGGATTCCTATTATTAAAGATTCTGAAACAAATGATGACCCTATAAATCCAATCTTTAAAAGTTCAATAGAAAAAATTAAGATTAATGGCGACAAAACAGAAATTGATTGGCTTCATAGAAGTGAAAGATTTTATGAAAAACTTGCAACTCCTGATGTTACTGTTTCTGATTTAATTGGTGATATAGATCCTATCAAGGCCACTAACCTAAAATTATCATATTCTGATGAAGAGGTTATTCATTTTGGCTTGATTCCAAGAGCTCATAGATGTATTTTCGTTCTAAACGAATTGCCTGATTTACAGCCTAGAATTCAAGTATCATTATTTTCAATTCTTGAAGAAAAAGAAATTCAAATACGTGGATTTAAAGTTCGACTTCCACTAGATATTCAATTTATTTTTACATCTAATCCTGAGGATTATACAAATCGAGGTACTATTGTAACTCCGTTAAAGGATAGAATTGGATCACAAATACTAACTCATTATCCAGAATCAATTGAAATTGCCAAACAAATCACAGAACAAGAATCAAGATTAAACTCTCAGGTTGTTTCAAAAATTCATATTCCTGAAATTGCTAGAGATATTATTGAACAAATCTCATTTGAAGCACGAGAAAGTGACCTCATAGATAAAAAAAGTGGAGTAAGTGCTAGGATGAGTATAACTAGTTTACAAAACCTAGTAAGTTCAGCAGAAAGAAGAATGATAATTAATAATGAAAAGCAAACATCTATTAGAATGTCAGACTTTAACTCAGTTATATCTTCAATTAATGGAAAAGTTGAACTAGTTTACGAAGGTGAGGAAGAGGGAGCAGAACAAGTATCTTATAACTTAATTTCGGATGCTGTTAAATCACTTTTTAATAAATATTTTCCTAAAATTGAAAAATTATCCAAACCTGATGAAGAAACTCCATATGATTCATTATTAGAATGGTTTACTCAAAAACAGTTAATAATAGGTGACAATTTAAAAAATAATGAATATGAGGAATTACTTATAGAAATTATAGATGCTAGAACTATTATTGATAAGTATGTTAAAGACTTAGATGATAATGATAAATTTTTCTTTATTGAATTTATACTATGGGGACTTGAAAGCTTTAATAAATTATCAATATTAAGGACTAATAATGGTATTGAATTTAAAGATCCTTTCAATAATTTTATAAATAAAATTTAATCAATCTTCCTTATTTGGGATTTTTTTGCCTCTTTTGTAGTTCCATCAAATCCTTCAACTCCAGATACAGTTGTGTATTTAAGTGAATTTTTTTTACCTGGATTTAATCTTGAATAAGCACTATGACACATTACAGCTGCTTCATGAAAACCACTTAAAATTAACTTTAGTTTTCCTGGATAAGTATTAACATCACCTATCGCATATATACCCTCAATATTAGTTTGATAGTCTAAACTATTATTCACTTTTATTCCGTTATTTTCAATATCAAGGCCCCAATCTTTTATAGGACCAAGTTTTGGAACAAGGCCAAATAATGGAATAAAATAGTCAGTTTTAATTGTTTTATCATTTCCGTCTTGACTTAAAGTAACTGACTCTAGTCTGTTGATTCCACTTAGATTAGTTATTTGAGCAGGAGTTATAACTTCAATTTTACCTGAATCTTTAAGCTTTTGAACTGAGGATACAGATTCATTAGCACCTCTAAATTCATTTCTTCTGTGAACTAGGATTACTTTCTTTGCAATTTTGGATAAATGAATTGTCCAATCTAATGCAGAATCTCCACCTCCTCCTATAATTACTATTTTATCCTTAAATTGATCTGGATTTTTAATCATGTAAAGAACTCCTTTATCCTCAAATTCAATTAAATTAGATATTTTTGGTTTCCTTGGAGTAAAAGTTCCCAAACCACCAGCTATTGCAATTATTTTAGCTAAAATTTCAGTCCCTTTATCAGTTGTAACTTTAAACGTACCATCTTTAATTTTATCTAATTTAAGAGCTGTTTCGCCAAGAGTATAAGATGGATTAAAAGGTTTAATTTGTTCTAATAGGTTTTCAATTAAATCACCAGCAATTATCTCAGGATAAGCTGGAATATCATATATAGGCTTTTTAGGATACAACTCAATACATTGTCCGCCAGGTTCAGCAAGTGAATCTAAAATATGACATTTCATCTTCAAAAGGCCAGCCTCAAAAACACTAAAAAGACCAGTTGGTCCTCCACCAATTATTAGTATGTCAGTCTTAATCATTTTGAAAGAGGAAGAACAGATTCTACGATTTTTATCTCTGGAGCATATTTTTTTATAGTAGTTTCAACTCCATTTTTTAGAGTCATTTGGTTAACCTTACAGTTAACACATGCTCCATGCAATTCAACTTTAACAGTAGATCCGTCAATTGAAGAAAGGGATATATCACCACCATCTTGGACTAAGAAAGGTCTTATTTCATCTAATGCGGTTAATATTTTGTTTTCTAATTTTGACATTATTTCTTAATTGCAGAACATCCCACTAAATTAGTAATTTCTACAACTTTAGTAGGAGGTAAATCTTTATTTCTTTTTAATAGTTGTTCAACAACACTTTTAGATATATTATCAAAAACTTTGCTAACATCAGTTGATTCTTGTAAAGATGCAGGTCTGCCAAAATCAGATGCCTCACGTAAGCTTTTGTAAATAGGGACTTCGCCTAAAAATTCAATATTTAAATCTTTTGAAAGATACTTTACGCCAGCTTCTCCAAAGATGTAATTTTTTTCATCTGATTCGTCAGCTTGAAAATAAGCCATATTTTCTATCAAGCCTATAATTGGTACTGAGATACTATCTTGTTGAAACATTTTTATTCCTCTTCTTGCATCAGCTAAAGCAACATTTTGAGGAGTACTCACTATAATTGCTCCATTTATTGGAAGAGCTTGAACTAAACTTAAATGAATATCTCCTGTTCCAGGAGGTAAATCCAAGAATAAGAAATCTAAGTCTCCCCAATTAGTATCAAAAATCATTTGATTCAGGGCTTTAGATGCCATTGGGCCTCTCCATACAACAGCTTGATCAAGTTTTGTAAAAAAACCAATTGACATTATTTTAACACCATAACTTTCAGCGGGTTCAATCTTTGAAACATCATTAATTTTGACAGCCTTTGGAACATATCCTTCTACATCCATCATAGTTGGAACTGATGGACCATATATATCTGCATCTAAAATTCCTACTTTACATCCTTTCTTAGCAAGAGATGCAGCTAAATTAACTGTAATGGTTGATTTTCCTACTCCACCTTTAGCAGACGAGACTGCAATAATCGAGTCAACACCTGATATTTTTTTTGCCTGGGATGTAATATTAGTATCTGAGGACTCTGAAGTAGAACTACTATCAGAAGATTCTGGATTTTTTGCTTTATTTTCTACTTTACAAGTAATTTTAATTTTGGCTTTCTCATAGATATCAGAATGTATTATTTTCATTATATCTACTTCTAATCTTTTTCTAGCTTGAAGAGCAGGGTTACTAACCAATAGACCTATATCTACTTGGTCTCCAAATACTTGAACATTTTGTAAAACTCCAGATGAAACAATATTATCAGTTTCTCCAGAAAAAGAGATTTTTTCTAAAGTTTTGATTATATTTTTTTTAGTTAGTTCCATGGAATTCATACCACAAATATAGTAGTAAGTAATAACTTAAAAACTTAAAATTTTATTAATTATTGAGGAATCCAAAGTTTCTTCTCAAAGTCAATTACTTTATCATCATCAATTTTTATTCCTTCATTTTCTAATAATTGTCTCATCAAATCAAATCCTTTAAAATGATGTTTACCAGTTAAGTATCCATTTCTATTAACAACTCGATGAGCAGGGATTGATGAATCATTATGACATGCATTAAGAGCCCATCCTACAGTCCTAGAACTTGATGCTGACCCAAGTTTTTTTGCAATAAAGCCATAAGTTGTAACTCGTCCTAAAGGAATTGTCTTAACAACATCATAAACTCTTGAGAAAAAATCTTTTTGACTCATAAATTACTAAATATCAATTTTTGAAGAAGAAGTTTTAGGCTTCTGTAAAGTAAAAGAAAATTCAGTTCCTACTCCAATTTTACTTTCTACAAAAATCTGTTCCTGATGTGCTTCAATTATATGCTTTACAATTGATAAACCAAGACCTGAACCACCTTTTTTTCTAGATCTATTTTTATCAATTCTATAAAATCTTTCGAATAGTCGTGGCAAATGTTCTTGCTCTATTCCTTCACCATTATCAATTACCCTAATAATTACTTTTTCTGTATTATAGTCCTCAACAATAACCTTTGTATATCCATTATTAGATCCGTATTTAATTGAATTCACAATTAGATTTGTGAGTACCTGAAGAATTCTCTCTTGGTCAGCATTAACGTTAATCACAGAATTATTATTGTTTTCTAATTCAAGCAAAATGTTATTCTTTTCAGACTCAAATTCTAATAAATCAAAAACATTATCAACCAAATCATAAATATTAAAATCAGATTTGTCTACAGTTTTAATTCCCGATTCAAATTGAGTTATTAAATCTAAATCTTTTACTATTGAAATTATCCTATCAACACCTTTTGCTGCTCTCTTTAGATACTTTTCTCTTACTTTTTTATCTTTCATAGCACCACCTTCAACTAAAGTTAAAATATACCCTTGAATAGTAAATAATGGTGTTTTTAACTCATGGGATATATTTCCCAGAAATTCTCTTCGATAATTTTCTTGATCCTTTAAAATATTTATCTCCGATCTTCTTTGCTCTTCATTTTTAATATATGTTCTAATGAAAATTTCAAGAGTCAATCTTATTACAAGAAAAAGAATTAAAAAATAAAAAAATGTTTGTAGAAATGAGACTTCATTTTCAGGATTAGTATTAGAAATAAAGTTTAAGGCAAAAGCTGTAAATGTAAGAAATAGAGATGCTCTAAAGGCTTGTGGATTAGATTTAAATTTGAAAGGGAGTTTCATTAATCAGTTACAAATTTATACCCAACACCCTTGAGTGTCTTTATATATTTATCTCCTACTTTTTCCCTTAACTTTCTTATATGAACATCAATTGTTCTATCACCAACAATCACTTCACCACCCCATACATTTTCCATAATTTTATCTCTTTTGAAAACTTTATCAGGTTTTGAAGCTAATAAATAAAGAAGTTCAAATTCTTTTCTAGGAAGAATAAGAGTCTTGCCAGAAATATAAACCTTATACTTTTCTTTATCTATTTTAATATCATTATGTTCAATTATATTGATGTCATTATCATTAACTTTTTTAAATCTTCTTAAAAGACCTTTCACCTTTGATACTAAAACTTTGGGTTTAACTGGTTTAGTAACATAATCATCCGCTCCAGCCTCATATGCAGCAACATGAGAGTAGTCTTCTCCTCTAGCAGTTAAAAACATTATTATTGTATCATTAAATTTTTCATCTGCTCTAAGGTTTTCACAAGCCTGAATTCCATCCATATTAGGCATCATAACATCCATAATTATTAGATTTGGATTTATTTCTTTAGCTTTTTTAATACCCGATAAACCGTCATTAGCAATAGATATATCATATCCTTCATTAGATAAGTTGTATTTTAAAATTTCTAAAATATCAGGCTCATCGTCAACACAAAGGATTTTTATATCAGACTTTTTCATTAAATCTAATTTAGTGAATATAAAAATCTTAAAATAAAATTTTTAATTAATTAATGGTTAGTAAACAATTAGTTAACGATAAGTAAATAGTAGTTTTTTTTACCTCTTTGAAGTAAAATATATTTATTATTAATTAAATCAGTATTTGAGACCTTATAGTTTTCAGCAATTTTATTTTTATTTATAGAGATTGAGTTCTCTTTAAGTGACCTTCTTGCTTCACTAACAGACTTAAGGAAATTAGTGTCTGAAGCTAATAAATTTTCAATCTCTATTCCCTTTGACAGCTTAGATGTTGAAATTGTTGAACTTGGAACACCTTCAAATATTTCAGTAAAAGTAATTTCATCTAGAGACTCTAAATCTTCTTTGCTTGATTTACCAAAAAGAACCTTTGAAGCCCTAATTGAATTATTTAAATCCTGTTCTCCATGAACCATTATAGTTACAACTTCGGCAATTTTATTTTGAAGTACTCTTCTTGCTTTGTCTTTATTATGTTCTTGTATTAAATCTTCGGCTTTATCTTTTGAAAGAAAAGTGAAAACTTTAATATAACTAATAGCATCTTCGTCAGTTATATTAAGCCAATATTGATAGAATTTATAAACTGAGGTTTTATTTTTATCAAGCCAAATATTACCTCCCTCTGACTTACCAAACTTAGATCCATCTGATTTTTTAATTAACGGACATGTCATAGCGTAAGCCTTTTTATTTTCTTTTCTTCTAATAAGTTCAGTTCCAGTAGTAATATTACCCCATTGGTCACTCCCACCCATTTGAAGTAGACAGTTCATCTCTTTGAATAAGTATAAAAAATCATATCCTTGGATAAGTTGATAAGTGAATTCAGTAAATGACATTCCTTGAGTTGTATCTTTTGAAATTCTTTTTTTAACAGATTCTTTTGCCATCATATAATTTACAGTTATATGTTTTCCTATATCTCTTGAAAAATCAATAATCGAAAATTTACTCATCCAATCATAATTATTAACAAGTACAGCTTTATTAGATATGTTTGACTTAAAATCTAGAAACTTTTCAAACTGTAGCTTTAATTTCTTTTCATTGTACTTTAAAATTTTCTTATCAAGTAAATTTCTTTCATCAGACTTTCCCGATGGATCACCTATCATTCCTGTTGCCCCACCTAATAATACTATCGGAGTATGACCTGCATTTTGAAAATGTTTTAATATAAATATTGGGACTAGACTTCCAATGTGAAGTGAGTCAGATGTTGGGTCAAATCCAACATATCCAATTGTTTTATTTTTTGACAAGTGTTCTTCTGTTCCAGGTATTACATCATGTAGCATACCTCTCCACTTTAATTCTTTTATAAATTCTTTCATCATTTAATATTTTTTAAACTATCTATAGATCTAGTAATCTTTTTTTTAACACCAGAGTAGATTTCAAAATGAATCTTAGGGTTTTTTGAGTAATAAAGCTCACTCTCATAAAACTGTATACTATCTATATCATACTTTTTATAAATCAATTCATCACTCAAAAGATTATTATCAATCTCTAATTCATAACCACTTGAAGCATTCAAAATCATAATATCAAAAATAATACTTTCCATTTTTTCTTTACTTATAAGATTCTCTGGAATTTCAGAGTAACATCCTACTACCAAAATAAAAAATATCATATATTTTTTCATCTTTTGAAAGTTAATTTTTTTCCCATAGGAATTGGATTTATTTTACCTTTATCATATGCAATTTTTCCATTAATTACTGTTTTATTTATTGAATGATTAAATTTAACCCCTTCAAATGGAGACCAACCACATTTATATAATAACGAATCTTTTGTAACTAAGGTAGGAGTATTAGTATCAATAATAACTATATCTGCATAGTAACCTTCTCTTAAAAATCCTCTTTTATTTATTTCAAAAATAATTGAAGGATTATGAGAAATTTTTTCAACAATTTTTTCAATTGATACTCCATATTTTTCACAATTTTGGAGAAGAGATAATATTGTATGTTGAACCATTGGTCCTCCAGAAGGACAGTTTAAATACTTATTGTTTTTTTCTTCCTCGGTATGAGGTGCATGATCTGAAGCTATAATATCTATTTTATCATCATTAATTGCTTTCCATAGAGCATCCTTATCACTTTGTGTTTTTATCGCTGGATTCCATTTAATTCTTGAACCCATTTCTTTATAATCCTTATCGGTGAACCATAGATGATGAGCACAAACTTCAGCAGTAATATTTTTATCTTTTACTTGAGCTGTATTATCAAATAAGCTTAGCTCCTTCGCAGTTGAAATATGAAAAACATTTAATCTAGCACCAGTTTTTTTTGCCAATTTAACTGCAAATTGTGAGCTTTTGAAACATGCCTTTTCACTTCTTATTTTTGGATGAATTTCCATTGGAATATCCTTATCGTACAAATCAATAAAATAATCAGTATTATCTTTAATAGTCTGCTCATCTTCACAATGAGCTGATATTGGTAATGATGTACTATTAAAAATATTTTCAATAGCTTGAAGGTTATCTATTAACATTTTACCCGTTGAAGACCCCAAAAAGAGCTTAATACCAGCAACTTCTGATTTATCAATTTTTTTTATTTCATCAATATTATCATTAGTCCCACCAAACATAAAAGAGAAATTAGAAAATGAATTATTTGAAGCAGTTTGAATCTTTTTATTAAATTCTTCAATAGAAGTAGTATTAGGAATTGTGTTGGGCATCTCAATATAGGAAGTAACACCACCCGCGATTGCAGCTTGAGATTCTGTTCTTATATCTCCTTTATGGGTAAGACCAGGTTCACGAAAATGAACTTGGTCATCAATCATTCCAGGTATTACTAGAAAACCTTTTGCATTTATTGTTTCAATTTCATCATCTATTTCAATATTCGATTTTATTTCTTTTATAAATTCACCTTCAATATATATGTCTTTTGAAGATCTTTTACCTTCATTTATAATTGTAGCATTTTTTATAAGAAGCTTATTCATCTATTTTAAATAACGAATTTAGTTTTAATCTAATTACACCAAAAATTGCTTCAAAAATAATATTCTTATCCATTTTAGATTTACCTGATTTTCTATTTACAAAAATTATTTGGTGTTCCCTTAATTTAAAGTTTTTTTTCCATAGTTTGAATTTCATTTCAATTTGAAATGCATAACCATTGAATTTTATATTGTCAATATTTAAGGATGATAAAGATTCATTAGTATAACCTATAAAACCAGAAGTTGAATCTTTGACTGTCATACCAGTAATTATTCTCACATAAATATTCGCAAAATATGAAAGAAAGATTCTTGATAAAGGCCAATTAACTACACTTACACCCTCTAAATATCGTGAACCTATAGCAACATCACAATCTTTTTTAATTAGTAATTCTTTAAGGTTGATAATTTCACTTGGATTATGAGATAAGTCAGCATCCATTTCAAAAATATATGAATAGTTTTTCTTTAAAGCCCACTTGAACCCTTCTTTGTATGCTGATCCTAATCCTAGTTTAGTATCTCTAACAATCAAAAAAACTCTATCTATATTTTCTTTTTTTAAATCTGAAACAATATTAGATGTTCCATCGGGAGAATTATCATCAACAACTAAAATATCATTAGAGTCATTTAATAAAAGTATTTTACTGATAATTAGTTCAATATTCTCAGATTCATTGTAAGTTGGGATTATAATTAAACTATTGCCTTTCATATTATTAACTTGTTATTCCATAGTTTTGTAAATACCAGAATATAAATAATGATTAGTAATCAAGATTTAACGAGTGTTTTTATTATTATTACAATACTAATATTTTATTTTTTTCAGGTCACTCAAAGAGTAAAATTACTTTATTTATTTAGAAGTGCACATTATCATTTTACGAATATTTTCTTTCCGTATAATCCCGATGACCTTAACATTCATGGTAAAATAAACTATTTTCATTATTTCTATATATACTTTTTTACCCTTATTAATGGAGTAATTATAGTTTACATTTCGTCTTTTTACTTTGATGGCTCTATTAAGAGTGAAGGAATAAGCACAAAACTATTTTTGAGTTTACTTTCTATTAATTCATTGATTTTTTTAATGCTTTTGGTAAGATTTTTATTCATTAAATATGTCTTAGAAAAATTTTTAAGCTCTAAGCTTAAGTTTATTTTTTTCAAAAACTATATTGTAAGTATTATTATAGCAGTATTATTATTTATCAACTTCGTTTTTTACAACTTAAACCCCTTTTATACTATTGATTATTTAAATAATACTTTTTTTATATTAATTGGATTACATTTTATTTTTCAGTTTAAAAACTATTTTAGTTTAATTATAAAGTCTGAACCGAAAGAAATTATATATTTTATTTTGTATCTTTGTGCGTTCAAACTAGCCCCTTGGTTATGGTTATATCAAGATTTGTTTCCAACCTAAAATTATCCTATGAGTATTAAAACTATTTTAATATCTCAGCCTAAACCTACTAATGAAAACTCTCCATATTCTTCATTAATTAGAAAGCATAAAGTCAAAATTGATTTTAGGAAATTTATTCATGTAGAAGGCTTATCTGCTAAAGAAGTAAGAGCTCAAAGAGTTGACTTTTCAAAATTTCATAATGTTATTCTAACGAGTAGAAATTCTGTTGATCATTTTTTTAGAATTACTGAAGAAATGAGATTTAAAGTGCCTGACCAAACAAAATATTTTTGTCAATCAGAAGCAGTAGCTTATTATCTTCAAAAATATGTAGTTTACAGAAAACGTAAGATTTATGTAGGTAACAATAACTTCATGGATCTTGAAGCTACATTTTTAAAATTTAATAAAGAAAAGTTTCTAGCACCTACTTCTGGTAGCTTAAACCCAGAAATAATTAAAACATTAGATTCTTTCGAAATTTCATGGGATCGTGCACAGTTATATAAAACTGTTGTAAGTGACTTATCTGATTTAAGAGATGTTTATTATGATATCCTTGTATTTTTTAGTCCATTAGGAATTGAATCTTTATTCAAAAATTTTCCTGATTTTGAGCAAAACAAAACTCTAATTGCTGTGTATGGTAATACTACTGAAGAAGCTGCAAAGTCTAAGGGCCTAAGAATTGATATCAAAGCACCTACAGAGGTTTCTCCATCAATGGCTATGGCAATCGATAAATATATTAAGGGTTAATTTCTTCTTCCAAATCTAAACCACAAGTAAACTAGATTAGCAATTGATGCTAAAGCTGCTACAACATATGTTCCAGCTGCCCAGTTTAAAGCTTCTTTGGATTGAATAAGTTCTCTTTGATTTACAATTCTTTTTCTTTCAAGCCAGTAAATTGCTCTTTTACTAGCATCAAACTCAACTGGTAATGTAACTAAACTAAATAATGTTCCTATTGCAAAACCAAGTATTCCTATAGAAACTAGATTTCCACCAAGAACAGGAGAACTTTGCATTAAAAAAGCTCCACCAAGAATAATATAAATACCTAAATTTGAGCTTACTCCAACCATGGGGACCAGGATAGACCTCATTTTTAACCACTCATAGCCTTTGGCATGTTGAACTGCATGACCACATTCATGTGCAGCAACTGCAACTGCAGCCGTATTACTCTTACTATATACACTCTCACTTAGATTAACTGTCTTTTTTTGTGGATTATAATGATCAGAAAGTTGACCTTTTACGGAAATAATTTTAACATCATATATGCCATGGTCATTTAACATCTTTTCAGCTACTTCTTTACCAGTAAGGTTTGCAGATAATGGTTGCTTAGAGAACTTTTTAAATTTTGATTTAAGTTGATTTTGAACGTAAAAACTTAACGCAAATAGAGGACCAACTATTAGAAAGTATGTGGGATCAAAGTAGAACATAAATTATTGTTTTTTACAAAGTTATATAAACTCTAATGATGTAAAAAAAATTATCAATTTTTTAACTTAAATATAATTATACTTAATTGTAATAAAGCTGTTACTCCATTAGCAATAATTATAGATAAGCTACCTATTAGAATTCCATAAACAAACCAAAGGATAACTCCTATGAACAATATAATATACATAGTTAAAGAAATACCATCTGCATTTTTTTCTTTATAAATCTTATAGACCTGAGGTATAAATGCTGATGTTGTTAAAAATGCAGCAGATAATCCAACAATTTCAAATAGAGGATCTATCATATTACAATATTTATAATTTTACCAGGGACTATTATAATTTTCTTTGGATTATTATTATTTAATATTGATTTAGTCTTTTCATGAGATAAAACTTCTTTTTCAATTTCTTGAATATTTAAATCTAAAGAAAGATTTAGGGTAAACTTAGTCTTACCATTGAATGAAACAGGATAAACCTTTTCTGACTCGACTAAATATTTATCTTCATACTTTGGATATGTTTCTTCAACAATAGACTGAGAGTTGCCTATCTGACTCCACAACTCTTCAGCAAAATGAGGAGCAAAAGGAGAGATAAGTATCACTAGATCTTTAAGTATTAATCGATTGTTACAGTTCATCGAACTTAATTCATTTATACAAATCATAAATGAACTTATACAAGTGTTTAGACTAAGCTTTTCAATGTCTTCAGAAACTTTTTTAATTGTTTTATGAAGAGATTTAAGTTCCTCTTTTGATGGCTCTGTATCTGAAAGATTTATTTTACCTTCATTAAAAAATAAATTCCAAAACTTTTTTAAGAATGAATGAACTCCTGAAATCCCTCTAGTATCCCAAGGTTTTGACTGTTCAATTGGACCTAGGAACATTTCATACATTCTTAATGTATCAGCTCCATATTGATTACATATTTCATCAGGATTAACTACGTTAAATTTTGATTTTGACATTTTCTCCTGTTCTCTGACACATATAAATTTGTCATCTTCTAACACAAATAAAGAGTCTTTAAAATCTTTATCCATTTTCTTAAGTATTTCAATATCTACTTTATTTTCACTATCAACATATTTTATATCAATTCTTACTTTATCAGTCTTAATATCTGAAATTAAATTTTTAGATAAATATTCTAAAGTTCCTGATTTACGATAAATAAATGCCGAGTTACCAAGAATCATTCCTTGGTTAACTAATTTTTTGGCATATTCATCTTTATTTAAAAAATCAAGATCATAGAGAAATTTTTGATAAAACCTAGAATATAATAAATGACCTGTAGCGTGTTCACTACCTCCAAAATAAACATCTATATCAGACCAATAATTCATTGAATCTTTTGACACGAACTCTTCATTATTGCTTGGATCCATATATCTATGAAAATACCAAGAACTCCCTGCCCAACCAGGCATAGTATTTAACTCAATAGGAAAAGTGTCTATATCATTAATCTTATCATTAGAAATAACTTTTTTATCTTTTTCATTCCATGCCCATGCTTTTGAGTTTCCAAGAGGTGAGTCACCATTTTTTGTTGGTAAAAAATTATCAACCTCTGGAAGTTTTAATGGAAGATCATCTAAACTAATATTTTTGGGAACTCCATCTTTATAATAGATAGGAATAGGTTCTCCCCAGTATCTCTGTCTACTAAATGTTGCATCCCTAAGTTTATATTGGATTTTAGATTTACCAATATTCTCATTTTCAATTTTATTAATTATTAATTCTAGTGAATCATTATAATCTTTTCCGTCAAGAAATTCAGAATTAATTAATTTAAAACCGGTCTTATCAGAAAATGCACCATTTGATATATCTATATCTTTAAAAATGTTAGGTATGTCTATTTTAAATTTTTTGGCAAAATCAAAATCTCGTTGATCACCAGCAGGTACTCCCATTACAGCTCCAGTTCCATAACTAGCTAAAACATAGTCGGAAATCCAGATTGGTAATTTTTTTCCGTTTAGTGGATGTATTGCATATGAACCTGAAAAAACACCTGATACAGTTTTAATATCTGATAGTCTATCTATTTCAGATTTTTTTGAAACTTCATTAATATATTCTTTAATATCTAATTTATTATCATTTGAAGATAAGTAAGATATATCTTCATACTCAGGAGCTATAGTTAAAAAAGAAACTCCAAAAATTGTATCTGGTCTTGTAGTAAAAACTTCAATAGACTTATTTGAATTTTGAACTTGAAAAGTCAATGAAACACCTTTAGATTTTCCAATCCAATTTCTTTGCATCTCTTTTAGTGGATCTGGCCAATCAATTTTATCTAGTCCTTTTAATAGTCTTTCAGAATACTTACTAATTCTAAGACACCAATGCTTGACTTTTCTTTTGGTAACAGGATATCCACCTCTTTCACTTACTCCATTAATTATTTCGTCATTTGCTAACACTGTTCCTAAATCTTCACACCAGTTTACCTCTCCATTAGTTAAGTATGCTAGTCTAAAATTCATTAAGATTTCTGACTTTTCTTTAGTATTAAAATTATTCCATTCTAACTGATTAAATGAATAACCCATGTCTAAAAGCTCATCCTTATATTTTTCACCACCTTCATTGTCAAATAAACTTATCAAGTTTTCTATACTTTTAGCTTTATTCTCAATAGAACAATAGTAAGAATTAAACATTAAAATAAATATCCATTGAGTCCACTTATAATAGTCCGGATCAGAAGTTCTTATTTCCCTAGACCAATCAAAGGAAAAACCAATTCTATCTAATTGATTTCTATACATATTAATATTCTCTAAAGTTGTCTTTTTGGGATGCTGGCCAGTTTTAATAGCATACTGTTCAGCAGGTAGTCCAAAAGAATCATACCCTTGAGGATGAAGCACATTAAATCCATTATGTCTTTTAAACCTTGAATAAATATCACTTGCAATATAGCCTAATGGATGCCCAACATGAAGACCAGCTCCAGATGGGTAAGGAAACATATCTAAAACATAGAGCTTTGGTTTAGAAGAAAAACCAACATTATAAGTTTTATTAGTTTTCCAGAATTTTTGCCATTTTTTTTCTATTTCTAGGAAATTATATTTCACTTTAAGTTAATTTTCACAAAGGAAGAACTTATTTAACTAACATAAAAATTAATTAATTATTTGTTTCTTACTTTTACTAAAGATTGGTGACTAAAAATAAAATAGAAAGTAAAAAAGTTAGAAGTAACTTAATCTCAATATTTCTTATAAATACTGTTGTACTATTTACTTTGTCATTAATTGGTTTCATTTATCTTAAGTCCACATCAGTAGAAAGTTATTTTAAAGAGAATGTTCTAGTTAACATCTATCTTAAAAACAATACTAAAGATTTTGAAAATAAGCAACTGATTAAATTTCTGAACTTAAATGACGATGTTAAACAAATTACTTACTTGTCAAAAGAAGATGCAGCTAAAACTTTTTCTAAAGAAATTGGTGAAGAATTTGTTGGATTTTTAGGTTATAATCCTCTATTAGACGCAATTTCAGTTCAATTATATAGTGATAAAATAGATGTTTACTCAATTGAAAAATTCATAGAAAATATAAATGATTTTGAATTTATTGAAGAAGTTGAATATGACAAACCACTTGTAAATGCACTAAATACTAATTTTGAAAAAATGGGTTTATGGATATTTATTTTAAGTGTTATCTTTTTCCTAACTAGTTTTATTTTAATAAATAATTCTATTAAAATTTCAATTTATTCAAAAAGAGAAATCATAAAGACCATGCAATTAGTAGGCGCAACGAGTAAATTTATTAGAAAACCTTTTATTTGGACCTATGTTAGAATTGGCTTTCTTTCATCAATTGCTTCACTCATTTTATTAGTTATTATAATACTTCAGCTAAGTTTTCAAATAGAAGAAATTGATTTATTTACAAAAATTAATGATTTAATTATACTAATTTGTTTTATTATATTTTACGGAATAACTAGTTCTTTTATAAGTTCATTCTTTATAACTCAGAGATATTTAAAATTAAAATTTATTAGATAGCTTCATGAATAAAAAAAAATATTTATTTAGTAAAAAAAGATATAAGATCCTTTTGTTATCTATACTAACAATATTAATAGGATTCATATTAATGTCTGGAGGTGGATCTGATAATCCAGAGATTTTTAATGATGATATATATAATTTTAGACGTATCAGATTAGCTCCATTAGTTGTGTTATCAGGTTTTGTTTTATGTATTGTTTCAATTCTTTATAAGGAAAAAGACTAATGCAAAAATTTGATTTAGATCAAATCAGTGATAATGATATCCTAGAGGGTAAAATGTTACTGGTTGATAAACCTCTTCGGTGGACTTCTTTTGACGTTGTTAAGTATATACGTAAATCATTAATATCAAAATTTAAAATCAAAAGAATTAAAGTAGGTCATGCCGGAACACTAGACCCACTAGCAACTGGATTACTCGTTATTTGTATTGGAAAGCAAACCAAAGAAATTTCTAAATATCAAAACTTAACTAAAACTTATACTGGTAAATTTAAACTTGGTGAAACTACCCCATCATATGATGCTGAAACTGAAGTGAATGAGACTTATAAATATGAACATGTTAAAGAGATTGACATAATAAATTTATCACAAAAATTTACTGGTAAACTAATGCAAAAGCCTCCAATTTTTTCAGCAATTAAAAAAGATGGAAAACGATTGTATGAATATGCAAGAGAGAATAAAAAAATTGAAATTCAAGAAAGAGAAATAAATGTTCATGAGTTTGAAATAATTAAATTTTCAGATCCTTATATTGAGTTTAAAATTACCTGTTCTAAAGGAACTTATATAAGATCTATTGCAAATGATTTCGGAAAAAAGTTAAATTCAGGTTCATATTTATCTGAACTTAGGAGGATAAATATTGGAGAATTTTCTGTTCTTAATGCACTGAAGATTGAATAGAAGTTAAAACTTTATAATTATATTTGCATATTCCAAAACAATGAAATACAACCGAATATTACTCAAACTTAGTGGAGAGGCTCTCTTAGGAAAAAACTCTTATGGCATTGATAATGATAGGCTTGTAGAATATGCAGAAGAAATAAAGCAAATTCATAAAGAAGGTGTTGAAATTGGAATTGTAATTGGAGGAGGAAATATCTTTAGAGGATTGACTGGATCTAAAGATGGAATAGATAGAGTTCAAGCTGATTACATGGGTATGTTAGCAACAGTAATTAATGGTTTAGCTCTCCAAAATGCTCTAGAAAACATGGATATTCCAACACGACTTCAGTCTGCGATTAAGATGGAATCAATTGCTGAGCCATTTATTAAACGAAAAGCCACTAGACATCTAGAGAAAGGACGTGTTGTGATTTTTGCATCTGGAACTGGTAATCCTTATTTTACTACAGATTCTGCTGCGGTTCTAAGGGCAATTGAAATAAATGCTGAAGTTATTTTGAAAGGCACAAGAGTTGATGGTATTTATAATGAAGATCCTGAAATAAATAAAGGAGCTATAAAATTTGATAATATTTCCTTTGAAGAAACTATAAAAAAAGGATTGAAAATAATGGATACAACAGCCTTTACACTCAGTAAGGAAAATGAGCTCCCTATAATTGTTTTTGACATGAACACTAGAGGGAATTTAACAAAAGTTATAATGGGCGAAAATATCGGAACAAAAGTTTCTAAATAATTCTTAAATATGGAAAACAATCAAGAAATAGTCGAAAGTGCAGAATTAAATATGATGTCTGCTATCAGTCATTTAGAAACTGAAATAGCAAAAATTAGAGCTGGTAAAGCAAACCCCATAATGCTTAAAGGTATAACAGTTGAATATTATGGAAATATGACTCCATTAACTCAAGTTGCCTCAGTTAATACTCCAAATGCTCAAACAATTAGTATTCAACCCTGGGAAAAAGATATGCTAGATGAAATTGAGAAAAGTATAATCAGCTCGAATCTTGGCCTTAACCCTGTTAATAATGGGGAATCATTGCTAATTAACATTCCCCCTTTGACAGAAGAAAGAAGAATTGAGCTAACTAAGTTAGCCAAATCAGAATCAGAATCTGCTAAAGTTAGCATTAGAAACACCCGAAAAGATGCTAATAATAAAATTAAAAATATTGAAATATCAGATGACTTAAAATCTAATCTTGAAATTGATACTCAAGAATTAACTGATAAATACATTAAAAAAGTAGATGAAATGTACTCAATTAAAGAGAAAGATATTCTAACTCTATAATATATGGATCTAGTCAAAATTAAAGATATATTCACCTCACCTGATATTAACAAAAACATTACTATTGGTGGATGGGTAAGAGCCTTTAGGGCAAAAAAATTTATTGAATTAAATGATGGGTCTTCAATAAAGAATATTCAATGTGTGATTTCAGATTCCTCAATAGATGAGAAAATCTTAAAAAAGATAAGTATAGGGAGCTCTTTGAAAATAAAGGGTGATTTAATAAAAAGTATAGGAAAAGGTCAAAATTTTGAGATTCAAATATTAAGTATAGAGTTATTAGGTGAATCAGATCCTGATAAGTATCCTATTCAGCCCAAGAAACATAGCTTTGAATTTCTTAGAGAGCAAGCTCATCTTAGAATTAGAACTTCAACATTTAGCTCTGTAATGAGAATTAGATCAAAGCTAGCTTTTGGAATTCATGATTTTTTTAATAAAAAGGACTTTAACTATATAAATACACCTATAATAACCTCCAATGATGCCGAGGGAGCAGGAGAAATGTTTAAGGTCACAACATTAAGTGAAGATCAAATTGATAAAAAGGAAACTGATTATTCTAAAGATTTTTTTGGTAAAAAAACAAGTTTAACTGTTTCAGGACAATTAGAGGCAGAGACATATGCATTAGGTCTTGGAAATGTCTACACATTTGGACCAACTTTTAGAGCAGAGAATTCTAATACTTCAAGACATGCTTCTGAATTTTGGATGATTGAACCTGAAATGGCATTTTACGATCTTAATGACAATATGGATCTAGCTGAATCTTTTTTAAAAAATATACTTCAATATATTTTAGACAACTGTTCAGAAGATTTAAATTTTCTTGATGAAAGACAGACCAAAGAAGAAAGCCAAAAACCAAAGATTGAAAGAAGTGATCTTACTTTAATTGATAAGATTAAGTTTACTATTGATAATAAGTTTGTTAGAATATCTTACACTGAAGCTTTTGAAATTCTAAGAAATTCTAATTATAACAAAAAGAAAAAATTTAAATATTTATTGAATGAATGGGGATGTGATTTTCAAAGTGAACATGAAAGATTTTTAGTTGAAAAGCATTTCAAATCTCCAGTTATTATTTATGATTATCCCACAAAAATTAAAGCTTTCTACATGAGATTAAATGACGATGAAAAGACAGTGAGAGCTATGGATGTTCTATTTCCTGGGATTGGCGAGATAATTGGAGGCTCACAAAGAGAAGAAAGGTTGGATGTTTTAAAGAAAAGAATGAATGAAATGGATATCGATGAAAAGGAATTATGGTGGTACCTAGATCTTAGAAGATATGGTACAGTCCCTCATAGCGGATTTGGACTAGGATTTGAAAGAATAGTAATGTTTTGTACTGGTATGCAAAACATTAGGGATGTAATCCCCTATCCTAGAACCCCAAAAAATGCTTCATTTTAAATTACATTAATTCTTTTCTTACTTTTGTTTAAGTATATATTCAAATGCTCAATCAAAAACTACAACTAAAGTTATCGCAGAAGCTTTCTCCTCAGCAGATTCAGCTAATGAAGTTAATTCAACTTACAACAGCTGAATTCGAGCAAAAGATTACAAATGAAATTGAAGAAAACCCAGCACTTGAAAAAGGGAGTGACTCAATAGATAATGATACTAATGAATATGAGGGAGATAGAGATGAATCAGATGTTAATGTAGATGAATATCTTTCAGACGAACCAGATAATTACAATCTAAACTATTATTCAAATCAAGAAGAAAATAATAATTTTCAAACAAAAGAATCAGTAAGTTTTCACCAATTTCTTGATAATCAGTCAAAAAATTTAATTCTAACAGATTCAGAAAAGCCAATTTGTGAATTCTTGATTGGAAGTATTGATGAAAGTGGATATTTAAGAAGAGAAATTGAAGATATTATTGATGATTTAGCATTCACTCAAAATATTGTTGCAAATACTAATGAAGTTTTATCAATATTAGAAAAAATCCATGATCTTGATCCACCAGGGGTTGGAGCTAGATCACTACAGGAGTGCCTTTTAATTCAACTTAAGAAAAAAAATAATTCAAAACAATCAATAATAAATTCCATTAACCTTATAGAAAATGAATTTGAATTATTTTCAAAAAAGAAATTTTCTCGAATTTCAGAAAAATTAAACTTATCACAAGAAAATCTAAGATTAGTTATTGAAGAGATCTCCAGATTGAATCCAAAACCAGGTGGTTCTATTACAAGTGAATTTTCAAATAATACGATAGTTCCAGATTTTATTCTTTCAATAGAAGATGGAAACTTTATAGTTGAACTTAATAAACGTAACTCACCTGAATTAAGACTTTCAAATTCATATAAAAATATTCTTGAAGGATATAAAAATGATCCAAAAAAGACTAAATCTCAAAATCAAGCTATTCAATTTTTAAAACAAAAACTTGATTCAGCTAAATGGTTTATAGAGGCAATTGAACAAAGACATCAAACACTATTTCAAACTGTAAATGCGATTGTTAACTTTCAAAAAGAGTATTTTTTAACAGGAGAAGAAAAAAATCTTAAACCAATGATTTTAAAGGATATTGCCGAAATAATCAATATGGACATATCTACAGTTTCAAGAGTAGCTAATAGTAAATATATTGATACTCCTTATGGGATAAAACTTCTAAAAAGTTATTTTTCTGAAGGGATGAAAAACATGGAAGGTGATGAAATTTCTACAATTGAAATAAAGAAAATTTTACAAGAAATTGTAAATGACGAAAATAAGAATAAACCTTTATCAGATATAGAGCTATCTGAAAAACTTTCTGAAAAAGGTTATAAAGTTGCTAGAAGAACTGTTTCAAAATATCGTGAAAATTTAGATATATCCGTTGCTAGACTGAGGAAAGAGCTATAGTATATAGAAAACCAAACCTAACCTAAAAAAACTAATATTAAGACTTTCTCCTTGAACTGTTTTTTTATTTTTTATTAATGGATCTAAATCATATTCTAAAGATATATTCCATGTATTATACCCTGCATTTAAATAAATAGAGGTAGTCCAATCATTAATTTCGTCTATCTTAAGTTCAGAGCCATATGAAGGATTAGAATATAAAGGAAAATTCTTTTTTAGTTTAAATCCAGAATATATTCTCCAAAATTTAAATTCATCAATATTAGACTTTCTCCATCTATATTCGAGGGGGATCACGATTGATGAAAATGACATTTCATTTTTTGATTCTAAAAATTTACTAACTACTATTCTATAGTTAATTTCATCGTTTTCTTTAATAGGTTGGATATTTGAAGTGAAAAAATTTCTTTCATATCCAACTCCTACTCCAATTGCTCTTGTTGAATTATTATTTAGAGGAAAGTCACGTATGAAGCCAAATTGAAAGTTGCCAGAAAATCCATTTTGTTTAAAATCAGAAATAGACTCACTCTGAATAAAATAACTTGATCCAAAATAAAGTTGATCCTCTCTGTAGGTATCTTTTGATGACTCATAAGAGGATTGACTAAATAGACTAAAGGAAAATAGATAGGTTAGAAAAAATAAATTTTTTCTAGTTAAAATTTTGGGTGTAGTCTCCAACTCTTGTTGTATAGTTTAGCTTAAGGGCGTTAACTTTACGCAACTCTTGCTTGATATCACTAATTATTCCCATCTTAGTATCACTATCAACCTTTAACGCAGTTGTTAGAACATTTTGAAGTTCTTCTCGCTTTGCAGCTCTTTCTGCTAAAACAAAAGCACCAACTTCTTCAACAGTTCCAAATTTATCATTTAATTGAATCCTTGCTTGGCTTCCATAAGTATCGACATATCTACTAGAGGGTTTACCTGCATATATATAAATAACCCTATCCTTTTTATCTAGCTTTTGAATTTGATCCGCAGCAGGAAGTGTGTTTTGAACCATCAAGGTACTATCACGCATAACAGTTGCTACCATAAAAAAGAATAATAGCATAAAAACTATATCAGGCAAAGATGCCGTAGATATTGCAGGAAGATCACCACTTTTCTTTTTATTGAACTTTGCCATATTTAATTTACTTTACTTGGTTCAGCCTCAGATAATTTTTGAGGATACAATAACTTAACTACATCTAGCTTCTCTTTCAAGTTAGCTTTATCATCTCCTGTTGTCCTTGGATCACTATATATTAAATCAGCTTCAACATATGAAATACCCATATTAGGATTCAGTCTTGCAAACTCTCTATTTCTAAGTACGTTATAAGCAGCAACTAGTTCATTTTGAACTGCTATATATACTTTATATTGAGTTTCTCTATCATTCTTTAATGATATAATAGCTTTATCAGGATTATCTGAAGATCTAGAATCTCGATTACCTTGACAATAATTACATGCTTCTTCACCTGATCCTCCTCCATTATCTAGAAACTCAACAGCTAGACCTCTTAGGTCTTTAATATCAATCAATGACTCTTCAACCAATAGTTGATTATTCTTGTTTACAACAACAGTAAAAATATTTTTTTCTCTAATGATTGGAGGATCAATTTGATCTTCCATAGGGGGAAGTTTTCTGTTTATTCCACTATCAGTCTCAATAGTTGTTGTTACCAGAAAGAAAATCAAAAGTAAAAAGGCAATGTCAGCCATTGATCCTGCATTAACTTCTGGAGCTTTTCTAGCCATAACTTATTTTTTTAAAGAATTTTTAATTCCTGGAAAAACCATTAATCCTACAGCAATAATTGATAAGATGTAGAATACTCGTATTCCTGTTCCAACTAATTTAGAACTCAAAGCTGAAAGAACTTTACCATCTCTCATTGGAGTTTCTACCCCACTTGAAAGAACAAAAGCAATTATCACTACAACTAAGAATAAACCTGCAGATTTTAATGCATTTTTCATCTTTGCTTTATCTTTTGCAATAGCTTGTAGAGAGAATGTTAACGTAACTATAATTGCTATTAGTAATATTATTTGACTAAGAATAATTATTGGTGTTATAGCAGCATAATTACCTGATGCAGCTGCCATTTTTATGCTGTCGTCTCCACTTACAAAAACTATTGCAAGAAATATTACTCCAACTACTCCAAGGGCAATACACCCAATTCTAGTTATTTTTTCAAGATTCATAATTTATTATTTTTTTTGAGCTGAAAGAATATCAATTAGCGTAATTGATGCATCTTCCATATCATTAACTATTGAATCAATTTTTGCTACTATATAGTTGTAAAAAACTTGTAATATGATTGCTACTATTAGACCAAAAACTGTTGTTAAAAGTGCTATTTTAATACCACCTGCAACTAAAGAAGGTTGCATATCACCAGCTGCTTCAATTCTATCAAATGCATTAATCATCCCTATAACAGTTCCCATGAATCCAAGCATAGGTGCAAGAGCTATAAAAAGAGATATCCAAGAAACATTTTTCTCTAACTGTCCCATTTGAACTCCACCATAAGATATTACAGCTTTTTCGGCAGCTTCAACTCCGTCTTTTGCTCTATCTAATCCTTGATAAAAGATTGAAGCGATAGGGCCTTTTGTATTTCTACATACTTCTTTAGCAGCTTCAACACCACCAGATTTTAATGCTTCTTCAACGTCACCCGTAAGTTTTTCAGAATTAGTTGTAGATAAGTTCAGGTATATGATTCTTTCAATTGAAATTGCTAAACCAAGAATAAGACAAATAAGAACAATTCCCATAAAACCTGGGCCTCCTTCAATAAAACGCTTCTTTAATTCTTGAGTAAAACCAGCAGAAGCTTCATCTGAGCTTGCTTCCATCATTGACTCATCTTGTGAATCCTGAATAGTAACTATACTATTAATTGTAGACGTTGCATAAACATTTGTTGGAAATGTTGAACCAACGAATACAAATAGGATTAAGGCAAATAATATTTTTTTCATGTTTCTAGTATTTTCAATAATTGAGAATCGAAAGATATAAAAATTATTAAACGATTCAAATTTTTTTTTAATTGATAATTCTCTTCATTAGACCGTATATAAAATCTATTTTAATGGTTCATATTTTTCGTATGGATATGAATCTGGTAACACAAACGGCCCAGTGGAAATTACGAAGGGGAAATCTGATTCTGGATCTAAAATAAATTCCATCATAATAGCCTCATAACCAGTTGATTCATTATTTAATAAAATTTTATAAGTATTGTCAATAGATTTTTTTACTGATGATTTTTTCCAAAGCTCCCCTTCTTGCCATAATCTAAAATCTCTTCCATCATCATTTTTTGCATTCCAAACTGAGACTGAATAATTTCCATTATAATCCAGAATTACATCAATACTGTCATTATTTAATTTCCAATTTAGCGAAGGCATTTTTATATCATTAACAATTCTGTGAAAATAGCTGATAAGATCATCATTTAAATATCTTCCTTCTAAAGAATGATTTGTATTTGGAACATACCTTAATAATTTATCACCTAGTAGTTCGTCAAAATAAAATCTCCATGAATCAGTAGAAAAAAATTCATCTGAACCTGCATTAATTAAATACTTAGGCATAGTAAGTTTCTCTTTAAAATAATATGGTTCCACATAACTCATAAGTGTTTTAAATTCATCAGTTCCCATCCAATCTTGTATATTATAGTTAACATATGATTGAACAGCAGGAGAAAACTCTCCATAACTCCTATAATGATTTTCAAAAGATGGAACCAAATTTAGCATATCAATGACCATTGGAACAACCGCAATAACCCTTTCATCAACTGCTGCTGTTGTCCATGCTACCCAACCCCTTTTTGAGGCACCAGAAACAACAAAATCTTTAACATTTATATTTTGCTGTAATGTGATTTCTTGAGCCAAATCCATTGATCGAACAACTGCTCGAGTCATAGGTAATCTAGGCAACCATTCAATATCTTTTTGCTTTGCACCTTTTTCTAAAAATTGATTCCATGCATATGCAATCAGGTCATCCTCATAAAAAGATTCTTGTTCAGATGATAAAAAGTTAATTGGCTGTGCTGGAATATTATGAATATTTACTATAACTGATTTTGTTTTTAAAGCATAACTTATAGATGTTGAATCAAGTCTGAAGTAATCTTCATCTTTTACTCCAGAATCTATAAAAATTATTCCCGTATCAGTTTGAGTTTCTTTTGGAATGACAATGTCCACATAATGCCACCATTCTACATCTTCAACTTTCTTGGAGTCTAACCATTCACCAGAGGTCATTTTTATATGGTATCCAGTCCACTCATCTTCATAAAAAATTTCTTCAATATCATAACTAAACTCATCTTTTGTAGAGTCAATGTAGTCTTTCATCGAGGTATAACCCTCTGTCGATAAAAAAGCATAATTAATCCCAAAATAGACTAGCACAAAGAAAAGAACAAAAACGATTTTTTTATATGACATTGATTTAAGTTTAATTTATTGATTTTATTACCACCTAATAATTGTACTTCCCCAAGTAAACCCACTACCGAAAGCTGCAAGAACTACAAGATCTCCTTTTTTTATCTTTCCATCTTGCCAAGCCTCAGTTAGGGCTATTGGAATAGATCCAGCAGTAGTATTTCCATACTTTTGAATATTATTATATACTTGATCTTCAGACAGACCGAATTTTTTTTGCACAAACTGAGAAATTCTAAGGTTTGCTTGATGAGGTATTAACATATCAATTTGGTCTGGATTTAAATTATTATGTTTCAATCCTTCCATAATCACTTCAGAAAAACGAACAACTGCATTTTTAAAAACTAATTGGCCATTCATATTTGGGTAGTAGGAAATATCTTCTGGATCATTTGCATCTAAAATTTCTGGGACCCATCTATTTGTGCTCGGACCAATTAAAGCAAGTTCTTCTGCATGTTTACCTTCTGAATGAAGATGTGAAGAAAGAATACCCTTTGTTAAATCATCTTCTCTTGAAATTACTGCTGCTCCAGCTCCATCACCAAAAATAACTGAAACACCTCTTCCTCTAGTAGTCATATCAAGACCACCTGAATGATTCTCTGAACCAATAACTAATATATTTTTATACATACCCGATTTGATAAATTGATCTGCAGTTGAAATAGCATAAATAAAACCTGAACATTGATTTCTAATATCCATTGCTGGGCATGTTGGTATATCTAATAATTCTTGAACTAAAACTCCACTACCAGGAAAATAATAGTCAGGGCTTAATGTTGCAAATAGGATTAAATCAATTTCATTCTTGTCAATGCCTGCCCTTTCCATTGCTATTTTAGAAGCTTCCACACCCATAGTGGCAGTTGTATTTCCATCTCCTTTTTTAATATGTCTTCGCTCTTTAATTCCTGTTCTTTCTATTATCCATTCACTAGATGTATCCATAACCCTAGATAAATCATCATTGGTGACAACATTTTCAGGAACATACATTCCTAATCCAGATATTTTTGAATTATACATTTTGGTTTTTTTTTCAAGTTAATTAAAAATAATAGTGTTTTTTTATATTTATTTAATTTATCATTAATCTTTATATGGAAAAAAGTAAAATCTCTATTGATGAGATAAATAATGCAATTAAAAAGATAGTTGAACAGATAGATGTTTCAGGATTTAAACCAGAAATCATAGTAAGCATTAATAGGGGAGGCTGTATACCCGGAGTTTATCTTTCACATTATTTTAAAAAACCACATAACATAATTGATGTCAAATCACTAAAAGCTGATTCAGGAAATAAATTTTCCTTATTAATTAATTCTATAGATGATAATAAGCGTATTCTTATAATCGATGATATTAATGATAGTGGTGAAACTTTTAATATTGTAAATAAAATATTTATAAAATCAAATTGTGAAATACGTTTTGCAGCATTAATAAATAATATTTCAAGTAAAATTAAAATTGATTATCATGGTCAATTAGTTGATAAAAAAGATAATCCTGTTTGGTATGTTTTTCCATGGGAAGATTGGTGGTAAAATTTTAATTAATGTCAAAAAAAAATAATTTATTATTAACACTTGTAATTCTACATATAAGTATTATTACACTTTCCAATGTTTTAGTTTCAATTCCAATTGAAATATATAATTTTAAAATTACTTGGGCTGCTTTTAGCTTTCCATTAATAGTTGTTGCAACTGACCTAACAATTAGATTAATAGGAAAGTCTATGGCTCAAAAGACAATAACCTTTTCATTTCCTCTAGCAATTATTTCTTCAGTTCTTATTCTTTATATCGAAGATAATCCTGCATCTGTATCCTTAAGGATTGGTATTGCAAGTGGACTTGCATATGCAATTGGAGTTTTAATTGACATAAATGCATTTCAGTTTATAAGAAAAAAATATTCATCCTGGTGGATAGCTCCTGCATTATCTACTGTAGTGTCTAATATTATTGACTCATATACTTTCTTTTTTACTGCATTTTATAACTCAGATGACAGATATATGGCTCAAAACTGGCTTGAAATAGCAGGAACTCAAACAATATTAAAAATTCTAATAGGACTTGTTTTTTTTCTTCCTATTTATGGTTTTTTACTTAGTTTTTTTAGTAAAAAAATTAAGTCCTTTAAAAATGATACTTAAGTTAGCAGAGAGGAAGGGATTCGAACCCCCGATTCCAATTTCTCAGAATACACGCTTTCCAAGCGCGCGCCTTAAACCACTCGGCCACCTCTCTTAATTAATAAAATCAAATTCCAAAAATATCTAATGCATTCTTATCTGTAACCTTACTAACATAATCTAAGTCAACATCATATACTTCAGCAATTTTCTTAGCAACTAATTCAATATAGGAGCTTTCGTTTCTTTTACCCCTATAAGGTGCTGGAGCAAGATATGGTGAGTCTGTTTCCAAAACAATTTTATCAATAGGAATTTCATTTAAAAATTCTGATATTTTTCCATTTTTAAAAGTTACTACACCACCAATTCCTAGATGAAAATTCAAATCTATAATTTTATTTGCTTGATTTAAATTTCCTGTAAAACAGTGGAAAATTCCTCTTAATTTTTCAGATTTAAATTTTTCTAAAACTTTGAAAATTTCATCAAATGAATCTCTAGAATGTATAACTATTGGCAAATCATATTCAATGGCTAATTTGATTTGCTCCTCAAAAGCAATCACTTGTTGATTAAAGTATTTTTTTTCATGAAAAAGATCTATTCCAATCTCACCAATGGCTTTATAATCATATTCTTCAATTTGTTTTTTGACAAAATTTATTTCTGAATGAAAATTATCATCAACATAACATGGATGAAGTCCAATCATACATGATATATCATCAGGAAACTTTTTTTCCAGATCATGCATACTGTTATTATATTTTGAGTTTATTGATGGTAAATAGAATTTATGAACACCAATATTTTTTGCTCTAGAGATGACATTGTCAATATCATCTTTAAATTCTTCAAGATATAAATGAGTGTGAGTGTCAATCAAATTAACTAAGTCCTAAGGATTTTTCAACTTTACCATTCATAAGAATATTCTCTGGATCTTCTACTCCCTCTTTAACAGCAATTAAAAATCCAACAGATTGATTTCCATCAATAATTCTATGATCATAAGACAGGGCTAAATACATCATTGGTCTTATTTCAACTTTACCATCTATTGCTACTGGTCTCTGAATAATATTATGCATACCAAGTATTCCAGATTGGGGAGGGTTTATGATGGGTGTAGAAAGCATTGATCCAAAAACTCCCCCGTTAGATATAGTAAATGTACCTCCAGTCAAATCATCAACTGTAATTGATTTATTTTTAACATTATCTGCAAGTCTTTTAATTTCTTGTTCAACTGCAGCAAAAGATAAATTTTGTGCATTTCTTAATATTGGAGTCATTAGGCCCTTAGGACCTGAAACTGCAATACTAATATCACAATAATTAAAAGAAACTTTTTCATTGCCATCTATCATTGAATTAACATCTGGATACATCTCAAGAGCTCTTGTAACAGCTTTTGTGAAAAAGCTCATGAAACCAAGACTGACTCCGTGTTTTTGAGAAAATGCTTCTTTATACTTTTTTCTAAGATCAAATATTTTTGATAAGTCTGCCTCATTAAATGTAGTTAACATTGCAGTTTGATTTTTAACAGAGACCAGTCTCTCTGCAACTTTCCTTCTTAGCATGGATA
>OCVR010000183.1_pt1 | contig 51788 bp, 44 predicted proteins | sample 1539091 | NCBI WGS metagenome assembly OCVR01 (sample SAMEA3355530, study PRJEB22509) | marine metagenome | biome: marine; feature: coastal ocean; material: water | place: USA | collected 2010-08-07 | depth 16 m | reverse complement strand
ACCTATAACGAAGCTGACATGCTTGAGCGTTGTATTGTCTCAGCTAAGGGGGTATTTGACGAGGTGTTGGTTGTAGACTCCTTTTCAACGGATGAGACCGTCAACATTGCAAAAAAGCTTGGTGCCCGTGTCATTCAGCGTGCTTATGAGAATTCAGCATCGCAAAAAAACTGGGCCATCCCTCAAGCAAGTTTTTCATGGGTTTTGCTGCTTGATGCAGATGAATGGATGACCAAGCCCTTGCGGGAGGAAGTTCTTCGCATCAAACAGGGGCCATTGCCACGTCATAAAGGTTTTTGGATCTATCGATCCAATCACTTCATGGGCAAACGGGTTCGATTCAGTGGCCTGCAAGGGGACAAGGTTATTCGACTCTTTGATCGAGATCACTGCCGGTATGAAGACAAACACGTCCATTCGGAAATCCGAAGCTCGGGCAGCATTGGCTCACTGAAACATCAATTGCAGCACGAAACCTATAAAAGTCTTGCGCAATGGGAGCAAAAGCTGCATCGCTACGCACAATGGCAAGCAGAGGATTACGACAGCAAAACGGGAGCTATCACGTCCTACCACACCCACATCAAGCCTGCATGGCGATTTTTGAAGCATTTCCTTCTCCAGCGGGGATTTCTCGATGGAGCGATTGGGCTTCAAGTGTCTCGCTATGCCGCATGGGGAGTTAGCTTGCGCTACAGCAAGCTGAAGGCTTTAAGAGCTGCCAGTGGCAAGGGTTAATGCTTGATGTGATTGCGTACTAGCCCGTCAAGGATTTGGATCAAGTTGCTTTACGGGTCTACGAGACATGATGAATGTCAATGTGCCACCCTGCATCAATTGCCAATGCTCAATGAACGGTTCAGACAATGGTTGGCCATTAAATAGGACGGATTTCACATAGACATGCGCTTGACTGTTGCCCTTTGTGACAATATGAAGATCCTGTCCATTGCTCAGGTGCAAGATTGCTTTGTGCAGGTTTGGGCTGCCAATTGCGTAGGTGCTGCTGCCAGGTGTGACAGGGTAGAATCCTAAGGAAGAGAAGAGGTACCAAGCGCTCATTTGACCTGCGTCATCATTGCCACAAAGTCCGTCAACACCAGGTCCATACATTTCTTGGAGAATGGACCTGACTCTGTGCTGCGTTTTCCAAGGCTGATCTGTCCAGTTGTAGAGGTAAGGGACATGGTGGCTTGGCTCATTGCCATGCACATAATTCCCCATGATGCCATCTCTTGTGATGTCTTCTGTGTGAGCGATGTATTCATCAGGCAAATCCATGGTGAAAAGGGAATCCAAACGCTGAACAAAAATTTCCTCTCCACCCATGGCTGTTTTTAGGCCTTCTACATCATGTGGTGCGTAAAAACTGTAATTCCATGCATTGCCTTCAATGAATCCCTGACCATGGGTGCTTAAGAGGTCATTGTCTTGGTGAAATGTCCCATTCTGGTGGCGTTGGGTGGCCCATCCAGTTTTCGGATTGAAGCTGTTCTTGTAGTGCATTGAACGGTCTTCGTAGCCTTTTTGCAGGGAAAGCAGCGGGTGATCTGTGCCCGTGTATTGATAATGTGATGGCACATCGGTAGCGATCAGCTGTGCAATGCACCAATCATCGTAGGCGTACTCAAGGGTCTTTGAGATGGATGCGCTACCATGCTCTGAAGGGACGTAGCCCGTGGACAGGTAGTCCCCCAATCCATCGTAATCAGACCAAGTGGATGACCGAATGGCGGCGTCAATGGCTCGATTCCAATCGATGCCCGACATACCCTTTGCCCGTGCATCAGCTAGAACAGATACTGCATGGTAGCCAATCATGCACCAGTTTTCATTAGCCCAATGACTCCATACGGGCAAGACCTCATGCACGGACTGATCAGCATGAGCGAGCATAGACTGAATCATGTCACGGTTGCGATCCACGTGCATCAGGTTGAACCAGGGGTGCAGGGCTCTGTAGGTGTCCCAAAGGGAGAAAATGCTGTAATTGACAAAGCCCTCAGACAGATGAATGTTTCCATCAAGTCCCCGGTAGGAACCGTCAACATCTTCAAATACAATCGGACTTAGCATGCTATGGTACATGGCAGTTGCAAAGGTTTGCTGATCTGCTGATGAGAGAAAGTCACCCTCAATCACATTTAATGCTTTCTGCCATTGAGATTCAGTTACTTGCCTGACCCGATCAAAATCCATATCTCCGGCCTCTTGCTTGAGGTTAGCTAAGGCACCCGCTGTGCTGACACCAGATAAGGCAAAGGCTACAACCAAAGGTTCATCCAGTGGTCCAAATTCGAATTCAGCTCGAATGGTTTGCCCTGCCATCTCTGGGAAATTGGCGCCTTCATTGAACCGTCGATAAAACCCCTTGTAAGGCACCTCATCGACTATGTCATGCCTGTAATTTGTGATTGGGTGAGAGAGGGAGGCTGCGAAAAACACCTTGCGATCCCTTGCCCATCCACGGGTTTGACGGTAACCAGTGATCAAGGTGTCATTTTCAACCCGCAAGGAGGACCAGACGACCTTCCCCTCGTAGCCATAGATGCTACTAGCTAGGTCTAAAAGGAAAGCAGCATTTTGAGCTGCTGGGAAGTGATAACGATGCAGACCAACACGTGTGCTGGCCGTTAATTCAACCTCCGTTTTTGACCGATTCAATTGAACATGGTAATAGCCTGGTGAGGCCTTTTCACTGGCCTTGTCATAGCTGTCATAGTAACCTGTCTGCCGTTTGATGCCATCACCGGGCAAGAGGCTCTCGCCAGCAATGACGGGTAGCATCAAAAAGTCACCCAAGTCTGCATGACCTGTTCCGCTGAAATGACTGTGACTGAATCCAAAAATAGTTGAATCATCATATTGGTAACCAGCACAGTACCTGTATGTCTCTGCATTGTATTGACCATCAATGGCATAAGGTTCTTGTTTGCTGTCTGGGCTTAACTGAACCATGCCAAACGGTGCTGTTGCACCAGGGTAGGTGTGGCCCATGTTTTGCGTGCCAATGAAAACATTCACATCCTCAATTGATTGGCCAATCAGGCTTGTTGTCATTGTCAATAATGTGAAGACAATGGGTGTTATACCAATTGAGCGATGAATCATGAGGATTTGATGTGAATCAACTGTTCATGTTTGATGACATGCCCATTGAGATCTAGCCAGATCAGCAGGCAAATACTAGGGTATTCTTCGCTGACAATAGCAAGGTCTTCCTGTGAGTTAATGGCAATGGTTTGTAACAATTGCCCATTGAGGTTCCATACTTGAACACGGCAATCCCATTCACTTTGATTGGAAAGGGTGAATTGACCGGTGTTTGGGTTGGGGTATGCTTTGAGGCCCAATATTGGAGAGGTATCCGTGAGGGTTAAGGGGCCGGAGTTGACGGCATTGGCGCTGCCGTGATCGCCAAAGATGGTCCATTGAGGAAAGGCATCCCATTTTCGACCATAAGTTTGATTGCTTGTCATGGGAGGTGCATGGAGTTGGTCCACCAAGTGGTCAACTTGGTTGCTGTCTTGGAAGAATAGGTAGATGGGCTCGCCTTTGGATTTGATGGTGAAGTCCAATGATTGTGACAGGCTAGTGTCACCGCCATTGGCATAGAAAACGGTATGACCATAGCCTGGGATAACCAGGTTGCCTAAAGGGCCTTTGTGTGGCTGATTCAGCTTGTCGCTCAAGAAAAAATTGGACAAGTTGACACTGACAGGGCTTGGGTTGTAGATTTCAATCCAATCGGGGTCACTGCCATCTGCAGCAATGAGGTAGCCATCATTGTCGGACATGACTTCATTGACTAACAAGGCAGGGGCTGTGGCCAAGGGGCGGCTGATTGGACTGCATGGCCATTGGCTGACCTGGTTGTTGTTATCCTTGGCAGAGAAGTAGTAGTCCAAGAGGTGCACGCTGTCTCCAGGAGCTGTGAGTTGCCCGCCGAAATATTTATCACCGGCTAAACCATCCATGCTCATGCCATTGTCATGAAGCAGTAGGCTGCTGAAGGGGCCAATGCTGTCATAACGGTAATGCAGCTTCACCCATGAAAGGCTGCTTTCGTCCAAAACCATCAACCCCACGTTGATGGGCCCTAAGTTGCTGTTTCCAGATAACCGACCTGGGTAGAGTATGGGTGCGGCATTTCCAGAAATGAACTGACTGTTTGATGCGTTGATTCGTGCGCCAAGGAAGGGGTGGATGCCTTTGGTGACATGAGCCCCGGCTGCTTGGTTCCAGCTGTTTTGAAAGTGATTGATGTTGTAGCTGTAATCCAGCGGGTAAGCGGGGTCATTAGCCACAAAAGGCAAAAGTTGGTTTTTCATGGCGATGCTGCTGCCATACCAGACATTGTTGTCAATGCTTGGGTGGATGATTTGCGCCATCATCACCTGCAGTCGGAGCTGGTATTCTGGAATAGCCATCAATCGTTGGTACAGCGGATAATTGCTGTTGCCCCAGCTATGGATATTGCGTGTGCTCCAATCAATCGCTGACCAATCAACCCCTAAGGTGTTATCCAGGTCAAAGCTCAGGTACTGCATCAAGCCAGATTCAGGGTCTTCGTAGAGGTAGAAGTTGTTTTGGTTGAATGCATGGTTATCCCAATGACCGATGGTCATTTCAAAGGCCAGGTGCATCAAGTAACTGTTGACGTTGAATACCGATTCGAGTTCACAAGGCAGGTTGGCAAGTGTTGTATTGTTGAGTACATCAATGAAATGTGCCAGGCCGCTGTAATCATCGTCATCTTCATTGGTCTTCAGCTCATACACGCGCCGACCATTGTCCATGTGTTTGTAGTCATTGCCAGTGCTCCCTCTGTAGGATAATGTGGCTGGCCATAGGCATTTGTAAAGGTTTCCTGCCTTGCCATCAAAGCGTTTCTCAACATAGTCGTCGTTGATGTGTTCGGTGTTTGCGTAGAGCCCTTTGTACACGCCATTGATGTACAATCTCACATGGTTGACACGAGCTGCTGGCAGGCCGATGTTTTCCAGTATGCCCCATGACAGCCTTGCTCGACTCATGCTTGGGTCATTGTGCTCACCATTGAGGTTGAGTTTTTTTACCCCCTGCCACCGCTGACCACCAGTGAAGCTGTTAAAAGCCACTTTGTAGCTTTTTTTCTGTGCATAACGAGAGGTGTTTCCGCGAAGACGAAAGCCCACGCGACTCATGCTATCAACGATGCCATTGCCGGTGAATACAAAGTCCACATCAAACTCTACATCACTGGTTACATAGAGCATCAAGCTATCCAATGAGGACTGCCGGATACTGATGTCAATGCGTGGGACTGAAGCGTCATAGTAAACATCATCCCGGGGAGGGAAGGAGGTCGGCTGAGCAAATACCCATAAGGAAGTCAGCAATAGCAAAGCAAAAAGGCGATTTCTCATGGGCTGTGAGTTAAGGTTATTTCATCAATAAATATGTAGGAATCACTCCCTGCGCCAGGATGCCATTGCTCAAGAAGACCAGGGTTTTTGAGTGTGATCGTGATGGATTGAAGGGGGTTCCACCACCTACTTTCAATAGACCAGCTCGCCGTTTCAATGCGTGGCTCACCCTCAGTCAGCACGTCATTAAACACAATAGAGGTGAGGGCTTGTTGTCCAAGCCTGAAATGGGCAACAGCAGTAACCTGAGATGGCAATGCAATCCAGCTTTTTATCTCCTTCAATAGAGATAAGTCAACAGTTATAGCTGAAAATTTATCACCCTTGCCGGGTAATAATTCAATGATGAGATCTTCGCCCTGTAGACCGTTCCAATGACCTTTACGCCAGTCAATCTCGCCATGGATGCCATCAATCAAGCTGCCAGGTCCTAGGTTGTATTGATCGCTTAGCGTGCCAGACAAGATTTCTGCAGACCAGTTGTTGGGTTTAATGCTGTAGTCTGCATGGCTGACATGGCTGGTGCCAGCAGAAAGGTGTCCGCTGGAATGGACAGCAAAGGTTTCCTCTTTTCCGTCTTGGTAAACAATGTGAACCAGGCTTGAATCCTTGAATTGTCGTTGAACCTGAATGATGGGGGCAGGGATGAGGTTGTTGTGGCTTTTGTTGTAGCGATGGCTATGGTTGAGGTAAGCATGCCAGGGTCTGCCACTTTGAGGGAAGTCTGCACGTTGAATGTTGATGCGTTTGGTTTCCGTCAAGTATTGATGAGACATGGACCCTGACCACGTTAGGCCTGGATCGTTCGCGTTTTCATAGCCATGGTAGTAGATGCCGTCTCCTTGAGAAGCCAAGGTGGTTTCACCCAAGGCATGGGCGATGCGTACGCTATCCCATAGGGGTGCGCCTGTGGCGTACTGTGCTTCACCTGGAACGAGCGGATACAGGCCTATGGACGCCATGACGTACCAGGCACTCATTTGACCACAATCCTCATTGCCTTGGTAGCCAAATGGCTGATCGCTGTACATGGTCTCAAGAATCTCAGCCACTTTTTCCTGACCTTTCCATGGGCTGTCCGTGCAGTTGTACAGGTAGGCGATGTGGTGGCTTGGTTCATTGCCATGAGCGTATTGTCCGATAAGGCCAGTGATGTCTACCTGTGTTCTACCTAGGGTGCTACTGGGCGCTGAAAAAAGTGCATCAAGTTGCTTATCCAAGCTGTGCCCATCCTTGACCAATAAGGCTTGCCACCTACTCAAAGCATGCACAGGAGCAAAGCTGTATTGCCAGCTGTTGGCTTCTGTAAAGTGGTTATTCACCTCCCTTGGGTCGTAGCGCTGCATGAATTGCCCATTGTCTCTTGGTCGCATCAAGCCAGTTTCGGGATCCAGTAAACTGATCCATGCTTGCGATCGACGATGGTAAATGACTGCCAGCGAATCTTCCTGGAATCGTTCCAAGGCCATAGCGATACAGGCATCATCGTAAGCGTATTCCAAGGATTTTGATACAGATTCAGATTCATCTTGCATGCTGAGGTACCCATTGTTGTGGTAATCATCCAAACCTCTGGAGTCGCCATCGGCGGTAACCATCATGGCTTGAATGGTTGCTGCGGTGTCGACGGCATAGCCCTTTGCTAAGGCATCGGCAATCACAGAAACCGAATGGTAACCAATCATGCAATCGGTCTCATTGCCAGCAAGTTCCCAGACAGGTAAGCGACCCGATTGCTTGAATTGATCCAGCATGGTCACCAAAAAGTCTTCTGTTCGCTTGGGTTGAACCAATGCATACAGAGGGTGTGCTGTTCGGTAGGTGTCCCAAAGTGAGAACACCGTGTAATGCGGGTGCAAACGGTCTTGATGAATCACGCCGTCCATGCCACGGTAGGACCCATCACGGTCACTCCACAGGTTAGGCACCAAAAAGGCATGGTACAAAGCAGTGGCATAAATCCGCTTGCTTTCCTTGTCTCCACCATAGACTTGCAATCGATCCAGTTCCAGTTGCCAGGCATCTTGGCATGCAGACAAGGTGCCTTGAAAATCAAAGGCCTGGCTTTCTGCTTGCCAATTGCGTTGTGCGCCACTTTCTGAAACAGAGCTCAAGGCTACTTCAATCATCAATGCATCCTCACCGATGAACCCGAAATCCAGCACATACAAACCATCCCCAGTGATTCGGTGATTGAATGGGTGCGAGGTTTTCCCAGCAAAGTACACATGTTGCTCAAGGGCCCACCCCTCGCTGATGCGATGACCTTGAAAAGTGGTGGATCCTTTGAGGTCACTTGCGTTAGCCTCAAATCCTTGTGAAAGTGTCCGGTCTCGGTAGCTTAAATCTAATTGTACCAAGGCACGCTGTCCTTTGGGGAATTGAATTTTTTGCAACCCCATTCTTTCACTTGCCGTCAAGCTAACCTGAATGCCATTGCTCAAGGTGACTGCGTAAAACCCTGCAGCTGAACTTTCTGAGGACTTAATGAAGGGGCTAGGCTGGTTGAGGTCTTCACCCATCAGGTGTGGACGGAATTGGATGTCATTGTAGTCAGCGACGCCAGTGCCACTCAGGTGGGTGTGGCTGAATCCGTAAAGGGTGCTGTCGCTGTAGTGGTAGCCGCTGCAGCCATCCCATCCTTCTAGTCGGCTGTCAGGTCCAAGTTGTACCATGCCAAAGGGCATACTGGCACTTGGATGGTTGTGCCCATGGCCGCCGGTACCAATGAAGGGGTCAATGTCTCCAGTGACAACCTGTGCCTGCATAAAAAAGGGAAGACATAAAAAAAGCCAGAATCTCATACTGGCTAAATTTACGATTCAATAGCTTGCTTTAAAGGCCGCAATCCTTGAAGTTTTCATTCAGTTGAATGTGGGTTTCTTGCCGGTGGATTTCTACCCATGCATCCATCACAGATTGGCGCTTCTGATTCTCCACATAGGTTTTAAGCATGGAAAAATCTTGATTCAAGTTGGCCCTGTGGGGTGCCGTTCGTTTTTTCAGCAACACCATGCGAAAGAGCTCTTGTCCATCGGGTTGACGAATCAAAGTAACTTTTCCAATTTCACCTTCAGCCAATTGGTCGCTGGCATAAAACAAACCTTGGTCCAAGTCATCCGCTTTCCAGCGGAGATCACCTGTTGATGGGTTCATGAGAACACCGCCATTGAGTTTGCTGTTCTCGTCTGATGAAATACGCATGGCCGCATCCTCAAAGCTGATGGAGTCCATCAAGATCAAATCGCGAACGCTATCAAGTCTAGCGTTGGCAAAGTCAAGATCACTTTGCTCCACTTTTGCTTTGACCAAAATATGCCTCAGATCCAACTCTTCACCACGTTTGGCTTGCAATTGAACGATGTGGTAGCCGTACTCTGTTTTGAATGGCTGAGAAATTTCACCGGGCCGAAGGTTGAAGGCGATGGCTTCAAATTCTTTCACAAATTGCCCGCGTTTGATGCCCTTGTAGGTGCCGCCATTTTTATTGGAACCGGGATCTTCAGAGTAAAGGATAGCCATGGTAGAAAAGCTTGAGCCTTCCAGTATGCGTGTTCGCAAGCCGTCCAGTTTATCAATGGCTTCTTCGCTTGACGCCTTGCTAACAATAGGCTCCAGGGTGATTTGTGCCAGCTCAACTTCAGTGCCAATCAAGGGCAAAGAATCTGAATGCATGGCTTGAATAACTTCCTCAACCTCCATTGGTGTCACATCGATGTCTGCAGTCAGGGTCATTTGCATGCGCTGTGCAGTCATTTGATTGGTCATCATCGGACGCAGCTCCTCTTTAATCTCTAGGGTAGACTTTTTGTAGTATTCCTCAAGGCGTTGCTCAGAACCGATTTGCGCAATGAGTTGTTGCAGGCGACGATCAATGGCGTCATCAATTTCTTCAATGCTCACAGTGACAGAGTCCAAGTCAGCATGGTGAATCAATAGTTTTTCTAACAATTGACCTTTCATCAACTGGCAGTCGCTCACCATCTGACCTTCTTGTTCAAGGGCTTGGCGCTGCATGCTAATATCTGAAAGCAAAATGATCTCACTACCAACAACGGCAGCTACGCCATCGACGATGACGGATTGTGCAACGGCACCAAAACTGATGGCGCAAAGCAGACTGAAAAAGAGGGGACGAATCATGGGCGCAAACTTAAGACTAATGGGGCAATTGCGGATTTCGTGCCAGAATTTCTTGTGCAAGGTTTAAATAGTTATCTGCACCCGTTGATCCCGCATCATGAACCATGATCGGCTGGCCAAAGGATGGCGCTTCACTGAGGCGCACATTCCGTGCAATCATGGTCTTGAAAACCAGGTCTTGGAAATGCTGCCTCACTTCATCAACAACTTGATTGCTAAGTCTTAAGCGGCCATCGTGCATGGTCAATAACAGACCTTCAATGGTGAGCTGGTTGTTCTGGTAGTCTTGAACCGTTCGAATGGTATTGAGCAGCTTCCCTAGGCCCTCCAGGGCGAAATATTCACATTGAATGGGGATCAGTATGGAATCTGCTGCAGTCAAAGCATTGAGTGTGACTAGCCCTAGAGAAGGGGCGCAATCAATGATGAGGAAGTCGTAATCATCCACCACCTCTTTCAATGCCGTCTTAAGCATGTATTCGCGGTCCTGATTGTCAACAATCTCTAGTTCAGCTGCAACCAAATCCAGATGTGACGGCATGATATCCAGATTAGGGAAGGGGGTGTTAACAATTGCCTCCTTGGCGCTGCATCGATGCTCAATGACCTGGTAGGTGCTTTTGGTGACCGCTTCAAGATCAATGCCTAAACCCGAAGTGGCATTGGCCTGAGGGTCTGCGTCAATCAACAGGACTTTTCTTTCTAGAAAGCCCAGCGATGACGCAACGTTCAAAGCGGTAGTGGTTTTTCCAACGCCGCCTTTTTGGTTGGCAACTGCAATGATTTTACCCATGGGCTAAAAGTAGAACACCCGCCAGAAATTGGCGGGTGTTGGTAATAACTCTTGATAACATCGTGAACTCACTCGTTAGAAACTCCTGAACTGTGAAGAACCTCCGTTGTCATGCCACAGGTTAGCATCTCATCGCCAAAGTAGGGGTTAAGAATAGCTTTGTCTTCACTGAGCCAGATTGCGCCAGCATTATCAAAAGCCATGGGGCAATATTGCAGGTAAATCTCATGATCGAGAGGGGACTCGTGGTGGAGGTATTCAAAGTACATTTCTGACATCAAAAAGAAAGATTTTCTCGCGACATACATGTCTGGTGAAGAGATCAGGACGTTTAATGAATGGTTGATATCTTCCGCCATCTCGGGGTCAAGGTGGATTTGCATCATGGATGCTGCCTCTTTAGCCACATCCAGGTTGTTGGAGACCAATGCGTCTTTCAACATCATGTATTGGCCGATGTCATCATCGCTGTAACTGTCCTTGAGGTAGGTTGAAGGGGTTGCTTCATTGTCTGATTCATCAGACTGACAGGATGCTAAGCTGAAAATTGAGAGGCAAAGTAGTGGAAGTAAAGCTTTCATTATTGAGGGGATTGTAGTGGGATTATTGTGGACACTATTGTGGGAGTTGTTGCGCTTCGCGCATGGGGTTGTAACGGTAGATTTCATAGCCTCTTTGTCTAGGAACACCTTCAAGATGTATGCCAGTTTTGGCAGGCCAATCATTGTTGTAGGTGTCTGTGTCAGCCGTTTCAAGGAAGGGGTCCAGGCTGACACTGATGGCCCGATGCGGCAGTAGAATGGTTTTGGTGACTTGCTTTTCATCTTTGATCCAAATTTCTACCGGCCAGCGCTCAACGTGCTCGCTGCCATCTTCAAATTCGTAAGAAACAATCACTGGCATCAGCAGACCGCCTCGGTTCTCTACAGTGACTTCATGAAGGTAGCCTTTTGGGTAGCCACCCTTAGAGGCCACTGATGCCAGATGTTCGATCTCTTTTTCGTTCGGAGCATCCCGGTTGTAGCTGTTGTTGTAAAAATCACGGGTTTCTGGCCGAGAATCCACGACAGTCGGCGCAAGCGCAATGACATCACGTTGTCGACCAATGCGTGCATAGGGTTTTTCACGCTCTGCACGGCGTTGTGACTCAAGTTCCTGAGGGTCTGTGGTTGGCAAGGCAGCGATACGAACCTGTGTCAACGCTTGGTCAGTGTAGTCCGTGGTGTAGAACCAGCCTCTCCAAAACCAATCCAAATCCACGCCAGATGCATCTTCCATGCTGCGAAATAAATCTGCGGGCTCAGGGTGCTTGAAAGCCCATCGTTCGCAGTATGTTTTGAATGCAAAGTCAAACAATTCTCTACCTAATACCGTTTCACGAAGGATATTCAATCCAGTTGCAGGTTTTCCGTAGGCATTGTCGCCAAACTGCTTGATGCTCTCCGAATTGGTCATGATGGGAACCATGCTTAAGGCTGGGGATTGCATGTAGCGTGCAATTTTGTACGCTGGCCCTCTTCGGGATGGGTAATCTACATCCCATTCCATTTCAGCTAGGTATTGCACAAAGGAGTTGAGACCTTCGTCCATCCATGTCCACTGACGCTCATCGGAGTTAATGATCATCGGGAAGAAGTTGTGTCCAACTTCATGGATGATGACACTCAGCATGCCATGCTTGGTGGCTTCTGAATAGGTCCCGTCGGCATCTGGCCGTCCACCATTGAAACAAATCATGGGGTATTCCATGCCAATGCTTTTGGCATGAACAGAAATCGCCCGAGGGTAGGTGTAGTTGGTGGTATACTTAGAGTATACCTTGAGCGAGTGAGCCACAATGCGTGTGCTGTATTGCTCCCAAAGCGGATTGCCTTCTTTAGGGTAAAAGCTTTCCGCCATCACCACTTTGCCACCAATGTTGACAGCTTGTGCATCCCAAATGAATTTTCGAGAGCTAGCAAAGGCGAAGTCCCGAACATTTTCTGCCTTGAATGTCCATGTGGCAGTTGATGTGGAACGCCCTTGTTCTCTGGATTCAGCTTCCTCTTGTGAAGCAACGATGACGGGCTGGTCAAAGGAGCGTCGGGCTTCTGCGTAGCGTTTGCGTTGCGAAGAGCTCAATACTGAAGAAGGATTCTGCAAGCTCCCAGTTGATGCCACGACGTGATCTGATGGGACAGTGATAGACACGGTGAAGTCGCCAAATGGCAATGTGAACTCACCTTGACCCAAGAATTGCTTGTGTTGCCACCCTTGGTAGTCTGAATAAACAGCCATCCGAGGGTAGAATTGCGCAATGGTGTACAGGGTATTGTTCTCGTCAGAAAAGTGCTCGTAGCCACTTCGTCCGCCGATGCTCATGCGGTCATTGATGTTGTAGTCCCAGTCAATAGAAAAACTGATAGATTTTCCTGGCTGTAAAGGTTTAGGTAAATCCAAGCGCATCATTGTGTTGATGATGGTGTGCTTCAAATCTTGGCCATTTAGGGAAACCTTGTGGATGTTGAATCCGCCAGGAAAAGCCTCGCCATACTGACTTTCAACCTGTGTTGGGCTGATGTTTTCAGGGATGCCGCCTTGCTTGATTGCTTGTGTCATGGAGTTCGGTGAACGAACATTTTGGTCCAATTGGACCCATAGGTAGGTTAAGACATCCGGACTGTTGTTGTGGTAGGTGATGACCTCATGGCCATCGATGTGGTGCTTTTCTTCGTCAAGCGTTACTTCAATGACATAGTCTGCCTGCTGCTGGTAGTAGGCGTGTCCGGGTGCCCCACTTGCGGTCCGGTAGCTGTTGGCGGTAGGGAGTTCCGTTCCTAACTGTTTGAATTTACTGGTATTGACTCGGTCAAAAGAACTGCTTTGTGCAGCTGCAGACAGGGTGAACAGCAAGGCAAATAGTTGAATGAAATGCTTCATGGTGGTTCGTTAAATGTTGAAGGCTAAAAATAGGCAGTTCAATCACGCAAATCCACGCGTGGCCAACTGAAATTTGGCATTTTATTGAACAAGGCAATGTCGAAGCGACGATCAAGGCCCATGACAGTGTAAATATTCTCTTGAAAATCGTTGAGTTTCATTAGGCTTGCATCGTACAGATCCCATCTTTTGGCAACAAAAATGTAGCTCAATGTAATCTCATCTGCAGCAAAATGGTAGGCTGTCAAAGTCAGCTCAATGGGCTCAATGCGTCGACGTTTGGTAAAGCTTAAGCTCAATAGGCCATCCTGGAGGAAATGATCAATCAGCTGCGCTTCTTGTGCGCTATCAATGCCAAGGTGAATTTTTTCTTCCCTGCCTTGATTGATCGCTGTTTCTAGGTCTTCTGTGAAGAGGGTCTTTCGCAGGGTCCATTCATGGTCTGCCCCTTCAGTCATGAGCGTGGTCGACACATGCATGGGGTGGTTGAGGCTTACAGCAATTAGCCATAGCCCAACCAAGGCAAGGGGCAGCTTAAAGCGCATCAATGGTGGAGTTGAGGGTAGGTGAGGGGCGCATGATGGCAGTGACCTTATCTCTGTCAGGCATAAAATACCCACCTAAGTCCGCGGGAGAGCCTTGAACGGCTATCAGCTCATCAATGATGTGCTTCTCGTCGCGAAGCAAGTCCCGATGCACAGAGGTAAAGGTGCTCGCCATTATGCTATCACTTGTTTGCGTCATCAAAGCTTCTGCCCAGTAGAGGGCTAGGTAGAAATGCGAACCGCGGTTGTCGATGCCGCCCAATCGCCGTGTAGGGCTCTTGTCAAACGCTAAAAGCTTGCTTGTGGCCAGATTCAGGCATTGGCCCATGAGACCTGCCTTTGTGTTGCCGTTGGCTTCCGCGAGGTGCTCAAGGGAGACCGCCAGTGCCAGAAACTCACCCAAAGAGTCCCATCTCAAGTAGTTCTTTTCAATCAGCTGTTGCACGTGTTTAGGGGCTGATCCGCCAGCACCAGTCTCAAAAAGACCACCGCCTTTCATCAAAGGAACAATGGAAAGCATCTTGGCCGAGGTGCCAACCTCAAGGATGGGAAAAAGGTCAGTTAAGTAGTCTCTCAACACGTTGCCTGACACAGAAATAGTGTCCAGACCTTTGACAATACGTTCAAGCGAAAACTGGCAAGCATCCACCGGTGACAGAATGTGAATAGCCAAGGAAGAGCAGTCATGGTCCTTCAGGTAATGCTCAACTTTTAGCTGCACCTGTCTGTCGTGTGCACGGTTAGGATCCAGCCAGAATACGGCGGGGCTATTGGTGATTTTTGCACGATTGACAGCCAACTTAACCCAATCCTGGATGGGTTCGTCTTTCACCTGACACATACGGAAAATATCTCCCTTGCTCACCAAATGCTGCATCACAATGATGCCGTCACGCACAACTTGAATGATGCCAGGTTCAGTCATTTGGAAGGTTTTGTCGTGGGATCCGTATTCCTCGGCTTTTTGCGCCATCAGCCCAACGTTGGACACCGACCCCATGGTCTGAGGGTTCAATGCCCCATTGGCTTTACAGAAGTCAATGGTGGCTTGGTAGATGCCGGCATAAGAGCGGTCAGGAATCACGGCCTTGCAATCCTGTTGCTTGCCGTTTCGGTTCCACATTTGGCCAGATGTTCGAATCATTGCTGGCATGGATGCATCAATGATAACATCAGACGGCACATGCAAATTGGTGATCCCTTTCTCAGAGTTAACCATGGCAAGGTCAGGGCCCGAAGCCATGACAGCATCAATGGCATCGGTGATGGCTTGTTGCTTAGCTGTTGGCAGGGTAGCAAGCTTTGTATAAATGTCACCAAGGCCATTGCGTACATCTACCCCCATGCTGTCAAAATCAGAAGCAAATTGGTCAAAGACATCGGCAAAGAACACCTCTACAACGGCACCAAAGATGATGGGGTCTGACACCTTCATCATGGTGGCTTTCAGGTGCAAGGAGAACAATACGCCTTCGGCTTTTGCAGCTGCAATTTCATTGTGGATAAAGGCTTTCAATGCGGCGATACTCAAAACTGAGCTATCAATGATTTCGCCATCAAGCAAATCTATGCCTGAACGAAGGATTGTTTGAACACCCAATGGGTTCGTGTAGACGATGTCAACAGAAGTTGCCTTATCCAGGCAAAGGCTTTGTTCGCTACCGTAGAAGTCTCCGGTCTGCATGCTTGACACATGGGTCAATGAGTCTTTAGACCAAGCACCCATGTTATGTGGGTGTTTTTTGACGTAATCTTTCACTGCCTTTGGGGCTCGACGGTCGCTATTGCCTTCGCGAAGCACAGGATTCACTGCTGATCCCTTGACCTTATCATAGCGAGAACGAATGCCTTTTTGCTGGTCATTCTGTGGTTCATCTGGGTAGTTGGGGATGCCATAGCCTTTGGATTGCAATTCTGCAATGGCAGCTTTCAGTTGAGGCACAGAGGCAGAGATGTTGGGCAATTTAATGATGTTGGCATCGGGTGTGCTGCCCAATTGCCCCAGCTCTGTCAACGCATCAGCAACCTGATGTTCTGCAGGGAGCAGGTCATTGAATTGCGAAAGTATTCGAGCAGCCAATGAGATGTCACGTGTTTCAATATGGACGCCTGCTTGCTTAGTGAAGGCTTGTACAATAGGCAAGAAGGACTGGGTAGCCAGTGCAGGTGCTTCGTCGGTCTTGGTGTAGATGATGGTTGACATAGGGCAATAAGGTGTATTTACAAAGAAACGAAGCAGCCGGTGAATGGCTTTGATTTGCTAGTCGCTATCTGCACAAGTTGTCAACTTAGCTTTTATTGATGATTCACGGACCTTTTTGATTGATTGCTATGGGCTTCCTTGCTACGCTTCACAAGGGCAGTCGCATGCCTGTTTGACCAACATGGAAACCTGCTTGCTGAACCTGTTGGCTTGCCTCGCTTTTGGGATCATGAAGGGGGTTGCTGTGATTGAAGTGTACGAATGTGACCTTGCTTCGTTTTTCAGCAGGCCAGTCTGACCACATGGCCATGCTTTCTTTGACAAAGGGGTGAGGTATCTCAGACGGGTCCCTGTTCGGTGTTTCTCCAGTAGAGTAGAAGGTGCCATCAAGCAAGGCAATGTCAACATGATCAATGAGGCTGTCAAGGTCGATGGCCCATTGATCCCATTTATTGATATCTGGAATGAAGAGGGCGACCCGACGGGGTCCTTGAATGAGGAAACCCATGGTTTCAGAGTACTCATCCCTGTGTGGTACTTGAATTCCTGTGATGGTCACTTGCTTGTTCAGGCATTGAACACCTGCCAGGACATCATCATGCAGTTGAATTTGACCTAATTCAACCAATTGCGACCAGGGGCCATTTTCAGTGAGGAAATCCCTCATCCTGGGCCCGACATGGACGGCAACGTTTTGACCACCCAAGGCTTCACGGCCTAGGTACATCAACCCGGTGTAATGCCCGATGTGCGCATGCGTAATGAATAGGGCTTCGGGGTTTTTGCCTGTCTCTTGCTTGAGTTGGTTCCATTGAGCAGGTAAGTCGGGCGTGGCTTCGATTAATACAGCTGTTGACCCATCTGTGACACCTAAGGCAATCACGGGTTCATGGGGCTTAGGTCTGCCGTCCGGGTTGATGCAGCAGGACTTGATGCAAGCGATATGTGGCCTGCCAGCATCTTGAGAAACACCCAAGATCACCAATTCAATATCGGAGGTGGTGTTCGGGATTTCACCACAAGCAATGTTGATTAGCGCAAGGCTAAGTGAAGCAAGCTTGAGGGCTTTAAAAGTAATTGCGTTCAATGGATTCATGCCATTGAAGGTAGTGCTCCTTGGCGACTATCGACGTCTGCGTTGACCGCCCGATCCGCTACGCTGTTTGTTTCCTGAACCATGTGATCTTCCATTGCTGCTTGAGCGATGTCGACCGCCTCCGCCACCACCACCTCTGCCACCTTGTTTTGGTGGGATGCGATTGGCCGGCACGGACCATTCTTCTTCTGCAGCATCGACAAAGGGATGGTCTGTTACAAGAGGTATGCGTTGTTTAATGAGTTTTTCTATGTCTTTGAGGTAGCTGCGCTCTTCTGCCATGCAGAAGGATATGGAATGCCCTGAGGCCTCAGCACGGCCCGTGCGGCCAATCCGGTGTACATAGGTTTCACTGACATTGGGTAGGTCGTGATTGATGACCAGCTCTAGGCCAGATATGTCAATGCCACGGGCTGCAATGTCTGTTGCAACGAGAACCCGCATGCGGCCTTCTTTGAAAGAAGTCAATGCACGCTGCCTCGCATTTTGGCTTTTGTTGCCGTGGATGGCAGCGGCTTGGATGGAATGATTGCTTAGGTAGCGTACGACCTTGTCACAACCGTGTTTTGTGCGTCCAAAGACCAATGCCTGTGAATCACTGTCTTGTAAAATATGGAGCAGAAGTTGACTTTTTTCTGCTTTTGCCACATAGTACACTGACTGGCTCACCTTGTCAGCTGTTGGCTTGTCTGGTGAGATGGTGACTTGTTCGTAATGGCCTAGAATCTGCTTGCTTAGGTCAACAATAGACCGTGGCATGGTAGCTGAGAAGAAGAGACTTTGACGTCGCTCGGGTATGAGGCGGAGCAGTTTTCTGATGTCATGAATGAATCCCATGTCAAGCATCTGGTCTGCCTCATCAAGCACGAAATGGCGAAGATGTTTGAGGTTAACATAGCCTTGATTATGCAAGTCAAGCAATCGTCCAGGGGTTGCGACGAGGATGTCTACACCGCGTTTGAGTTGCTTTACCTGAGGGTTTTGTCCAACACCACCATAGATCACAGCACTGCTTATGCCCGTGTTGGCGCTGTAGTGCTTGACGTTGTCTGCAATTTGTATGGCTAACTCTCTTGTGGGCGTTACAACCAATGCTTGCACAGACGTTCCCTTGCCGTAGCCGTTTTCCATCAACTGCTGGATGATGGGGATGGTGAATGCTGCCGTTTTTCCTGTTCCAGTTTGGGCACAACCAAGCAGGTCTTTGCCTTCAAGCAAGATGGGGATGCTTTGCTCTTGAATGGGTGTTGGTCGCTCGTAGCCCTGAGTGTCAAGCGCTTTGAGAATGTCAGGATGAATCCCTAACTCTTTGAAGGTAATGATAGCGGAAGAATAAGTAATGAGAAAAGGACGCGATGGTCCAAGGATTTATCTGGCTAGTGCTGGCCGCAAAGGTAGTGCCATTGAAAGGGATACAAGCATGATTAGCTTCGTGTCATCTCACCAATCAGTAATTAAAACCTTAGCAGATTGCCGCGTACCATCTCTCAAAGAGATTAATAGAAAATAAACCCCAGATTGATGAATTTCTATAGGCCCTTGGGTGCTTTCAAAGAGTGTTCTTCCTGCAGCACTGATGACTTGGATGTGCTCAATGCCCTTATCGGACTCTATGTTAATGCTTGATCTGACTTTAGCAGGATTTGGGAATACTTTCAAACCAGGTGTTTTCTCTGATTCCGGCAAGCTCAAGGTGAAGCAGGCATCAGCAGTAACATACTGGCGCATGTTCCAGGACACTTGGCAACTGTACATGTAACCCTGATTTGAATTCCACGATGCGAACATGTTCATCCAAGGTGAATCTGTGACAATAGGTCCGCGTATTGCCCCATTAGCGATTGTCGTTTGAGTCGAGTCACCATTGCCCATACATATTTGCCTAGCAGCGGGGTCTCCGGTCCAAGCAGCCTCCATCAAGCTGTGAAGTAACCGGCTTCCGTACCAATAGTCAAGAGCGTCATACTTACTTATATAGACCACGAACTGGCTTGAATCCTCTTCATATGTGCTTGTTGTGAAATGCGTTGCCCAGTATATATAGTTGTTAATTGTGTCACCCCGCAAAATCATAAACTCCTTATTGCTGTCAGGCACTCCCATGAAATTGAACATGTCGATACAAGTTCGGGGGTCTACAATGTTATCCCAGTCAGACAAAGTCATGAGGTAGAGCACGTCATCTGGCATGGCAGCAAGTCCACTGTCAGTTTGAGTTTGTATATCATTGGGCCAATCTTCCGTAAAGCCGATAAAGCTAGCACCGGCATCTGGCCATGAAAATCTCCCATTTGCTCCCCAATTATGATTGATGTACATTTTCAAGCTTAGCCAGTTTGTGATGGCAGCCCCCTGGCTCATTCCGTGTATACCTACCCTTGAAGTGTCTATTTTATTTGCATGTAACGCCGCAATGTCATTGACCATTTGATAAGCGCAGCCATAGTGACTCGTTGATGAATTCCATTGCATCGTCACACTAACATACCCATGGCTTGCAACGAATTCTCGGTAGAATTGACTTTTTTTATAATAAGTGCTATCAGCCAAATTTTGGTTAGAAGATCCAGGAAATCTAAAGACCACTGGCTTTTTGGAACTTATACCCGTTGGGTAAGTGATAATTCCCCTGATGGTATCCGTACACTCAAGACTTGAGTCTGGTGCGATGGAAAAAAACTCACTTGTCACAGCTGCGGTACCAAATGCACCATACCCTTGTGTAATGGGAGGTACAGGGCCTTCAAATGCCCATTGTGCGTTCAGGCTAGGTAGCGCTATAATTAGTGATAGGGCACATAGAAATCTTTTGAATTGAAACATGTTTAATGGATTATGATGGTTCTTCGTTCAGTTAAATAAACAACCCCAATCAGCTCTCGCTGATTGGGGTATGGATTGATGGAAAGCCTATAGCGGTTGTTATTTAATCACTATGAATTTTTCTCTTGTTTTACCGCGATTGGTATCTAGAGTCAGCCAATATGTTCCAGAAGGCAGCTTAGTGATGTTCATATTGAAATCATTTGATGTCGTTGCTTCGATTGGAACATCAAGGGCTACGCCCGAGATATTGAAAACTTGAATTTGACTCAATAAATCTTCAGTGATCACGCCCTGATTGAGATTGACATTGATGAAGTCTTTAGAAGGGTTAGGTGATAGTGTGATAGAAAGCTCTGGTAAGTCTTCAAGGTCAGCGGTGTTTTTCAAAACGGTTATGTTGTGACAAAATCCAAATGTGTCGATGGCAGGAAACCCGAAATATGATGCAGTTACTTGATACCAACTGGTAAAGAAGCCGCTCTCTATGCCTAGGCTTGGCAAGTAGAATGTGGTGTCCGCTAGAGTAGGTGTTCCTGACAGTTTTATGCAAGTTTTACCAGAATCTCCTGGGTAGAATACGGAATCAGTAGCCTCCCATGTTAACCATGACGGCAACGTAGTAGTGTATAAGAATGCTGATTGAATCGTTGGAAGCAACAGTGTGCCTGACGGGAATGTATCCCCAAGCATCCCCGTTAAAATGACTTCAAATGGTAGACCGACGGTTGCCGTTAAGGTCATCATAGGCTGGGTGCTGTCACAAGCGAATGATGGTTGGGTGCCATTGACCCATAGGCCAGACCATTCTAGAGAAGGGAACCCAATAGAAGCCATGGAAGGCGATAATGAATCAGGTGTGCAAACTTGAGCATTCATGCTTAAGCCAAATGTGAGACTAAATAGGAGTATGAGTTTTTTCATGTTATGAGATAGATTATTTGTATGCTAAAAGAATCAATATTTCATAGTTAGTTGTTTCAAATTGGTTAATGTGAGTCGGTGAATTATTTCTGACCCTTTTGCTGAGAAGTGTATTCTGTAGCCAGAGACAGTGTTAGTTCTTGTTTTAAGCTTATATTTAGTTGACTAAACACATTTAACTTGAGACGAGCACTTATTGAAAGTGATGACTTCTGTAAGGGAATCATCAATTTACTGCATCCTGAAGATAAAAGTCGATTTGATCATCAGTCTTTAAAGCCATTTATTAGTTCTACATCAGTGAAGTGTAAGGATAAGATGCCAGATGCTTTGTTAAAAAGAGGCGTAGTATGCATGTTGGTGTCTGGTGTTGTTGGTGTTAAGCATGTATTTGAGGAGGTAAAGTGTTTGACACATTTTTATCAACCTGGTGATTTCCTCTTCAATACGGAAGTACATAAGACATTGAATATTCAGGAGTCGGAACGCATAATTTACGATGAGGTAGAACTATTTTGGATCAACTATCTCAACCCTGCATTCAAGAGAAATTTGCCTGAGGTGTCAATTGAGTTAGAGATTCAGTCGTCACTGTTGAGCACCTATCAATATCAAGGGTATATCAATAAGTTCGGGATTGATAGAAAGAGGTATTGCGAACAATGGCTAAGAGATAACCCAAAACTCATAGGTATGCTGTCAAGAAAAGAATTGGCCAATTACTTTGGCGTTTCAACATCTTCATTGCACTTTGGTATTTCAACATCTTCATTGCAAGTTTTCATCAAGGATTCCCTAGGTAAGTAAGAATGGATAAAAAAACAATCATTTCAAATGGGTTAGTAGCCATGACGGGAAGCCCAGAAAACTTGCCGATGTTTAGCGAGTTTTCTGAAATTTTTGAGGGCCCTATCTATGTTGAAGCGGGAAATAAATTGTGGAGTGTGGGTAGCGACGAGGGTTACTTATGGTACGTTCAAAAAGGCTATGGGTTTGATAGAATACTGCTAGAAGACGGAACAAAGATTTTGAATGGAATGACAGAACCTGGAATGTTTATTTGTGACGAGAAAAGTTTATTAATAGGTGGTAATCTAGTCAGTGATTCGACCCTTTACACAGAAGCTGTGGTTTACCGTGCGAGGTATTCGGCGTATCGCCAATTCATGAGAGATCAAGAACATTTTAGGGCATTGCTTAGTTCCATCAGCGCCCATTTTCTGCAATTACGGAAGCTTAGGTTGCTGAAAATGAAGCACATGAATAAAGCAGACTATTGGAGTGCCACGCGCAATAGATTCCCGGGTATTGAAAAGTTTTGTTCGCAGACAGAGATCGCCAAATATTTCGGTGTTTCCAAGTCAACCATGCATAGGTTGATGAAATAAGCCATTAATATAAATCAGTAAGGGAAAAGTCCGTGTATGTGCTGAGGCGACCTAGCTTCAGTTGTTTTGTGTCAGTTTGTGGGTGGTTACTTTCCGATACAGAACCTACTGAAAATGCTGCCAAGCAAGTCATCTGCCACCACTTCACCCGTGATGCTGCCTATGTGGCCAAGCGCTTCCCTGAGATCAAAGGCCAGAAGCTCACCAGAAGTGCCTTGATTCAAGTTGTCTTCAGCGCGTTTAAGTGCCCCTAAACTTGACTTGAGTGCCTCTGCATGTCGGGTGTTGGCAATGAGAACCTGACCTGAATCAGGCATCTGGCTTGCCATGAGGTCTTGTAGGTGACGTTCCAGCACCTTGAGATCCTTGTCATCCTTGCCAATGCAGATGTCGCCTTGATGCTTGATGTCTTGCTTGTTTGCCCATCGATCCCTTTTGGTGAGGAGGGTGAGGAGGGTAGCCTCTGGGTTGAGGTCCTTCATGCGAGATCGCATGGTGTTTACCTCATCGATGCTGCTATCTATGGGGTCAGCCAGAAAAAGGATGACCTGAGCCTGTTGGATATTGGCCCAGCTTCGCTCAACACCCATTTGTTCAATGGCATCATCACTTGTTCGGATGCCAGCTGTGTCAATGAGACGAAACATGTGCTGCCCCAGTCGGAACTTCACTTCGATGCTGTCCCTTGTTGTGCCGGGGATGTCTGAAACAATGGCGCGATCATCGTGCACAAGGCGGTTTAGCAAGGTGCTTTTCCCTGCATTGGGTGCACCAGCAATGATCATGGGAACGCCCTCCCGGATGGCTTGTCCCTGTTTGAATGTGCTGAGCATGTTTGCAACTACGTGCTGTATTTCCAGAAGTAAAGCAGCGAGTTTATCTCGGTTGGCAAACTCAACATCTTCCTCGCCAAAGTCCAACTCCAATTCAATCAGCGCAGCAAAATCAATCATTTGTTGCCTCAGGTCTTGCAGCTTATTGCTGATGGAGCCCTTGAGTTGCCTCATGGCAAGTTCGTGACTGGCGTAGCTTTCAGAAGCAATGAGGTCGCCCACAGCTTCTGCCTGTGCGAGGTCCAGCTTGCCATGCATGAATGCGCGCTGCGTGAACTCCCCAGGTTGAGCTAGCGTGGCACCGCTGTTTAGCAATGCGGCCAATGCTTGTTCAATGATGAAATGGGAACCATGGAATGTCCATTCAATCACATCTTCACCTGTGAAAGAATGTGGACCCTTGAATGATGTCATCAGGACCTGATCCAAGGGCTTGCTTGCCTGAGAAAATAGGCCAAGCTGAACCTCCCTAGGTCGAACTGTCTGCTTGAAATGCTTTGCAGCAATACCAAAAGCTTCAGGGCCAGATAGGCGAATGACTGCCAGGGCGCCAATGCCTTGTGGTGTTGCCAATGCAACGATGGTTGAAGCTTTCATGGGCGCAAGGTAAAACCCAAGGAGGTAAGTCCATCGTCATAACTGGTGCAGGTCACACTCCACATCTAGAGGATCCATGGGCGTTTAGGCGTTGCATTCTAGGTTTCTACGACGGACTGTAGTCACTCACCGGGTTTACCTATGGCGAAGACGCATGGCCGCTTGTTCAGCTTTTGGTGCTCACCTTGCTTGATGAGGTCCTTCCATTCCTTGATCTGCATGGAGCGAATCCATTCTCTTTGCCCTGTTAGGTCACAACCAACGGCCAACAGGCTGTTGTGATGGAGTGCTTGGCTTAGCTCCTCCAGGTGCTTCACGCTGCGAAAAGGGGTTTCAATCCACAGCTGAGTCACCCCCCTGCTGGTATGCTGCTCCATGTTGCGAAGTGCATGCTTGCGTTCCCCTTTGTCATGAGGAAGGTAACCATGAAACTGAAAATGCTGCCCATTGAAGCCAGTTGCCATCAAAAGCATCATGATGGAGTTGGGTCCAGACCACGGCTTGACAGGGACATGAAGGGCGTGTGCTGCTGAGACAACCAAGTTGCCCGGGTCAGCAATGGCAGGAGATCCAGCATCTGAAATCAGACCCATGTCATGGCCTTGCAAGCATGGTTCCAACAATTGTTTTGCTTGATAGCTGGTGTGTTTGTCAATGCTAGCCATTTGCATGGATGGTAAATGCACATCAGGCAACATGGCTTTGAGGTGAGCCCTTGCTGTTTTAGGGGTTTCAACGATCCATTGATCAATGCCAGACATGGTTTCAATCATGCCAGGTGCCATGTAATCACGCACAACCCCTTGTGATAAGGGGGTAGGGAAGCAGTGAAGGGTTCCTAGTTTTGCCATTGGGACAGCCAATCGGCAGATGCTTGAGTCAGTAAGTCGTAGGCGACTTGAAAGCCTTTATCGCCGCCGTAGTAGGGGTCAGGAACCTGACGATTTTCACCAGGGAAAGACACCTCAAGCATGAGGCTGACCTTGGAGCGATCAGCATCACTACTAGCTAGTGAGAGCACATTGCTCAGGTTGCTGTCATCCATGACCAAAATGTGGTCAAATCGCTGAAAATCCTCAGCAGTGAACGGTCTTGATTTAAGCATGGAAATGTCTAACCCTTGACTGGCCGCATGAGCCATGGATCGCAGGTCAGGATGGTCACCTTGGTGGTGATTACTTGTGCCGGCTGAGTCGATGAGCCACTGAGCAGATTCTTCAGGTAAGTGGCTTTGCAGGGTCTGACGAAAAACGCCTTCCGCCACAGGTGAACGACAAATATTTCCTAAGCAGACAAAGAGAATAGCCCTTGGCCTCATGTGTTAAGGGTCAGCTTCTTTTTCAAATCTTCAACGTAGGTGCGAAAACGCTTGTCCGTTTCATTGAGGTTGCTAACTGTGCGACATGCGTGAAGGACGGTTGCGTGATCCTTGTTGCCACACTGCTTGCCAATGGACGCCAAGCTGTGCTTGGTCATCTGCTTGGAGAAGAACATGGTCAGTTGACGCGCTTGAACAATCTCACGCTTGCGTGTTTTGCTCTTCAATAGCTCAATGGGCATGTCAAAGTAGTCACAGACAACCTTTTGAATAAAGTCAACAGAAATCTCGCGTGTAGTGTTGCGAACAAATTTGTCAATCATTTGCTTGGCAAGGTCAACAGTGATCTTCTTGCGGTTCAAGGATGACTGAGCCAACAAGGAAATCAAAGCTCCTTCCAACTCACGAATATTGCTTGTGATACTGTAGGCAAGGTATTCCACCACATCATCAGACATGTCAATGCCATCGGTGTACAGTTTTTGACGAAGGATGGCAATGCGAGTCTCAAGACCTGGTTGCTGTAAATCAGCAGACAAGCCCCACTTGAAGCGTGACAACAGGCGTTGCTCCATGCCCTGCAGGTCTACAGGTGCGCGGTCAGATGTCAGGATGACCTGCTTGCCCTGTTGATGCATGTGATTGAAAATCTCAAAAAAGACATCCTGGGTTTTTTCCTTGCCACTGAACGACTGCACATCATCCATGATCAAAACATCGATCAATTGGTAGAAATGCACAAAGTCATTCTTGGTGTTGTTGCGAATGGAATCAATGAACTGTTGCGTAAAACGCTCAGCTGAAACGTACAACACCGTCTTTTCGGGGAAACGATCCTTGATTTCAATACCGATCGAATGGGATAAATGGGTTTTACCAAGACCAACACCACCATAGATCAGCAAGGGGTTGAATGACGTGCCTCCCGGTTTTTGAGCAACTGCGTAGCCAGCTGATCGTGCTAGGCGGTTGCAGTCACCTTCAATGAGGTTTTCAAAGGTGTAGTTAGGGTTGAGTTGAGACTCAATGTGAACCTTTTTCAATCCCGGAATGATGAACGGATTGCGAATACCTTCATCACCACCAATTCTGACAGGCAGGGTGACGCCAGGGTTTTCAATGGCACCCCGATTCTGGCTAGGGATATTCATGTGCTTGGCTTCCTTGTCACCAACAGCCTGATCCATGACAATGGAGTACACCAATCGGGCATCTTTGCCAAGTTCCTTGGTGATGGATGACTTCAATAATTTAATGTAATGAGCCTCCAGCCATTCGTAAATGAACTTGCTAGGGACTTGCAAGGTGATGACCGAACCCTGTAGTTTGACAGCCTTGATGGGGACAAACCATGTCTTGTAAGCTTGGGTACTGATGTTGTCCTTGATGTATCCAAGGCAATTTCTCCAAATATATTCCGCGGTGCGTTCCATTGGCATGTTATGCGTTAAGTTTAGGTCGTTTCAATCAACATGCTTGATGGTCATGCAAGCTCCCCGAAGGGTAGTCTCTTTCAACAGGACGAATGTGTGAATAAATTCTGTTGAAAAAAAACATTTGACCCCTTGTTTGCTGAGAAATATTTACTCATGACACCAACTTGTCTACACCTCTGAATCCTATATAGATTAGTTCTAAAACTTTGATATACAATACTTAACACTTTCAAAAAATGCATGTTACAACATGGAAAACTCGTGTCAGATATTCTGAAACAGACCGAATGGGGTATTGCTACTACGGCAACTACGCTGTCTTCTTTGAGTTGGGTCGGGTAGAAGCTCTTAGAAGCTTGGGAATCCGCTATTTGGATCTTGAAAATGCCGGGGTGATGCTGCCGGTTGGATCCATGGATATTCGCTACCTCAAACCCCTGACTTATGATGATGAATTGCGAATTGAGACGAGCATTGTTGCTTTGCCAACAGGTAGCAGGGTGTCATTCTCCTATCGAATATTCAATGCCCTGGATGAATTAACCACCACCGGGTCATCGGTGTTGGTTTCTGTTGATGCTTCGTCAGGTAAGCCTTGTCCAGCACCAGCGAACCTGATTGAAGCCTTGCGACCCTATTTTTCAGATAAGGCCTGAACCCGGTAGACTTGATCATTGGCGTGCAGACTCAGCCATTGACCCGTTGGCAAAGTGATGCGATGGGGCAGGTGCTGCCAGAGCTGCAAGCATTGTCCTTTGCTGTCATACAAGCTGCCTTGCTTGCCGTACAATGCTTCAGGTACAGCAAAGTCTTGTCCTTTGATCAAGAAGGCCCTGATGGGATTCGATGGGTTTGCCTCAGTTTCTTGCCCAGCCTGCGGCGACAGAATTAACCATTTGGCAAAGTGAAGATGCAAAGTCGTTGCATGTTGACCATTGTAGAGGGCTGAGTCGGCTGCTAAAATCAGATTGGCAGCCTGGGGCATGCTCATGTTATTGACGTAGCCATAGAGGGACTGTATTACCAGCCGGTCCATTTGAACAAAACCGATGTCAGCCCATCCTCGCATCAAGGGATCCACAAAGAGATCGGTGTGACTGTATAAATTGCTGAACGATTGACTGGGGTACATTTTTCCGCTGTTGTTGACGGCCATGCGTCCAGGCCAGAAAGGGTTATGTCCATCCCAACTGTAGACACGTTCCCAGCCAAATGGGTGAATGCGGCGCGAATTACTTGCTGCAAAGTAATCACCAATGGCCTCTTCGATGCACTCCCTTTCTATGCCAAATGAGGTCCATGGTGCCGCGCTGAAAACCATGGCATGAGCGTATTCATGGTAAATGACATCAGCATCCTCTGCGTCGTCCACGCCACCTTCGCCAAACAAAAGGTTGGGAGGGTTTCCGTTGGGGTCAAAGGCTGAATTGTCACTGCCACCAAGGGCGTTAACATCTACAGGGATGCTGTAGTTGACCATGTTTGTGAAGCCTAAGCTGTCCAGGTGTCTTCGTTGTGTCTGAATGTGAGCTAAAGCATTGACCATTTCAAATAGGCTATCAGAACGGCTGGCAAAAAAGTCCCCATTGTTGCTGGTTGGCACGGCGACTACAGGGCTGTCAAATTCTGCAATATGTGCAGCACTGGAAGCTAAGGTAAACTGCCCGCCGATGAAGGTGAGTTCTAATTCGACACTGTCTCTGTAGCTATCAAGAAGGCTTTGATTCAAATCTTGAGCATCCACAAAGGAGCCACCGTAGACCGTGTTTGCTGTTGTCAGGGGGTCTGGGTTGAAACGGAAGCCACGGCCGACCGTGTCAGTCATGTGTCTAAGCATGTTTTGTGTCCACAAGGTGTTGCCTTGCGCGTCGATCCACAGACGTTGGTGCTGCAGCCCATTCGATTGACTTCTGTGGTCTTCTGTCTTGCAAGCTATCAGACCCTGTTCGCTGGGAAAAAAATGGGTAAGCTCCCGACCGACGACTGCGGGAGTGGCAAGCCAATGGTTAGGAATAGATGCGCGCAAGCTGATCAAGGCTTTGCCATCTGGCTTTAGCCACAGCAAGGCAGTTGCCCCTTTGACTGGCAAGTCATGAATGGTAAGTTGATGCCTGATGTGCATGCCTCCGGGGCTTTGCTGGCTATCTGTCCACTGCCAATGCCAACCTTGGGGTAAGTCACTGTTGAGTTGAGATGTCCATTGGGCAATACTTATTGTTCCCTGAGAGCCTTCCCATTGCTGGGTCATGGACAGCAAGGGTTGACTGAGAAGTTGTGGACTCAGGCACAGCAATGTGCAGGCAATCACTAGGGTTTTCATCATGGGCGGTGTAAGTGGCACAGGTCTGTGCCAATGGATAAGGTCTCGTGCAATGTTGCGTTGGGTGGCAGCACGGGGGCAGGGACGCCTGCATGCAAAAGCTTGGGGCCAATGCACTGCCTGACTTCATCCCAGAGTCCGTGGTCTAAAAAGGTTTGCAAGGTCTGACGCCCACCTTCAACCAAAATGCTTCGCAGGTTGCTTTGTTTCAAATGCTCCTTGAGAGCCTCTAGGTCGTTGGTTATTTCGTTGGTGGTCCAATGCATCCATCCAGCAGGCACCTTGATCTCACCGGGACGATTTGACCAAACGATAACCTGTGGTTGCCGGCCTTCAACGGCCCGAACAGTCAATTGTGGCCTGTCGCTCAACAAGGTGTTGGCGCCAATCAAAAGACCTGCCTCCTGACTTCGCCAATGGTGGACCAAGCTTTGGGTCCATGCATCTGTGATTCGCTCTGCTGACTCATTTGGTGATCGATTGCGATCAATGAAGCCATCCTGGCTTTCAGCCCATTTGAGAACGATGTAGGGTCGTTCTTTGGTAATGCTGGTGATGAATCGTCGATGAGCCTGCTGACAGGCATCCTCCAGGAGGCCGACATCATTAGCAATGCCTGCGTTTTTTAAGCGTTGGATGCCTTGACCTGCAACCAAGGGATTGGGGTCCGTCATCCCGACAAAGACCTCTGAAATACCAGAATCAATCAACGCATCCGCACAGGGTGGGGTTTTGCCATGATGACTGCAAGGTTCGAGTGTCACCGCGATGTGGCTTGAAGAAATCAAGTGTTGATCTTCAGCTTTGACAGATTGCAATGCCATGATTTCTGCATGCGCATGACCTGGTGACTGTGTCCATCCTTCGCCGATGATTCGGTCTTGGTGCCAAATAACGGCACCCACACCTGGGTTAGGATGACAATGAGGCCAAGCCTTTGCACCAATGGATAAAGCACGCCGCATGGCATCGGGGGGATTCATGGGAGCAATGTACGGCTACCTTTGCAGCATGCATCCATCCATTTTTCGACGGCAATGTCGACAAGCCATGCTAGATGCTGGTATTGCGGCCACTGAAGCTGATGCTTTGTGGGCCTGGCTGCTTGCTGAACGTTTGGGAATGAGCAGAATCCAATGGGAGTTGTTGGATGATCTATCGGCTGATGCCATGAGTGGCCTGCAAAAGGATGTGGACCGCTTGGTCAATCACGAGCCATTGGCCCATATCTTGGGTTATGTTGACTTTGATGGCCTGCAATTGCATGTGGGCCCTGAGGCATTGATTCCACGCCCAGAAACTGTTTTTTTGGTTGATCAAGTCGTTGACAAGCTGCCTCAAGGGGGGCGTGTGTTAGATGTTGGCACGGGCACTGGCTGCATTGCCTTGGCAGTGAAGTCCCGACGCTCTGACGCACAGGTGACAGGTTTGGATCTGTCTCCCGATGCTTTGCAATGGGCTGAGCGCAATGGGTCATCGTTGTCATTGGATGTTCAATGGGTTCTGGGGGACCTCTCTGAAGCCCCGCCAAAGGGTCAGTGGGACATGATTGTTAGCAACCCGCCATATATACCCATGCAGGAACGTGACAATTTGGACGCATCTGTTCGGGAATTTGAACCGGCCATGGCATTGCATTCACCAGCATCAGATGACATCTATTTTTTTCGACGATTGATTCAATGGGCAGAGACTTTGCTGAGTTCAGGTTCTTGGCTGTTGATGGAGGGGCACCATGCCCTTGCAGCAACGGTGGTAAATTTACTTATTGAACAAGGTTGGTCTGAGGTGCAGTTGTGCAAGGATGATTGTGGAAAACCTCGGATGATCCTAGCAAAACGTCCCTGAAGAGAGCTTATTTTTGATGGAAATGTCCATCGAACGAATCCATCAGCTACGCAAGGCATTGCATGCGCACAATCGCCACTATTATGTGGACGATAAGCCGACAATCAGTGATGCGGCATTTGACCGATTGCTAGATGAATTGATTGCCCTGGAAGCTGAATTCCCGGATTTGTTTGACCCCAACAGTCCCACCCAACGCATTGGGGGAGGGCTGATTGATCAGTTTGAAACTGTGAGTCATCGCCGCCGCATGCTCTCTCTGAGTAACACGTACAACAAGGACGAGTTGGATGCCTTCATGGACCGGGCAGAGCAGGGCGACAACCTGTTGTGGGATTGTGAATTGAAATACGATGGCGTTGCCATTGCCCTGTGGTATGAAAACCGCGTGCTAACCCGTGCATTGACGCGGGGCGATGGACAGCAAGGCGATGATGTCATTGCCAATGTGCGAACCATCCGTTCGCTGCCATTGAAATTGCCCGATGATGCGCCTGATGATTTGGAGGTTCGGGGCGAAATATTTTTCACCAATGACAACTTTTCTGCCCTGAATGATCGGCGAGAATCCCTTGACATGCCAACATTCGCTAACCCAAGGAATGCCGCTTCAGGCAGCTTGAAGACCAAGGATGCAACGGAGGTGTCCAAGCGCAAATTGTCTGCATTGATGTACCATGCCATCACCTCTGATCAGCCATTCGCGAGCCATGCAACAGCTATGGATCAACTTCGTTTATGGGGATTCCCTGTCCCGTCATTGGACAAGCGATGGTCAGAGGTTCGCGTGGGAAGATCAGATGTGCATGCCTTCTTGTCAAATTGGGATGAAGCCAGACATCAACTGCCGTTTGCCATTGATGGGGCCGTGATCAAGGTGGACTCGATGGCTGAGCAGGAAGCCTTGGGTTTCACTGCGAAATCGCCTCGATGGGCCATTGCCTACAAATTTAACAGCGAAGCTGCCTTGACGGTCCTCAATGGGGTGTCTTTTCAGGTTGGACGAACCGGGGCCATAACCCCCGTTGCACACCTTGAGCCCATATGGCTTTCAGGCACGGTGGTTCAGCGTGCGTCTTTGCACAATGCAGACCAAATTGCCAAACTGGACTTGCATGTCGGTGATCATGTATGGGTTGAGAAAGGCGGCGAAATCATTCCTAAAATCACCAAAGTTGCTGCAGACAAACGGCCAGTGACAGCTGAGAAAGTGCATTTCATTGACTTCTGTCCGGATTGTGGCTCCAGGCTGATTAAAAATGCCAATGAGGTGCAGCATTACTGCGACAATGACCTCAATTGTTCCACCCAAGTCAAAAGTCGATTGGCACATTTTGTCAGTAGAAAAGCCATGGATATTGATGGCCTAGGCTCTGAGACCATTGACCAATTGGTAAGCAAGGGCCTTGCTAGAAGACCTTCTGACTTGTACAATTTGACGGATCTACAATGGCGACAGTTAGGCCAGTTCAAAGAAAAAAGCATTGAGAACGTAACGAAAGGGCTTGCTTCGTCTTTGAAAATTCCTTTTGAGCGGGTTCTGTTCTCTTTGGGTATCAGGCATGTTGGAGGAACCGTTGCCGGCATGCTAGTGGAAGCCCTTGAGGACATGGATACCTTGCTTGCTGCAGATGAGCCTACTCTGACGGCCATTGATGGCGTAGGGCCAATGATTGCAACCTCCTTGGCCGCATGGCTTCAGGTTGATTCCAATGTGAATGAGGTTCGGAGATTGAGCGAGGCTGGGCTGTTGATGCATGGCGAGAAAAAATTGCAACCGACATCCTTGGTCTTGGCAGGTAAGGCCTTTGTTGTGTCAGGTGTTTTTACAGATTTCACACGCGACGAACTCAAGGCCAGCATTGTCGCTCATGGTGGCCGAGTAGTAGGTTCTATATCTGGCAAGACAGATGTACTTTTGGCTGGCAAGGGCATGGGGCCAAGTAAGTTGGCAAAAGCCACCCAATTGCAAATCACCATCATCAATGAAGCAACCTACCAGACATGGATTGGCTCTACGGATTAACTGAAGGCTACCGCAAGCGACAATGGGCTAAGGCTAAACGTCAGCCTGTGATCAGGGCCCCTTGGAAGGGCTGGTCAGAATGCCACCGCATCGGCATTTTATTCGATGCCAGTGAGGACAGACTAGCCTTGGATGCCATGCGCGAGGTGGTAGACTATTTCAAGGCAAGACAGCGCCATGTCTTACTCTGTGGTTGGACTGGCGGCCTGAGGCCTAAACATGCTCTGTATGCAGGGAGGCAGCTTATTTTTATTGATGATTTCACCCCGTTGGGCAAGGTCAAGAGTGGTAACGCTTTGGAATTCATACAAAGCGAGTTCGATGTCATCATCTCCCTGCAGCGCAACGACAAGCTTCCCCTGGATGATTTGGCACGCAGAGCAAGTACTGGATTGCGTGTGACCATTGGCGGCAAAGAAGATTTTTATGACCTCATCATGGCTGAGCCTAAGAATTTATTGGCTGAGCTCATCCCGCTTTTTGAAGAAACATCCACATGGCTTCACAGAATTCAACCCCACCAATCATGACTTCACCCACAGGAACAGGCGTAGCCCTGGTTACACCATTCAACGCTAAAGGGCAACTTGATCTTGACGGATTGACCGCACTGGTTCACCATTGCATTGCTGGTGGGGTGGATTTTTTGGTAGCCATGGGCACCACGGCAGAATCAGCAACCCTATCTAAAGAAGAGAAACATGATGCCATTCAGTGCATTTTGTCAGCCAATCAAGGCCAATTGCCGGTGGTTCTTGGTGTTGGCGGTAACAACACAGCGGCAGTTGTTGAAGACTTTGCTTCGATCCCTGACGGAATTGATGCCATTCTCAGCGTGAGCCCATTTTACAACAAACCTACCCAAGAGGGCATTTACCAGCACTTTCTAACCATTGCTGCTGCCACGGACCTTCCTGTGATTCTGTACAATGTGCCCGGTCGCACGGCATGCAATGTGACAGCTGAAACCACCTTGAGGCTAGCTCACGATGTGGAAAACATCGTGGCTGTCAAAGAAGCAAGTGGTGACATGGGGCAGGTGATGGCCATCATCAGGGATGCGCCAGAAGACTTTGCAGTCTTGTCAGGAGACGACAACCTCACCTTAGCCATGTTGTCCATGGGAGGGCATGGGGTCATTTCAGTCAGTGGTCAGGGATTCCCTAAACCCTTCTCAAACATGGTGTCACTAGCGCTTGATGGGCATGTGGTTCAAGCAAGATCACCCCATTATGCCTTGTTGGATATCACCAACATGCTATTTGAAGAGGGCAATCCTGCTGGCATAAAAATGGTGCTGCAAGAGCTTGGCGTCTGTGAATCTTATGTTCGTCAACCGTTGTGGGCCATTTCTGAGGATTTAACATCCCGCATTTGCACTGCCACCAAGGCCTTGATGGATTGAATGATACTTTTTCTTGAAAGAAAGCTGGCTTTGGCATGCTTTCTGAACCGATGAATCCATAATTTCGCGCCCTATGCGTCCAACCATCTCTTCTTTCTTTTCCCTGCTCATTGTTGCCATGACCCTGTCGTCATGTGGCGAATTCCAGGACATCCTTAAAAGCACGGATACCGAGCTGAAATTCACCAAGGCAAAAGCTTACTTCGAGGCTGAGGAGTACAACAAGGCCTATGAGCTGTTTGACGACTTGATGACTGCCTTTCGCGGCACAGCAAAAGCTCAAGAGGTTTACGCTTACTACGCGAAAACGCTTTATGAGCAAAAGGACTACATCCTTGCGGGCTACCATTTCAAGCGTTTCTCTCAAACATTTCCTAGCCATGACTTTGCAGAGGAAGCTGCCTACATGGCTGCCTATTGCTACTACTTGGAGGCACCGTCAAGCAGCTTGGACCCGGCCTACATCTACAAGGCCATGGATGAATTGCAGCTTTTCATCAACACACACCCAGGGTCCACCCACTTGACGTCCAGCAATGAGCTGATGGATGAATTGCGTTTGCGTTTGGAGGAAAAGGCCTACAATATTGCTTACGGCTACTACCACCGAAGCCAGTTTTCAAGTGCTGTAACTTCATTCAATGCCATGTTGACTGATTTCCCGGACAGCAAACACCGTGAAAATGCCATGCGCGTAAAAGCTATGGCAGCCTTTGAATTAGCCAAGAAAAGCATTGAATCAAAACAAGCACAGCGCTACAAAGAAGCTGAAACAGCCATCCTTGAATTCATGGATGCCTACACTGAATCAAGTGAAATTCAGGCGATGAAGCTTTTAAATGAAGAAGTAGGGGCTTATTTGGAAAAATCGGCTTAAATTTGCAGCCCAATAATCTGACTATGGACAAGGAACTTTTGAACGCTGCGAAGACAACCCAAACATTGGATTTCAATGAATTGGACAATACCACAGAGAATATCTATGAGTCTTTGGTCATGATTTCTCGCCGAGCTGAGCAAATCAATGAAACGATTCGTGCTGAGATCAAGCATAAAATGGAAGAATTCGAAGACACCACAGAGTCTCTTGAAGAGGTCTTTGAGAACCGCGAGCAGATTGAGATGTCTAAGCGTTTTGAATCCATGCCTAAGCCTGGTGCCATGGCTACCAAGGAATGGTTGGAGGGCAAGGTCTACTACCGCTACCCTGAGGTTGATGATGTCGATTCCCAAAATGCATGAGTACCCTCAAGGGTAAGCAAATCCTGGTAGGTATTTCCGGAGGGATTGCCGCATACAAAATACCATCATTTATTCGAGAGCTTCGACGTGAAGGGGCAGAGGTCCGCTGTGTCTTAACCCATGCTGCGAAGACGTTTGTGTCCCCATTGACATTGGCGACTTTGTCAGGTCAGCCTGCTCAGATGGATTTCGTGAATGAAGCTGTTGGTTCCATTGAGTGGAACAACCATGTGGCCCATGCAGAATGGGCTGATGCCATTGTGGTGGCTCCGGCAACCAGCAATAGCATTGCAAAAATTTGCCACGGCCTCTGTGACAACCTGTTAACTGCTGTTTTGCTTTCTGCTAAATGCCCCATATTCTGGGCCCCAGCAATGGACTTAGACATGTTCATCCATCCAGCAAACCAAAAAAACCTATCCATTTTGACTTCTTGGGGGCACCATGTTTGGCCATCGCCATCAGGTGAGTTAGCCTCAGGCCTGACTGGGCCGGGTCGCATGGCAGAGCCGGTGTGGATGTTACAGGCATTGAAGATGGGTCTAAGCGACAATGCATGGGAAGGCAAGACCCTTTTGATGACGTCAGGACCGACGGTTGAGGCTATTGATCCCGTGCGATTCATCAGCAATGGTAGCTCAGGCCGAATGGGCACTGCCATAGCTTTAGCTGCTGCCAATCGCGGTGCGCGCGTTGAATTGGTATCTGGTCCTGCAGCCGTGATGCCCCCTTTGCACCCTGGTATCCATGTTCATGCTGTTCTCTCAGCAGAAGACATGCTGGTAAAATGCAATCAATTACAGGCAGGTGCTGATGTGGTGGTATGCGCTGCAGCAGTGAGCGATTACCGACCTGCAAAGCTGGCCAATGAAAAAATGCCAAAAGTTTCCAGCCTTCGCGTTGACATGCTAGCAAACCCAGACATTCTTCAGCACATGGGAACGGTTCGAAAGGACAAACATCCCCATCAAATAGTGGTTGGTTTTGCTTTGGAAACCCATGACGCAGAGGCCAAGGCCAAGGCCAAGCGCCTGCGAAAGCAAGCAGATTTGATGGTTTTGAATCATGCAGGCATTTCCGGTGAAGGCATGCACGCGAAAAGCAACCGCATTACGTTATTGGATGACCATGGCCAGCACCCTAGGCCCCAAGAGTCTAAAGCAGATGCTGCTGAGGCCATTTTGGATTGGGTAGAAAATCATTGGACTTAAAATCCCTATCAACCATTGCAATGATCAAGGCAGGCTTCAAGTATTTCTTTCTCACAGGGCTATTGCTATGCGTATCGCCAGCAGTGTCTGCACAGGAGTTCTTCTTGGATGTCCGCGTTCAAGCACCACAGGTTCAATCCTCTGATAAAGCCGTCTTCACGACCATGCAAAACGCTTTGAGGGATTTTGTTAATGGCCGTTCTTGGACAGAAACCCGTTTTGAAGTTGCTGAACGCATCCGGGGCTCTTTGGTCTTCACCATCGATGAGTACCAGCCATCGACAGGGGTGATGCGAGGCAACTTGCAGGTCCAATTCACGCGTCCTGTTTACATGTCTGATTACCAGTCACCAACCATGATGTTTTTGGATGGGAGTGTAGACATCACCTACCGAGAAAATCAATCCATGGAATTCAACCCGGGGCGATTTGATGACAACCTGACAAGCATCATTGGTTTTTATTGTTACCTGGCCTTAGGTTTGGACGCAGCGAGTTTTTCAACTGAAAGCAGCTACCACCTGAAGCAGGCACAGATTATTGTCGCCAATGCGCAATCTGCCAATGGAAGCAGTGGGTGGAGCCAGTCTGTAAACAATCGCAATCGCTATTGGTTGATTGAAGAATTGTTGAGCCCCGCAAATACAGATTTTCTTACCAGTTGGTACAGTTACCATCGCATGGGCATGGATCGCATGCACAGCCCTGTGCAGCAGCGGGCAGCAAAGGAAGCTATGTCCTTAGCATTGATTGGATTGCATGGTATCTATGAACGCAACCCCAATTCCAGCTTGTTGCGCTGGTACTTTGATGCAAAGAGTCAGGAGATCATCCAAGTCTTTGGGGATGGGCCAACCATGAATCAATCAGACTTGATTGAGGCTTTGAATCAAATGGACCCAAGCAATCGTTCTAGCTATTTATCGATGTCTCAGCGCTGATCTTTGGTGTAAATTCAACTCACCATGTGGTCAGCACTTCGCATTCAACATTTTGCACTCATCAGCCAGCTCAATCTAACAATTGAACCGGGATTCACTGTACTTACGGGCGAAACGGGTGCAGGTAAGTCCATTCTACTGGGTGCATTGCAGCTGGCACTTGGTGGGCGATCAGACAGCAGTAAGTGGGTCGTTCAAGGCAAAAAATGCGTTGTGGAAGCTGATTTTAATTTAGCAAAATCCTCATGGGAGAGCTGGTTTGCTCAGGAAGATTTGGATTTTGAGCCTGTCACAACACTGAGACGAGAAATCTCAGCAACAGGTAAATCCCGTGCATTCATCAATGATACCCCAGTGAAACTGACTGTCATCAGAGACCTGAGTGAAAGTTTGATTGACATCCATAGTCAGGTGGATTCAGCCAAATTGACCCGTTCAGGTTTTGTTGCAGGGTATTTAGATCGCATGACTGACTCACATCAATCAATGACAACCTACCAAGATGCTTGGTTGACATGGCAAGGAGCAAAGGCAGATTGGGCAAGACTTGAAGTTGAATTGCAGGGCGTCATGGATGAGGAATACCTTCGTTTTTTGCATGAAGAACTACAGGCTGCTCAATTGGAGCCGGATGAAGAGAAGCAGTGGCAAGATGAATTGCAGACATTGAGCCATGCAGAGGACTTGATGTCTGATTGTGAAGAAGCGAGGGCGTTGATTGAATCACCCGAACAAGGCTTACAGGACATGATGGGCCGCCTCCAAAACCTTGTAACGCGGATGGCAGGCATGTCTTCGCAGTTTCATGACATGACGGTATCAGGCCAGGAGGCATTGACGGCACTTGAGGACATGCTTCGAAGCATGGATGACCTTTTCCCGCACTTGCAGTCGGATCCAGGGAGGTTGTCTTGGCTAGAGGATCGGTTGAGCTTGCTTGACGCCTTGCAGCGGAAGCATCAGGTGGCTGACGTGAAGTCATTGCTGGAAAAACAGGCCGCCCTTGGTTTTCAATTGGATGGCTTGCATGCGGCTGGTGATCGACGGGCTTCATTGAGCCAAGCTTTGGTTGATAGCAAGTCAGCAGTGATGGCTGCAGCTAACCAGTTGCACATCGACCGCTTGAATCACGTCGATGTTGTCACCTCGGCTGTGGAAAAGACATTGAAATCCTTGAATATGCCTGATGCATCCTTAGCTATTGACTGTCAGGAGTTGCCACAACCCTCCAAAGATGGACTATGGCAGTACCATTTCATGTTTTCTGCCAACAAAGGATCCAAGCCCATGCCTATTGCAAAGGTTGCAAGTGGTGGCGAGCAGAGTCGATTAATGCTTGCTCTGAAAAAACTTTTCGTGGAAAAGAAAGGTTTGCAAACAATGTTGTTTGATGAGATTGATTCAGGGATATCAGGCCAAACTGCATCTAAAGTAGCTGGAATTTTTCAAGAGATGGGCATGCAAGGCCAGATTCTTGCGATCACACATTTGCCACAGGTTGCTGCTGCAGGTCAACACCATTGGTTGGTTGACAAGCAAGGGCATGGTGGTCAAACAGAAACTTCATTGCGGATTCTTGACAAGAAGGATAGGCAGCTAGAGGTAGCCAGGATGTTAGCAGGCGATGCCATTACAGAGACTGCGTTGGCACAGGCCAGCAATTTGTTGGGGACTTCTTGAGACTTTCTACATCTAACCATTAAAAAAGCATCGCATCTGACTTGCTATGTGCGATATTTGTTCTAATAACCACATTAACCTCGACATGAATAATCTACTCAAAGGCAAAAAAGGCATCATATTTGGCGCCCTCAACAGTGAATCCATTGCTTGGAAAGTTGCTGAGCAATGCCATCAACAGGGCGCTCAAATCGTCCTAACCAATGCGCCTATGGCCATGCGTTTGGGTGAGATCAATGGTTTGGCTGAAGCCATTAATGCACCTGTGGTGCCTGCAGATGCAACCAGCATAGAGGAGATTGAAAACCTATTCACCAAATCCATGGAGCATTTCGGTGGCCAAGTTGACTTTGTCTTGCACAGCATTGGTATGTCAGTGAATGTGCGAAAAAACCGCCCTTACACTGATTTGAATTACGATTTCTTAACCAAGGGTTGGGATGTGTCTGCCGTCAGTTTCCACAAGGTTTTGCAAACGGCCTATAAAATGGACGCTATTGCTGATTGGGGATCTGTCTTAGGCCTGACTTACATGGCCGCACAAAGAACCTTCCCTGATTACAGTGACATGGCTGAAAACAAGGCCTACCTTGAGTCAATTGCACGAAGCTTTGGCTACCACTATGGGTTGAAAAGCAAGGTTCGCGTTAACACCATTTCACAATCACCAACGAGGACTACAGCGGGTTCCGGCGTTAAGGGATTTGATGGCTTCATGTCTTTTGCTGAAAAAATGAGCCCCTTAGGGAACGCTACAGGAGAGGACTGTGCAGACTACTGTGTTGCCATGTTCAGCGATCTGACGCGAAGGGTGACCATGCAAAACCTCTACAATGATGGCGGGTTTAGCCTCATGGGCGTCAGCCAAGAAGTGCTTGAAAAATACATGGAAAGCGTTGATTAATACCCCTATTGGATTGCAATAAAAAAGCGCAGCTAAGCTGCGCTTTTTTTTGTCTTCAACAAACCCATGAAAGGTGTTGTCTATTCACCTGATTGTTCATGGAATGTGATGCTGGGGTATTTTTCCTGGGTCATTTGCAAGGAGAATTGACTGTCAGGCAAAAAGACCAGCCTGCCATGCTTGTCATTGGCTAACTGCCTTGTTTTTAGAATTTTGAACCCCTTGAGTTCTTGCTCATCAGTCGACTCAACCCAGCAAGCCTTGAATGCCTGGAATGGTTCGTAGGAACATTTGGCGCCATACTCATGCTCCAAGCGGTACTGAATCACTTCGTATTGCAATGCACCTACGGTGCCAATCACCTTGCGACTATTGCTCGTCAGGGTGAAGAGTTGCGCGACTCCCTCATCCATCAATTGATCGATACCCTTTGCTAGCTGCTTGGATTTCATCGGGTCTTCGTTATTGATGAATCGAAAATGCTCAGGGGAGAAGCTGGGTATTCCTTTGAAGTGCAGGGGGTCTCCGCTGGTTAAGCTGTCGCCAATCCGGAAAGACCCGGAATCGGGCAGACCTACAATGTCCCCAGGGTAGGCAACGTCTACAATGGACTTCTTGCTGGCAAGAAAGGTTAAGGGGCTGGAGAATTTTAACTGACGGTTTTCTCTGACGTGCAAGTAATTGTTGTTTCGCTCAAACTGCCCGGATACAACCTTGCAAAAAGCAATACGGCTTCGGTGCTTAGGGTCAATATTTGCGTGAATCTTGAAAATGAAACCACTGAATACAGACTCATGGGGTTGAATCATTCGCTCTTCAGCTTTCTTAGGTTGAGGCGTAGGGGCGATATCTACAAAGCAATCCAGCAAATCTTTGACACCAAAATTATTCAAAGCAGAGCCAAAAAACACTGGGCAAAGCTGACCCGCTTGGTAGGCTTCCTTGTCAAATTTTGGGTAAACCCCTTGAATGAGCTTAATCTCTTCACGCAAGGTTGCAGCAGCTTCTTCGCCAATTCGCTCTTCAAGCTCACTGCTTGATAGGTCATCGATGGTGATGCTATCGCCAACACGTTGCTTGTCTTGCCCATCGTAAAGCAACAAATGCTTTTCCCAAAGGTTGTATACCCCCTGAAAGCGTTGACCCATGCCAATGGGCCAGGACATTGGGCAAAGACCCAGTTCAAGCGAGGCTTCAATCTCATCCAATAGGTCAAACCCATCCAGGCCCTCGCGGTCCAGCTTATTGATGAAGACAATAATTGGGGTGTCGCGCATGCGGCAAACAGCCACAAGTTTTTTGGTTTGCGCTTCGACACCCTTTGCTACGTCGATCACTACAATGACAGAATCCACTGCAGTGAGGGTCCGGTAGGTGTCTTCAGCAAAGTCTTTGTGTCCGGGGGTGTCCAAGATGTTGATGTGGCGCCCTAAGTATTCAAATGCCATCACAGATGTTGCGACAGATATGCCACGCTGCTTCTCGATTTCCATGAAATCTGACGTGGCTGATTTCTTGACCTTGTTGGACTTGACAGCACCTGCTTCTTGAATGGCTCCGCCGAAAAGGAGCAATTTTTCAGTCAAGGTGGTCTTTCCCGCATCAGGGTGGGAGACAATGCCAAATGTGCGGCGGCGTAGGATTTCTTCTTGGAAGGTCACAGAATATGTGGTTTTCAGAGGGCGAAGGTAAGGATTGAGCATGTAGATTTGTGCCACATGAACGATAGAGAAGAATTTGTTATCCTAGTCAACGCAAAGGATGAGCCACAGGGCCTAATGGGGAAAATACTGGCTCATCGCAATGGCAGTCTTCACCGGGCATTTTCTGTTTTTTTGTTCAATGATCAAGGGGAAACCCTTTTGCAGCAGCGCGCTGAAGGCAAATACCACAGCCCCATGCTGTGGACTAATTCCTGCTGCAGTCATCCAAGGGAGGGGGAAACCGTCCTTGATGCTGCCAATCGTCGCCTGGGTGAGGAGTTAGGGATTGACGAAAAGGATGTACACGGCTTGAAAAAGCTGTTTCATTTTCAGTACCACGCTTCCTTTGATAATGGCCTGGTAGAGCATGAGTTGGATCATGTGTTGACAGCTAAATTTCAAGGGGACACGCCATTCAACCACGATGAAGTCCATGCCTTGGCATGGCGATCCATCGCTGATATTCAAAGTGATATGGAGGCCAATCCATCAGATTTCACAGCCTGGTTTCAAATCATTTTCAAGGAATACCTAAATCACCTGATTACATGAAAGCCAGTATCTCTCGACACGCCCACTTCAATGCCGCCCACAGACTACATGTGAAGGCTTGGTCCGATGAAAAGAATGCGGCGTTTTTCGGTGTTTGCAATAACCCCCATTACCATGGGCACAACTATGCTTTGATTGTGACAGTTCGTGGTGAAATAGACCCTGTAACGGGCTATGTGATGGATATTCAAAAATTAAGTGAGGCAATTGAGAAGCATGTACTTATCCGCTTGGATCATAAAAACTTGAATATGGAGGTTGAGCCCTTCATCACCTTGAATCCCAGTGCTGAAAACATTGCAATCACTATTTGGCAATGGCTAAGGCCAGTGATTTCTCACGAGTTAGGCATTAAGGTAACCTTGTATGAGACGCCAAGTAATTTTGTTGAATTCGACGGAACCTAGGTTTTTAAAAGAAGAAACAAATACAAGACAGCTAACTTTACCCAAAAATTAAAATCATGGATCTATTACTCTATTTATTATTACTTCCCTTATCAGTAATCCTTTTTGGTATTTTCTTTATCATAAAGCAACAAAGAGCAGGAATAATTGAAAGGTTTGGAAAGTTTCATAGCGTTAGGCAGTCTGGGCTGCAATTAAAAATACCAATAGTAGATAGGCTTGCGGGTAAATTAAGCTTGAAGATTCAGCAACTAGATGTCATTGTTGAAACAAAAACTAAAGATGATGTTTTTGTTAAAATAAAGGTTTCAGTTCAATATAAGGTAATTAAAGAAAAAGTGTACGATGCTTTTTACAAGCTAGACTTCCCTCATGAACAAATAACAAGCTACGTTTTTGATGTTGTTAGAGCAGAGGTTCCTAAAATGATATTAGATGACGTCTTTTTAAGAAAGGACGATGTGGCTATTGCTGTTAAAACAGAACTTAACGAAGCGATGATTGAGTATGGTTATGATATTATTAAAACCCTTGTAACCGACATCGATCCAGATCAACAAGTTAAAGAGGCGATGAATAGAATAAACGCATCTGAGAGAGAAAAAGTAGCTGCACAATTTGAGGGTGACGCTGCGAGAATTCTTATCGTAGAAAAAGCAAAAGCGGAGGCAGAAAGCAAAAGATTACAAGGACAAGGTATCGCAGATCAAAGAAGAGAGATTGCCCGTGGTCTAGAAGAGTCCGTAGAGGTTCTAAATAAGGTTGGCATAAACTCTCAGGAGGCTTCAGCGTTAATTGTTGTTACCCAGCATTACGACACTTTGCAGTCAATAGGAAGTGAAACAAACTCTAACTTGATTCTTCTACCCAACTCTCCACAAGCAGGTAGCGAAATGCTTAACAACATGGTCGCTAGCTTTACAGCAAGTAATCAAATAGGAGAGGCCATGAAAAAAGCTGAATTGAAAAAAAATCAATAAGCAGGCTTAAGCTCGGTAACCAAAGAGGCCTTTTTTCTTGATGACTTCATCCACAAAGGTTGGAAGGGAGTCTTCCCATCCTTTTTCTCCAGTCTTGATTTGGCGCAGGACTTCGCGACTCCAAATACTCAAGATGCTGGGGTCATAATCTTCGATGTCTCGCATGCGACGATTGTAGAATAAGTATTCTACGATGGGGCGGAATCGAGGATGAACCTTCACGTCTTTGACAGTTTCAATGGTGCCATCGTTGTTGAATGGGTAAGCGTAAATGACCAAGTCTTTGGAGAAGATCTTGCCAAAAGCTTCAAGGATCCCACCGTTCAGGTGTCGGTAGTATTTTTCTTCAAAAATCTCCCGCAACCCGGGGATCCCTGTGATCAGTCCCAGGCGTCTTTTGGTGAATGTAGAGAAATAATCTACCAGTTTGTAGTACTCCTGGTAGTTAGATATCAAGACAGTTTGGCCAATAGAGCAAAGGATTTCAGCGCGATCCAAGAAGTCTTGCTCATCGATGTCGCCATCGGACAAGAGGTTGTTCATGGTGATCTCAAACAAGACAACCAAGCGGTCTTTGTCAACACGTTTGGATTGCAAAAAGATTTGGTAACCCTTTTTGATCATGTCCATGTTCACCTTAGTGACAGGGCGGAAGCTCCCGCGCATGGCCAGGATGTTTTTTTTGTAGAGCACCTCTGCTGGCAGAAGGTTGGTGCCTTCAGGGCTAAATATGACGGCATCGGTAAAGCCGTATTTCACCAACCACAATGACATGAGACGATTGTCAACATGCTTAAAGTCTGGTCCAATGAAGTTAATCAAGTCAATTTCAACCGCAGAATGCCCGACACCATCAAGCAAGGACAAGAGCAAGGCTTTCGGGTCATGAAAGAGGTTGAAGGCACCATAAACCAGATTAACACCAAGTGTGCCAATGGTTTCTTGTTGATGTTTGGCATCATTTTCACGCATCCTGACATGGATGATGATTTCATTTGCAGCGCTATGCGGCGAGGTTTGAAAACGAATGCCAATCCAGCCATGTCCCTTGAAAGTCTTAGCAAAATTGATGGTTGCCACTGTGTTGGCAAAGGAAAAATACTGCTTGGTGCTGTCTTCTTCTCGAACGAGACGTTCTTCTAGCAGTCCGTACTCATGGTTAAGCATCTTGCGAAGCCTAGCCTCTGTGACGTAGCGATCTTTAGGCTCTTCACCATAGATGGCGTTAGAGAAGGCTCTGTCATAAGCAGACATAGCTTTTGCAATGGTGCCAGATGCCCCACCAGCACGAAAAAAATGTCGGACGGTTTCTTGTCCGGCGCCAATCTCAGCAAAGGATCCGTAGATGTCGTCATTGAGGTTGACACGAAGGGCTTTTTGCGAAGAATTGAGGGTCATCAAATCCATGTACCAAAGATAGACTAAATTCATGCCATGACTGAGCTAAGTTTAACATTTTTAGGCACTGGCACCTCGCAAGGTGTGCCAGTTATTGGGTGCAACTGTGAGGTTTGTTCGAGTGATGATTTGAAGGACAAACGCCTGCGTTCCTCGGTACTGATTCAAAGCCCAAAAGCTAATGTCGTCATTGATTGTGGACCAGACTTCAGGCAACAAATGCTGAGGACCTCTTGCAGTAAGTTGGATGCTGTTGTATTGACTCATGAGCACATGGATCATGTGGCTGGCCTTGACGATGTCCGGCCATTCAATTTCATAACGAGGAAAGACATGCCTGTGTATTGTACCGACCGCGTATTGCAGCGATTGAAGGTGCAATTTTCTTATGCTTTTGCGGAGGATAAATACCCGGGCTCACCGGGCTTTGATCCCCACCTGATTAAGGCAAATGAAGACTTTGTGGTTGGGGATCAATCATGGAAAGCCATCTTAGCAAGGCATGGCACATGGCCCGTTATGGGTTATCGCATCAATGACGTGGTTTACCTCACAGATGTCAATGGAATTAGTGATGAATCAATGGATCATCTAATTGGATCTAAAGTTCTAATAGTTAGTGCATTGAGAAAGGAAACCCACGTAGCTCATTACGCCTTAAGTGAAGCTATTGTTATGGCTAAAAAATCGAAGATTCCCCAGGTTTATTTCACCCATTTCAGCCACTCGATGGGGCTACATGCCATGGAGTCTAAGGCTTTGCCTAAAGGCATGACCTTTGCCCATGACGGGCTCAAAATTTCGTTGTCTTAAAGGTTGCTGTGCTTTCTGTTGCCAAGCATGGTGCCAACTGCCCGACCATTTTGTGACCAATCAGGCCGATTTTCACCCAATGTCAGCCAGTCATCATAGCTACCATCCAAGGCAAAGAGGGTGAAGTCAGCTGGCGCACCCACATTGATCACGCATTTCCCTAAACCATAGAGTTCTCTAGGGGCATGACATACAGCTTCAATCCATTGGCCGAGTGCTTTGCTGTTGCTGTGCACCTCCCTGAACCATCCAAAGGCATGATCAAGGCTAGCGATGCCAAAAGCTGCTTTGCCCCATTCACAATCTACATGTTCAATGTCCATGGGGCGATGGTCCATCGCAATGATGTCTAGGGTGCCGTCATTGAGTCCTTCCCATAGGGCCTCTCTGTCAGCGTGACTTCTCAGTGGGGGCAATGTTTTGTATGCGCTGTTGAAGTCAGCAATGTCTGCTTCAGTTCCTATGAGGTTAGCGATATTCACATCAGCGGTGACGGTGGACCCTGCAGCTTTTGCTTGCCGGATCAAGTCCACACCTTCCATGCTTGAAACGTTAGCGATGTGCAGTCGGCCACCTGCGTAGGTATGGATGGCTAGGTCTCGTTGAATTCTCGTGATTTCAGCTAAGCTAGGGATGGGGCTGAGTCCCATGTGTACAGCGACTTCGCCTTCATGTGCTTGGCCTTTTGGTGATAATTGATTGTCGTAGGCCATGCTTTGAATGGCCACGCCCATGTTAGAGCTGTAATCCAATGCCAATTGAAGAACCTGGGGGTTATTCAATCCACCAATGTCATCGGTGAAGCCAACGGCACCAGCATCCAACATGTCTTGCATTTCTGCCAGATGAACACCTTTAATCCCTTGCGTGACAGAGCCTAATGGCAACAACTTCACAGGTAACTTGCTCACAAGATGGTCCAGTGCTTCAATGTGTGGCCGACTGTCTCTGACAGGATTGGTGGCAGGAAGAAGCGCTACATGGGTGAAGCCACCATGAGCAGCTGATGCCATCAGGCTTTCATAGTTTTCTCTCTCCTCATTGCCAGGCTGACCGCATTGACTGCGGATATCAATCCACCCAGGGCTGATGCAACGTCCGCTGGCTAGGTCCCAACGTTTGGCTCCCTCGGGGTCTAGCTGTTTACCTATGGCGCTGATGGCGCCGTCAATCACCAAGATGTCCATGGTGCTATCATGGTAAGGTGACCGGGGATCAATGATGTGAACGTTGGGGATGAGGGTCTTCATGGATTTGGGTCATAAGGTTCAACACTGACAAGGGCAAAGTAAAAGCCTTCACCTGGCTTGGGCTTGAGGACCAAACGGCCTTTGAAAGTCTTGACAGCATCGGTTGGGATGTGCCCTGGTTTTTCTGTAAACTCAAGCCCCATGACGCTTTCAGGTCCAGCTCCGCCGCAAAAGAAGCAGGAGCTGAAAGGGTATGCGCTCAAAGCGTAGAGCTCACCCTTGCTGTCGATTGGCAAGACATACCCAGTGATGTAGATGACCTTGCCATTGAGTGTGGCAATATTGTCAGGGTACAAGGCTTCCAAGGACCACATGGATCGGTTGCTGTCGTAAAATTCTGAAAAGTCTGTGGAGGCTAACATTCGCCAAGTGATTTTACTTGGTGGAATAGTGCACAATGCAGGCATTGCTGCAATCATAAGCAGTCCAATGAATCCCTTAGGCATCGACCAACGCACGGTGCAAAGATATTTTCTTTAAGCTTAACCAAGGGCCAACTGAGGAAATCCCTGAAAAAATCAATGCAACCCCTGCCATGACTGCGTCCAGCGTGGATGGTGCCCACGCTTGGTTGGGGATATTGAGGGCTGAAGGTAGCCATAAGGATTGGCTGAAGTAGGCCATAAGTAGGCCTATGACAGTGAAGCTAAGTGCCGCCAACACGATGAGGACATTCTGCCACGCCACCACTTGAAAGACCTGCCACCAAGTTGATCCCATTGCTCGCATCAAGGCATAATTGCTGCGATGTTCTCTGACATGTGCGTGCAAAAGCAGCAACAAACTAATGAAGCCGATCAATTGAAGCAGCAGGGTCATTATTTGCATGATTTGACCTCCGCGATTGAGCCATGTCATCATGCGATTGCCCTCCATCGCTGGAGAGATGGCCATCATTTTGGATGCTTTCTGAATGCGTGCTGGCAACATCAATCGGGTCATGGGGTTGTCAATGGACGCCAGAACAGCTGTGTATGCATGGTCTTTGTCCTGATGGATGTCCCACACAGAGCTCAATGGGGTGAATATGATGCGATCCCATGGGTTGCTGGCATCAACAATGCCAACCACACGGTAATCTTGGTGGGCGTGGTCGCCCAAGTCGTCTACCATGCCGTGGCTTCCATGAAAAACATCACCAACAGATAGACTGGAAGCCTGAGCAACGGTTGAACCAATGACAGCTTCCATGCTTTGCGACGGCCAACGCCCAGTCAATTGACTCTCGCCAATATGCAACCAAGTTGCACTGTCACAGCCTAGGATGCGAAACTCACCCAGTTGATCACCATAGGCAAGTCGTCGCACATGGCGAATGTCTGGGTGCTTGAGCCATTGGTCTGCTGTCTCCGACGGAATATTGCCAGAGGCTACGTCCACATGTAGCACATGTGCTAAAATGGACTGAGTTGGAGACCCTTTAGCGCAGAGCAGCAAGTCAGTCCCATCAAGGGAGTTTCTCAGCTGCATAGTCATCCCTTTTTCAGCACGATCCATCAGTGCCATGCCAATGATACCAAGGGATAGAACCAAAGCTATCATGCTTGCAGACCCCAGGCGATGACGCAAGCTTGCAAAGGCAAATGCGAGGGCCTTCATGATGGTGAAGGGAGTTCAATGATGCGATCAGCCATGGCTGCCAGTGAGGCGTCATGGGTAGCTAGCAGGACAGCGCATTGACTGACTTGCTGGTAGGCTCTCAGTGATTCAATCAAGGCAGTTGCATTGTCTCTGTCTAATGAAGCAGTGGGCTCATCTGCTAGTAAAACAGGTGCGTCATGACTGAAGGCTCTAATGGCACTAAGTCGTTGCTGCTCACCAAGGCTTAAACTGTGCGCTTGTTGATGCATGCAATGCGTTAAACCCATGCGCTCTACCCAGCTTTGCAGGTCACCTTGTGATCCCTTGCACCATTGGGCCAGGTCTAGATTGCCCTTGACAGTCAGGCTGGGCCAGAAAAACGGACGCTGAGGAATGAATCCAATGCCTGATTGCCGCCAGTCCGGCGGACAATGCGTGCGGGATAGCTGGCCGTGTTTGGCAATAGATACATGGCCAGAAGCAATGCCCTGCAAGCCAGCCAAGGCATGCATCCAAGTAGATTTACCGGAGCCTGAGTTGCCGGTCATAATAACCAATTCCCCAGCCTGCAATTGCAAAGGGGGGAAGGTTAATTGCCGGTTAATACCAACAGGAACAGCTAATTCAGATGCTTGTAGGATGTTATCCATGTGGTCAAAAGTAGGCGATTCATTCTTTTTTATGGCCTGAAATCCTTACATTCGCAACCTAAATTAATTCAACCCTCCATGAAAAAGCTATTCAGCATCCTATTTGCTATAACCTTAGTATTCCAAGTGAATGCTCAAGAAGCACCTGAGTCTACAACGAAATCTGTTGCAGTTTCTAGCGCTATTGAAGCTGATGAGCAGCCAGAAGTAAAGAAGTCTTGTTGCAAGAAATCAGACGAAGCAAAATCAACCTGCAAGGACTCAGACGAAGCAAAGAAGTCTTGCTGCAAGAAGTCAGACGAAGCAAAGTCAAGCTGCAAAGACTCAGACGAAGCAAAGAAGTCTTGCTGTAAGAAAGATGGAGATAAAGCATCCTGTGACAAGTCCAAGTGCAAACAAGGCACAGAAAAGGCTCATGCCTGCACATCTGATTGCGCCACAAGTGGAGATTGCCCTCACAAGAAATAAGCATTGATTTCAGGCTAACAAGTCTGAGTCAACTGTTCATGCCCACCTGGCTTTTGCCTGGTGGGTTTTTTTATGCTTTCATTGCACGCAAAGGCGTATTTGCTATGGCACATTGGCTAACTTTGCATCCAATCCTAGCATCATGTTTGAGAACCTAAGTGACAGAATAGAAGGAGCCATTCATCGGCTTAGTGGGCGTAGCAGCATCACAGATATTAACATTGCAGATGCTGTCAAAGACATCCGTAAGGCCTTGGTAGAGGCAGATGTTAACTACAAAATAGCTAAACGATTCACTGACAAGGTCAAGGCTGACGCCATGGGCGAAAAAGTGATCAAGGCCCTTGAGCCTGGTCAGGCCATGGTGAAGATTGTTCGCGACAACATGGCTGAGCTGATGGGAGGCACTGCTTCAGAGATTGTTGAGGGCAGTGGACTTCAGACGATCCTGATGGCTGGACTGCAAGGGTCAGGTAAGACAACCTTCACGGCAAAGCTGGGCAATCGCCTGAAAGCAAAAAAAGGACGAAAAGTGATGCTTGTAGCTGCAGATGTGCATCGACCTGCAGCAATAGACCAGTTGCAAACCCTGGGTGAATCTATAGGTGTCGAGGTCTTCGCTATGCCTGAAAGCAAAGATCCCGTTTATATTACCAAGCAAGCACAAGTAAAAGCAAAAGCAGAAGGCTTCAACTACCTCATGATTGATACCGCTGGTCGCTTAGCCATCGATGAGGTGATGATGGATGAAATACGCGCCATTCACGATGCGGTATCTCCGCAGGAAACGCTTTTTGTCGTCGATGCTATGACAGGTCAAGATGCCGTGAACACCGCTAAGGCCTTTCATGAGGTGCTGGATTTAAGTGGTGTGGTTCTTACTAAATTGGATGGCGACACAAGAGGTGGAGCAGCCTTGTCGATTCGTTCCGTTGTGGATGTGCCTATTAAATTCATTGGCACTGGGGAGAAAATGGAGGCTCTGGATGTTTTTCATCCCGAGCGCATGGCAGACCGAATCCTTGGCATGGGTGATGTTCTCACCTTGGTGGAAAAAGCACAGGAACAGTTTGATGAAGCAGCAGCGCGCAAGGTCTCCAAGAGAATTGCGACCAACACTTTTGGCTTTGATGACTTCCTGGATCAGATCCGGCAAATGAAAAAAATGGGCAACATGAAGGACATGATGGGTATGATCCCCGGGATGGGTAAAGCCATGAAGGGGGTTGATATCCCAGATGATGCTTTTGTGTCCATCGAGGCCATCATTCAATCAATGACACCTGCTGAACGTCGAGATGCAAAGCTAATTAACGGCAGCAGGCGATCGCGCATTGCAATGGGAAGTGGCACATCCGTAGTTGAGGTCAACAAGTTACTCAAGCAATTTTCAGGCATGAGTAAAATGATGAAAATGATGCAGGGCAAAGGTGGCAAAGCAGCCATGATGCAAATGATGAAAGGACGATAAATGGCTACCCTATTGTACGGCAAAGAAGCCGCGACATCCTACAAACAGCAAATCAAGCAAGCTGTTGATTCAGCTCAGTCAGAAGGTTTAGGGAAACCCCATTTGGCAGCTATCATGGTAGGGGAAGATCCAGCCAGCGCGGCCTATGTCAGGGGTAAGGTGAAGGATTGTGATCAGGTTGGTTTTGATTCAACGCTAATACGACTTCCAGATAATGTCCCTGAATCTGACCTGCTGGCAGCTATTCATGGCCTCAACAACGACGACGCCATTGATGGTTTCATTGTGCAATTGCCTTTGCCTGATCACATCGATGACAAGGCCGTCTTGATGGCTATTGATCCCAAAAAGGATGTGGATGGATTCCATCCAGAGAATATTGGCCGAATGGCTCTTGGGTTGTCAACCTATTTGCCGGCCACACCATATGGTATTCAATTGCTTCTCAAGTATTACCAAATAGACCCTTCAGGTCAACGTGTATTGGTGATTGGTCGATCTCAAATTGTTGG
>OCVR010000178.1_pt1 | contig 52446 bp, 51 predicted proteins | sample 1539091 | NCBI WGS metagenome assembly OCVR01 (sample SAMEA3355530, study PRJEB22509) | marine metagenome | biome: marine; feature: coastal ocean; material: water | place: USA | collected 2010-08-07 | depth 16 m | reverse complement strand
GGAACAGGGATTCGAACCCTGGGAGGACTTTCACCCTCGTCGGTTTTCAAGACCGGTGCATTCGACCACTCTGCCAAGCCTCCGACGCGGTCTCCTTACCCTTGCAGATGCGCAGCGGCAAGGGGCTAAGAGCACGAAAATTCAGACAAAGGCATACAAGTTGATCGAAAGTTGACCGAATTTCCGCGCAAGCACTATCGTCGGACTTTTAATGTGCACGAAACAAGGCTACATTACTCTGACGCAGGACGGAGCGTCACGCGCAAGTCAGGACCTAAAAATGGGCCATTGCAGCGGGACTTGGGGCAAAGGGCACAGCATGAGTATTTTTTTAGGACCAGAAACGGCTCGGCGCGTTTGGGTGACTATGACGTTGGTCTCGACGCTCGCTCTTGCGGGCTGTCAGGACGGCACGGGCCCTGCGTTTTTGCAAAAAAAGTACAAGACCGAAGAGTTCGTCGACGGCGATCCCTCGCGATCCGTAAAGCTGGTCGAGCGCGACACCGAAGCGCCCGAGGTCTTCCAAGTCACAGAAAATGGTCTTTGGGACGGACGTCCCTCCCTTGGCGGCGTATGGGTTGCACATCCGGATGTGAAAGATCCAGAACGTGTCATTATCCGCAATGAAAAAAATGGAAAATTCGTGATTGGCGCGTTGTTCCGCCGTGAACGCGAAAACCCCGGTCCGCGTTTGCAGGTCTCCTCTGATGCCGCTGCCACGCTGGGAATGCTCGCAGGTCAACCTGCAAAGTTGAACGTCACAGCGCTGCGTCGCGAGGCGGTCGCTGAGAACCAGCCCGCGCCTGATGCGGCCCCACAGCTTGATGCGCCAGGCGAAAGCTCTGCAATTTCCGAGACCGCGCTTGATCCTGCGGGTGGCGCTGCGTCCACGGCTATTGCGTCCGCGCCCGCAGTACCAAAACCAATCGCACCCAAAACCCCCAGCAGCCTCAGCAAGCCGTTCATTCAGCTTGGCATTTTCAGCGTTGAGCAGAACGCCATCAATACCGCAGAAGCGATGCGCATCGCGGGGATGGTGCCAACGATCAAAAAATCTAACAGTTCTGGCAAACCGTTTTGGCGTGTTCTTGTAGGTCCTGCGCAGACAAGCGCCGAGCGGAGCACACTTTTGAAAAAGATTAAGACGTCAGGCTTTGCGGATGCCTATGCTGTCAGCAACTAAAACTCCAACGATAAGGAAGGCACGCTGATGCGCCACCTCATCACGACGATTGCGGCGCTTGTTGTGCCCTTGATACTCGCGCTGCCTGCTGGCGCATTTGAGACCCGCGCGGCCTCTGCATTTGTGATTGATCAAACGACGGGCACCGTCTTGCTGAACAAGAACGCCGATCAAATGCTACCCCCTGCGTCGATGTCCAAAATGATGACCCTCTACATCACGTTCGAAGCCTTGCGCGACGGTCGTTTGGTGTTGGATGAGAAACTTCCCGTATCCAAACATGCGATGGCCTACGGCGGATCCACTATGTTTCTCGACACCACAGATCGCATCACGGTTGAAGATCTGATCCGCGGCATTATCGTGCTTTCTGGCAACGATGCCTGCGCAGTGATCGCAGAAGCGCTTAGCCCCGATGGCACCGAAGCAGGCTTTGCTCGGTTCATGACACAACGTGCCCAACAACTCGGGATGACCAATTCCACCTTCTCGAATTCCAACGGCTGGCCACAGGCAGGGCACCGCATGTCGATGCGCGATCTCGCCTTGCTTGCGAACCGCGTGATCACCGACTTCCCCAGTTTCTATCCCCTCTTTTCGGAACGTGAATTCAAATTTGATGGCCGCGCACCGCAAAACACCCGCAACCGCAATCCGCTTTTGTCGCTCGGGATCGGCGCGGATGGCCTGAAAACAGGCCACACCCAAGAAGCAGGCTACGGTCTTGTCGGATCCGCAAAACAGCGGGGCCGTCGCGTGATCTTTGTGATCTCAGGACTTCAAAGTGCACAAGCACGTGCAGAAGAAGCGGAATCGATTGTAAACTGGGCCTTTCGCCAATTCGCGGTGAAGCCAGTCGCGAAAGCCGGAACGTCCGTAGCCACAGCCGATGTATGGATGGGGCGCGATCAAAAGGTACAGCTTGTGCCGATGGAGGACGTGTCAATGTTGATGCCCGTCACCACAGGCGTAAAGGTCGTCGCAGAGGTGATCTATAACGGCCCCATCACAGCACCGATCGAGAAGGATCAGCAGATCGCGGAATTGGTAATCACACCGCCCAGCTTGCCCGAGACGCGCATTCCTCTTGTCGCGGCGAATGATGTGCCTGCGGGCGGATTCATGTCGCGTGTCGGAACGGTTGCACAAATGTTGATCGCGCAGCTGAACGAACCTCCATCCGCACCCGCCGATCAAGGATCTTAACGCCATGACTGTGCCCACGGGGCGTTTCATCAGCTTTGAAGGCATTGATGGCTCTGGCAAATCCACCCAAGCCAAACGGCTTGCCGCGGCGCTAGAGGCCGATGGGTTCGAGGTTGTTCTCACACGCGAACCCGGTGGCTCTGCGGGCGCAGAAGAAATTCGCGCACTTGTGTTGCAGGGCGAGCCAGATCGCTGGTCCGCTGAAACGGAAATCTTGTTGTTCACAGCCGCGCGTCGCGATCATATGGAGCGCACGATCCTCCCAGCCCTCGCCGCTGGCAAAGTCGTAATCTGTGATCGTTTCGCCGATAGCACACGCATGTATCAGGGCCTTTCTCGCGGCGATCTGCGTGCGCTTGTGGATCAGCTCCACGCGCTGATGATAGGGCGCGAACCCGATCTGACATTACTTTTTGATATGGACCCCGATGTCTCCCATGCGCGCGCGGTTGAACGCGATAGCATCGACAGTCGCTTTGAGAATTTCGGGGCCAGTTTGCAAAAAGCTATGCGTTCAGGGTTCCTAGAACTGGCCGCTGCAGCGCCCAAGCGCTTTCGCATTGTTAACGCAGCGCGTGACATTGATGCGATTGCCGCTGACACCTTGAGCGTTATCAAGGCGCATCTTGGATGAGCGACACGTTGCCTGAACCCGACTGCGTTCCGGGCGCGCTGCATCCGCGCGACACCAAACATTTGATTGGCCAAGATGCGGCGGAGGCCAGTTTTCTAGAAGCCTATAACACAGGGCGCTTGCATCATGGCTGGCTGATGATCGGACCGCGTGGAACAGGTAAAGCCACCCTAGCCTACCGCATCGCGCGTTTTTTGTTGAGCCAACCTATGGATGATGGCGGCATGTTTGGCGCACCTCAAAAACCTACCTCGCTTGAGACAGATCCAAAGCATCCCGTTGCACGTCGCATTGCGGCTGGCGCTGATCCGTCGCTATTCGTATTGCGTCGAGGTGGAGCTGGATCAACAGAAAGCGATCAGAAAAAGAACCTTGAGGCGGGCAAATTCGCCAAAGACATTCGCGTTGATGATGTGCGTAAGTTGAATGGTTTTTTCAACTTTTCCTCTGCAGAAGGCGGCCGACGCGTCGTAATCGTTGACGCCGCCGATGAAATGAACGTGCAAGCTGCTAACGCCTTGCTTAAGCGCCTTGAAGAGCCGCCCGAGAACGCAACACTTCTGCTAATCTCGCACCAACCTTCGCGCCTTTTACCAACCATTCGCTCGCGCTGTCGTGAATTGCGACTTTCCCCCTTGGGCGACAGCGATATGACGAATGCACTTAGCCAAGCCTTGCCTGACACAGATCTCGATCAAAGGGTGCTGACTGCGCTAACATCTGGCTCTGTTGGCGAAGCTATTCGCATGACAAACCATTCTGGCCCTGCGATTTACGCAGAACTCGTCGGGCTGTTTGCTACGATGCCGCGCATGGATCGCGCCCGTGCGCTACGTCTTGCCGATGCCGCCGCGCAAAGGGGGGCTGAGGATAAGCTGGATATGCTTGTCGATCTGATCGCGCTGATCTTGGCCCGCCTGGCGCGGGCGGGCACGCTTGGCATCACCCCGACCCCCGAAGCGACCAAGGGCGAGGGCAACATGATCGCGCGGCTTTCCCCAAGCCCGCATCACGCACGTCGTTGGGCGCAAGCTGCGCAAGATGTAGACGCGAAGCTGCGCCATGGGCGCGCTGTGAACCTTGACCCTGCCGCGCTCATCCTAGATACCTTGAGACATATTTCGCAGGCGGCGACCTGAGCTGCGTGGCAAGGACGCATAATGACCACACCACCCCTGATTACTGACAGCCATTGCCATCTGGATTTCACTGATTTTGAGGGTGAATTGCCCGATATTCTGGCACGCGCAGCGGAGGCCGGTGTTCACCGTATGGTCACTATCTGCACACGCTTGCGCAATGAACCCGGCGTGCGTGCGCTGGCAGAGGCGAACAGCCAAGTCTTCTACGCGGCAGGCACCCACCCGATGAGTGCGGCTGAAGAGCCGCTTGCGACTGTAGATGAGCTAATCGCCCTGACTGCGCACCCGAAGATGATTGGCATTGGCGAGACAGGTCTCGATTATCACTACACCGCCGAGAGCATGGAGATACAAAAGCAATCTTTGCGCGTGCATATCGAAGCGGCCCAGCGCACGGGCCTGCCATTAATCATCCATGCGCGAGCCGCCGATAACGACATGATCGATATTCTAAGCGCAGAGTACCGTAATGCGCCCTATTCCTGCGTGATGCATTGCTATTGCTCTGGCCCAGAACTGGCACAAACCTGCGTTGATCTGGGTTTCTATCTGTCTATGTCCGGCATCGCGACATTCCCGAAATCTCAAGAGGTGCGCGACATCTTCGCGGCCGCTCCGATTGAGCAAATCTTGGTGGAAACCGACAGCCCCTACCTCGCCCCTGTTCCACGACGTGGCAAACGCAATGAACCCGCTTATACGGCCTACACCGCAGATGTGGGCGCGGACGTGTTCGGCATGGATATCGCAGATTTTGCAGCGCAGACCGAATCGAATTTTGAGCGTCTCTTTAGCAAAGTCACCACCTACAAGGCCGCTGTCTAATGGCTGAATTGCGCTTTACCATACTTGGATGCGGCTCCTCTGGCGGGGTTCCACGGCTTGGCGGCCATTGGGGCGATTGCGACCCTGAGAACCCCAAGAACGCACGGCGTCGGTGCTCCCTTTTGATTGAACGCATCGCAGAAGGCGGTGTGACGCGCGTTTTGATCGACACCTCCCCCGATCTGCGCACTCAATTGCTGGATGCGGGGATCGGCACACTCGATGCAGTCGCCTACACCCACAGCCATGCGGATCACGTGCATGGCATAGATGATTTGCGCATGATCGTATTCAACATGCGCGCGCGCCTGCCCGTATGGGCCGATGGGGCGACGCAGAACGATTTGCTCTCGCGGTTTGGCTACGCATTCGTGCAGCCCAAAGGCTCAGCCTATCCGCCGATCTTGGATCTGTTCACAATTGAGGGCGCTTTCACGATTGAGGGCGCGGGCGGTCCGATCACGCTACACCCATTCGAGATCGAACACGGTACGATTGACGCCCTCGGGTTTCGAGTTGGCCCATTGGCCTATCTGCCGGATGTATCTGACATGACGGATGAGGCATGGATCGCGCTTGAAGGTGCCGATTGCTGGATTTTGGATGCTCTGCGCCGCACGCCGCATCCCAGCCATTCACATTTGGAAAACTCACTTGAGTGGATCACCAAGTCCGCCGTGCCTAGAGCGGTGTTGACCAATATGCACATCGATTTGGACTATGAAACCGTCCTTAACGAGACGCCCGATTATATCACGCCCGCATTCGATGGAATGCAAATCAGCTATGACGTGTAGCGCCTGATGCAAGCGCTTATCGACGTTATCCTACCCGTCTTTTTGGTCATCGGGCTTGGCTATGCCTTGGTTTGGTGCAAATTTTTGAAAGACAGCGCCATCGACGGGTTGATGAAGTTCGCACAAAACGTGGCCGTGCCATGCCTGCTTTTCAAAGCCCTTGCGGAAATTGATCTAACAACTGGCTTCGATCCCAAATTGCTATCCAGTTTCTATGCGGGTGCGCTGACGTGTTTTTGCCTTGGCCTGTTCGGGGGGCGCCACGTATTTGGACGCACTTGGGAGGACAGTGTCGCCATCGGCTTTTGCGCATTGTTTTCGAACTCGCTGTTGCTTGGACTGGCAATCACGCAGCAAGCCTATGGCACAGGCGATGCGTTGGCAGGCAACTATGCAATCATCGCGCTGCATTCGCCTTTTTGCTACGGGGTTGGCATCACGGTAATGGAGCTGGTGCGCGCACGCGGTGCGGGAACCAGCCTTGCGCGCTTGCCCAAGACCGTTCTGAGAGCGATGTTCAGCAACATTTTGATCATCGCAATAACCTTGGGGTTCTTGTTCAATCTAGCGGGCCTCAATCTGCCCGCGAGCTTTCAAAGCGCACTTGATATGATTGTGCGCACCGCTTTACCCGTCGCGCTTTTTGCGCTTGGTGGCATCTTGTATCGCTATCGCCCTGAAGGGGATTTACGCGTGATTTTCTTTGTCTGTGCGCTTGCGTTGATTTTGCATCCTGCGATCACGTTTACATTGACCGCATGGAGCGGTGTGTCAGACGCAGGCATGCGGTCCGCCGTTGTTACCTCTGCGATGGCTCCGGGTGTGAACGCTTATGTCTTTGCCAGCATGTATCAACGGGCGCAACGCGTCGCAGCCTCAGTTGTCTTGATCGCGACTGGATTAACTTTATTCACTGCGTGGTTCTGGTTGTCGATCTTGCCTTGAAGAATGCGCAGATGCGCATGCCCCAAGAGGTCATGTTGATGCATCTGGCGGAGGTATTTTTAGAAATGGGATGCGAAGACTGTTCCGAGCGCCATGGCCACAGCAGCTTGGGTCGGATCAATCACTGGGACGCCGAGTTCAGCTTCTAGAGGGGCACGGTGTTTTGCCATGCCTGCGCAACCAAGAATAAGGCTCTCAGCGCCGTCCGCGATAAGAGTGTTGCCGACTGTTATCAACCGCGCGAACGTGTCAGCGCCGCGTGCGGTTTCATCGACACTCATGTTCAGCGCACAGTCCCCTGCGAGGCGATGCAGCACCCCCATACGACGCATATATCTTCGGTGACGCGGGATAGACGCCTCGCCAATTGATATCACTCCAAACATATCAGCGCGGCACATGGCGGTTGTGACCCCCGTCTCTTGAATGCCAAAAACGGGTACGGGGCTGGCCTCTCTGGCGGCTTCCAAACCGGGATCAGAGTAGCAAGCGATCACGAAGGCCGATGCGTCTTGCCTAGATTTGATCACTTCGAGCATCGGAAGAATGACGCTGTCGCTGTCTGCCTGATTTTCGATCCCGAAAGGCCCAGAATTTAGCGTTATACACTCGGTCTTCGGGAAGGGTGCGAGCGCTTCGCGCAGGCCTTGCGTGACGGCCTCGTTCGAATTCGGGTTGATGACAATGATGCTCATGGGGCGATATCTGCATCATAGTTGAGCGTTGAGTCCAACTCAGGCGCGAGATATCCTCTGCGTCCACCTGCGTCGAACTTGGCGCGCGGCAGGAATTTTCCATGGCCCGCGCTCACATGCAAAGCGCCTTCATCAATGACCCTTTGGCCCCGCGAAAACGTAGTGACGGGCAGACCCGTCACCTCCCATCCCTCAAACACAGAATAACCCGCGTTGTCCTGTTGGTTCGCAGCGGTAATCTTACCCCGTTTCTCTGGATCCCAGATCGTAATATCCGCATCAGCACCGACCGTGAGCGTACCCTTCTGCGGCAACAACCCGTAAAGCCGCGCCGCGTTTGTGGAGCTGAGCGCGACGAATTCGGATACGGTTATCCGCCCTTTTCCAACCCCTTCGCTAAACAACATGGGCAAGCGTGCGCCGATGCCAGGCATGCCATTGGCGATCACCGTAAACGGCGCGTCCGGGCCATTGGCGAGCTTTCCACTTTCATCCATGCGATAGGGCGAATGATCCGAGCTAACCACATCGAACGTACCCGCTTGAATATGCGCCCAAAGCGCGTCCTGTGTGGGTTTGTCACGCAAAGGTGGCGAGCACATGAAGGCCGCTCCTTGCATATCGGGCTTGTCCATATCTTCGCGGGTCAGAAAAAGGTATTGCGGGCAAGTTTCACCATATATCATCGCCCCCGCTTGACGCGCATTTTGCACCAATGCCGCGCCCTCGGGCGTGCTAACGTGAACGATAAGCAAGGGTGCATCCACCAGTTTCGCCATACAGATCGCGCGGTGAATCGCCTCTTCCTCGGCGAGGGCGGGATGAGACAGCGCGTGGTATTTAGGCCCTTTTAACCCCTTTGCCAAAAGACGATCTGTCATCCATTTGATCATGCCTGCGTTTTCCGCATGCACCATGGTCAATGCGCCATGCTCTTTCGCGACGCTCAAAACATCCAAGAATTGCGCATCGTTTACCAGCATTTTGTCGTAGGTCATGAACAATTTGAAGCTGGTGATCCCGCGTTTAAAGGCGGCCGGCAACTCTTCGGTCAGCACTTTTTCCGTCGGATCAGAGACGATCAAGTGGTAGGAGTAATCCAGAACTGACGCCCCCGCCGCGCGGCTATCATAAAGGTCGAGCGTTTCTGTCACACCCATGCCTCGATGCTGGGCTGCGAAAGGAATGATGCAGGTGTTTCCCCCATATGCGGCAGAGATCGATCCCGAGGTGTAGTCATCCGCCGTCATCCCACCCGTCGCGGAATTCTGCGCGATATGTGCGTGCGCCTCGATACCGCCAGGCATAACCAAACGGCCGCTTGCGTCGATTACATCAGCACTTTGCAGATCCTTGCCCAAGGCTGCGATTTTGCCACCCGATATGCCGATGTCCGCGACAAACTGCTCCGATGCGGTGACGCATGTACCGTCTTTGATGACTGTGTCGAAGGTCATATAAGCCCCACAAGCCTGGCCTCTAAACGCTTGGTAAGGCGCGTGAGTTCTGCTTTATCGAGATCCGTAAGTGCAGGCCCCGGTGCACGCACTTTCGGGCTGTCAAGTACACCGCGGCGATGCAGCACCTCCTTGCGGATCGCAAGGCCTAGACCCAACTGCTGCTCATAGCGCACCATCGGCAGATAGGCATCAAACAGATCTTCCGCCCCGTCCACATCACCTGCAAAATGTCGCGTCACGACCTTCACCATCATCTCTGGATAGGCAAAACCGGTCATCGCCCCGTCCGCTCCACGCTGCATTTCTTGCGGCAGGAAGAGCGCGGAGTTGCCCGTCAAAATAGACAACCTGCGATCCCCCTCGCCCGTCGCTTCGCGAATGCGCGAGAGCTTGTTCAGACCAGGCCAATCTTCATGCTTAAGCATTACAATTTGATCATGCGCTGCGAAAATATCGAGCAGGGTTTCAATCGAGAAGGTGACACCCGTCGTCTGAGGGTAATCCTGCAAACAAATCGGAACATCAGCGCCGAGCGTCTTGCACACTTGGGCATAGTACCCCTTTTGCTTCGTGTCGGTGTTCAAGCTGGGCATGGGTGCCACCATGACACCTGCTGCACCGGCCGACATCACCTCGTCCGTGAGACGTTTCATGTTATCAAGACCGGGGCCAGAAACACCCACAACGACAGGAACTCGCCCGTTCACACGCGCCAAAACGTGGCGTGCGAATGTCAAAGATTCCTCTGAGGCGAGTTTCGGTGCTTCCCCCATGATCCCAAGGATCGTCATGCCCGAAACACCCATATCAAGGTAAAAATCGACCATGCGATCCGTGCTTGTCAGATCAAGCGCGCCATCCATAGTGAAAGGGGTCGCGGCGATAATGAAAACACCGTTGCTTTTGCGATGGATCATGCGAGGTCTCCCAGTTGGCAATCACTGTGAGAGAGGATGTGCGACGCGCCCTTCAAGTGCAAGAGCGCGCATCGCTTTAGAAGATCAAGAGCTCTTCTTTTTCCGCATCATCCGCTTCCTTGGTCGCGATCTCTAACGCTTCCTCATCAGAGCGCGCAGCAACATCGGTACTGAACAGGGCAGCAACTGCATCTGTAGCAGAGTCGCCAATTGGCATTGGCTCACCTTCGGTGTCAGGACCCGACCACGTTACGTTCAACGCCTGTGGACCGTTCGTATCCAAATACTGAACCTCAACGTTGTGAGTGCCTGACGTCAAAAAAATCGAGTTGGATTGAATTGCACCGTCATCATCAGCACCAGTGTTTACAACAGGAAGCCCGCTGATGTTAACCTGCGCTTGCTCGTCAGAGGCAAGTCCGATCTCGTAAAGACCAGATGTCTCCACGGAGATCTGCGCGGTGAACTGAACAGCGCCTTCGCTTGGACCACCGTCAAGCAACGTGTCGTCGTCAGAAGCAAGCGTTACACCATTGATTATCTGCGATACGCCCGCGTGGGACGCGAAATCCAGATCATTGAGAGAAGTTGCATTCGTTTCAATAGCCGTTGCGGCAAAGGCCGTTTGTGGCTCTGCTTCTGGTGTGTCCAGCTCGACAGACGGCTCCAGCTCAACAGGCTCGATCAGAGCTTCAGGTTCAACGGGTGCGGGCGGTTCTACACCCTCTTCCGTGTCAGACGGAATTTCGCCTGCAAGCGCCTCCACAGCGCCGCCAGTAGAGGGCCCTGCCCAGTCAAGATTGAGCGATTGTTCGCCATCGATCTCGATGTATTGCACCTGAATTTCATGCGCGCCTTCTTCGAACTCGTACCAACGGCTGCTGAGATCTCCGGCTTCCGTATCACTCGTGTCGATGACGACCTCACCATCGATCATCACGCGGGCGTAATCATCAGCAAGCAAGAAAATCTCGTGCGCGCCTGCCTCTGTGACATTCAAAACAGTGGTATAAATAGAGGCGAAATTGTCCGCGCCGACCTCGGGCGAGAACTCACCACTCACCTCGATATATTGCAGCGCGTCGACTGTGCCTGTCGCCGTTGGCGCAGCATCGAAATCAACTTGGGACAGGTTTGTGACATCGTCCGAAATCCGGAAATAGGCCACCGCAAAGCCAGCCCCTTCGATGCCACCGGTAACAGGTGGTTCTGGTGTTGGCTCTGGCTCGGGTGTGCTTTCGCCCACAAGAACTTGGACGCGCAGCTCGCCTTCTACAAAACCACCTTGGTTATCGGTTACGACATAGCTGATCGTCTCACGACCAGCAAAACCGTCGTTTGGCGTATAGAGCACACGGCCATCCACGATCTCAACACTACCGTTTGCCGCGCCTCCGACCGATTGCAGGCTCAAGGCATCGCCATCAGGATCGCTGTCATTAGCAAGCACATCGATAAAACCAACTTCACCGGGGCTCAACTCTGTGTATTCGCCGGCGACGATCGGATCGCTATTTAGCTCGACAACAATGGGCTCTGGCTCCGGCGCAGGCTCATCCGCGAGAACCTGAACGGTGACGACACCTTCAACGAAACCACCCTCATTGTCAGTAACGACGTATGTGATGCTATCGCTGCCGGAGAACCCTTCGTTCGGCATGTAAACAACACGACCATCAATGATCTCAACACTGCCGTTTTGCGCATTACCTGCAGATTGCAGGGTTAGCGTGTCACCATCGGGATCACTGTCATTGGCCAACACATCAATGACCGCGACGTCGCCTTGGCTTAGCTCTGTATATTCGCTCTCAACGATTGGATCGCTATTTGGTTCAACAACAACCGGTGGCGGTGTCGGCTCCGCTCCATCAGTACCCAAGACTTCCGCGATGCGCGTGTTGATTGCATCGAAACTCTGAATGACCAACGGATCAACCGTGTTTGGAACCTCGAAATCAGCTGGCACAGGTTCGCCAAAGGTCGCCTGATAGGTGATCATACTCGCCAGGAAATAGACGGTTTCTGTGCCATGCGGCGCACTGTCCACATATAGATCATCCAGCGTCAGATCCTGCAAAGGGCCATCTGTGAACAATTCCGCCATCGTCGACGCCACAGGAATAAGTTGTACGTCAGCCCCCGGCACCGCGTCATTGATGCCCTCGACATACTCGACGTACCAATCGTGATACTCGCCCGCATTGTAATCGTGAAACTGCTGCAATTGGCTGTCGGAAACGGGAAAACCAAAGTTACTGCCCAGATCGGCCCAGCCTTCATAAATGTAGAACTGCGCATTCGGCTGCTCTGCCATCGTGTCGCGCACAACGTCAATTGATGCCTCGAGGGGAGAGCGCGAGTCGCCGGGGTATGGCTCGTTTGGCGCGAGGCCTTGGATAAAGTTGCCAGGGGTCAAAATGACGGAATCAAAGGCGACCTCGTCAAAATCGGCAAAGTCGGAATCCCAAAGGCCCGTAACGCCCTCAAAGCCCCATTCATTGCTCGGCTCTTCGCGGTCCGCAAATTGACGTAGAAATCCATAACCGCCATTCGCCGCATAGGTATTACCCCCGGCTTCCGCGAATTGGTTCATCCAATATGGCACATTACTTTGCTCAGACCCGCCCGCAAAATTAACGAGGCTGTTCCCATAGATATACTGATTTATCTCAACAGGCATTCTCAGTGTCCCCCACAGACCGTCGAACTATTTTACAAATAGTAAAGCGCGAGCACACACGCGCTAGTAGTAAGCATCCCGATTTAGATGGTGTGACGAGGGCTATTTCTTTCAAGGACCATCTCAGCGAAAATTCGCTAATTTGGCGATATTTTTCGAAGACTTAGGCGATCACAGTTAAAATTTCACCAACGCGGTATCCATGCACCTCCCCCGCCGGATCGGAAACTCACTGTTTCCTGAGTTGAGGGGCCAACAAGACACTGACCAGCAAGAGAATCACCCCGATTGTGTAAAACGAAATCGACAAGCCAAAGGCTTCTGACAAGCTGCCCATCAAGGGCGGACCAATGAAAAATCCCATATAGCCAATGACGGAAATGCGCGTAATGATCACTGCCCTTTGCTGATTGTTCACCCGCTTGCCCACTGCCGAATAGGCCATTGGTGCCATCACCGAGACACCCAAACCAAGGGTCGCAAAACCGACATATGCTACACTTAAGGACGGTGCACTGGCCGCGATCATTAAGCCCAGCGCAGCAATCACCCCCGCAACCTGCAACACATAGGTTTCGCGTACATGCGCCGAGATAAACTGCCCCGACAACCGCCCGACACCCATCGTCAGACCCAAGATCGCAGGCCCAAGCGCCCCTTGCGCCGCACTCCCACCAAGGCCGCGCTCCAGATGCAAGGCAGACCACGCTTCTGTCGCTTGCTCCGACATGAACGCAATCAGAATGATAATTCCACCGAGCCAAATCAATGGTCTCCTCATGCGCGAAGGCCCAACGGTTACGTCGTCTTCCAGCACAGCCGCGTCTTGATACATGGCACTAAGCAATAGAATGTTCAGCACCAATACAAAGGCAAAGACCGTAAGCGGCCCGAAACCTGCCTCGCGAAAGAATCCTGCGCTCACGGCGGCCCCCGCATAGGCGAACGAAAATAGCGCATGATTGAGGTTCATCAAAGAGCGTTTTGAGGCCGCTTCTAACGCGCTCACACGTGTGTTCATGATCACGTCGAGGGATCCTGACCCTGCCGACGCGAGCAAAATAGCGCCTGTGAATGCAATCGGACCACTTGCTAGTCCGGGCAGTAAAAACGCGCATCCCAATGCAATTGCACAGCCTTGCAAAGCGCGTGCTCCAAGCTTTGTATCGACGCGCGGCGCCAACCACATGGCGGCCAAAGCACCCAATGCCGCAAAGAACATAGTTAACCCAAATGTGCCGTCGCTTGCCCCGATCGCAGCTTTAAGATCAGGCACCAAACCCGCAAAGCTGCCCCAATACAAACCCACGACAATAAAACCCGCCGCAGGCGCGCGGGACACGCGAAGATCAGACATCAATGTGTGCAAAAAGCTCATAGGATTCCAGTGACGCGGGCCTTGAATGTTTGCAAGGAAAAATAGGCTTCCCCTAAGTGCGATTCCCGTCTATACGCGCGGCTTCACGCGAGGTGACAGCCTTGGAGGCACTTCGCTCTAACACTTGGAGAATATATTATGGCTGGAGAAGTTCCTGACTTCCACGCTGAGGTCCGTACGGGGACAGGCAAGGGCGCCGCTCGTCAAGCACGTCGTGCAGGCATGGTGCCTGGCATCATTTTTGGTGGCGACGCAGATCCTCTTCCTATCAACGTTCCTTTCAACGTTTTGCTCAAAGCTCTCAAAGCAGGTCGCTTTAAGTCCACTCTTTTGAACATGAAGGTTGAAGGCCACGACGACGTTCGCGTCATCTGCCGCGATGTTCAACGTCACGTTGTTAAAGACTTGCCGACACACATCGACTTCATGCGCCTCAAGCGTACGACGAAGATCAACCTGTTTATTCCTGTTGAGTTCATCAACGAAGAAGCAGCACCGGGCATCAAGCGCGGCGGCGTTCTGACAACAGTTCGTCCAGAGGTCGAGTTGATTGTTACTGCTGGTGATATCCCTGAGAAGTTGACAGTTGATATGACTGGTTTGGACGTTGGCGACACCATCAACATCTCTGACATCACGCTTCCAGCGGGTGCCAAGCCTACCATCGATCGTGACTTCGTTGTAGCGAACCTCTCCGCGCCATCTGGTCTGAAATCTTCCGACAACGAAGACGACGGCGAAGAAGTGGATGCAGCAGACGTTCCAACGACTGAGCAAGGCGGCGACGAAGAGTAATCTTCTCTCCCTTTGAACACGTTATAGACGGGGCCTCTCAAAAGGCCCCGTTTTTCGTTTTCCGAGCGGTGTGGGTTGCGCCCTATCTCGTGCATGGGGTCAGGATCGCAAAGAACAACGCATCGAAAAGTTAGCCCTCAAGAGCGCCAATAAATCTCAACATAGCGCTTTAATTGGGAGTTCGGAGAACGCACAAATAGAGTTGTTCATCGCAATACGAGGTTCGCCAATTTCAAACTTGGGTGACCGCGCGGCAATTGCATGGATCAGGCACTCGATCTCTAATATTGCCAGATGCATTCCTGCACACATATGGATACCTGCACCGAACCCGAGGTGTCTGCGTGCGTTGCGCCGTCCGACATCAAATCGATCAGCTTCTGGAAAAATTAGATTCATCTCGATTGGCGGAGGCATAGAGCATCATCACCCGAGCGCCTTGGGGCATTGTGTGACCAGCAACCTGGACGGGCTTTGAGGTGTGTCGGCTAAAGGATCGGATGGGCGTCCCGATACGCACTGCCTCGTGGGCGGCGTTGTTCGCCAATGCAGGCTGATTGCTGATTTTTTTCCCAAATATCAGGTTGAAAACTGGCGTGGTACATTAGATGTCCAATGGCTGAAATCGTCGTATCCAAACTGGGGTTAATGTAGTCGCGAATGGCAAATGGTGCCAATTCCGGATCCAGTTCACCACGTTCGGTCATTTCACTGATCCGGTGCGTCCAGCTCCCCGGTTTGAGCGTATCTGTCGTCGCGTTTTTAGAAATGAAGTCCCTCATTTCCGCAATCACGCCTCTCGCAGCTTGGCCTCTTTGGTTCTGAACCCCTTGCATATCAAAAGCGGCGCTGGCCCATTTTGAGCATGTTGTCTTTGCCAAAATCAGGCAAGCCAATAAGATACTGCACGACCAGTAAAGGCTTAGGCTGCGCAAGATCACTGACGACCTCAAAGCTCCGTTTGGCAAAGCAGGCGTTAGCAATTTCATTCGCGACGGCCTGAATCCGTGGTCTGATGTCTGCTATATTATCAGGTTTAAGAGGGGTAATACCGCGTGCCTTAATACTGTGTGACGTGTCGGATCGGACGCGCCAGTATTGCCCCGCTGGTGCTGGCAGCCGAAGTCATCGGCAGCTGTACCGAGCCCCGATATAAAAGTTTCATGGTCGCGCAGGCCGTTACGGACAACGTCGTATTGAGTAAATGCATAGTTTCCGAGCGCTTCCATCCAAACAACAGGGCCTTTCTCGCGCGACCGGGTGTAATGTGGCCAAGGATCGCGAAGGACCTCATCGTCGTAAAGATTGCTCGCATCAGTTGTGCAGTTCATCGTCACTCTCTTTCAGCATGGGGCTAAATGATATGGATTATTGATGCGTTGTCATCCTTAAATTAAAGTTCGAATGTGTCTCCGCGTGGCACCTGCGCATACGGCGTTTCTCACCGCGACACAGGCCCTCCCCCTCGACAAGCTTTCAAAAACGCGCCACATATTTTCCAAGCAATCCAGACAAACATTCCAGTTTGAAAGACGTAAAGACTGAAAGTAGGAACCGTGCGATGCAGCTTTTTGTAGGCTTGGGTAATCCGGGCGCCAAATACGCCAAGAACCGCCACAACATTGGCTTTATGGTTGTCGATGAGATCGCTGGCGATCATGGCTTCACCCCTTGGAAATCGCAGTTTCAGGGGCAGGTATCTTCCGGCACGCTCGGCTCTGAGAAGGTGCTGCTGCTCAAGCCCGCGACCTTCATGAACCTCTCCGGGCAATCTGTTGGCGAGGCCATGCGCTTTTACAAAATGACGCCAGAGGATGTGACGGTCTTTCACGACGAACTCGACCTCGCCCCCTCCAAAGTGCGCGTCAAGAAAAGCGGTGGGCACGCGGGTCACAACGGGCTACGCTCGATCCATCAGCACATTGGCGAACACTACCAACGTGTGCGCCTAGGCATTGGACATCCGGGCCACAAAGACCGCGTTGCAGGTTATGTCCTAAGCGATTTCGCCAAGGCCGAGGCGGGCTGGCTCGACGATGTCACGCGCGGCTGCTCCGATGGCGCGAAAGAACTGGCCTCTGGCGACACGGGCCGCTTCATGAACGCGGTCTCTTTGCGTACCGCCCCTGCGCGGTCCTCGAAAACTGTAAAAGCTGCTGAAACCAAGCCAGCGAAAAAGGCTGAAAAGCCTGCTGAGGACACCCGCAGCGCCATGCAGAAATTGGCCGATAAGTTTCGGGGGTGAAACAATCGCAAAGCCATATCGTTTCACAATTCGACAAGATCGTCGGCACTTTATTGGGAGATATGGGATTTAGACGCGGCGTGTTCTCAAGTTCACCAAATGGATTAAATGCGAATGGAAGCTCTTGGTCTTTTGTATCAAGAGTGGTTGATCAGATAGGCTCATTGCCTGAACAGATACGAGCCTCCGTCCGCACCGCGCATATGGACGAAAAACTGTCGATCTCTGGAACACGTACGCCGACACTTTATCGACACCTTGCCCGAGTGTGAACCGATAGAATTGGATACCGATTGGGCCGCGCTAGATACTGAACTGTCCAAACCGTTTGAGCGTTTAGGCCAGCACATGTTAGCTGAGTTTGAGGCGCAATAAACCAAAGCCCGCAAAAGGATAGATAACGATGCAAAAAGACCCCAACCTCAACGTCCTTGGCGAAGAGCTTACCCTGTGCAGCACAGACCCTCTCACGGGCTTCTTCCGCGACGGGTTCTGCAACACATGCGATGCGGATCAAGGGTCTCACACGGTCGCGGCCCTTCTCACGAAAGAGTTTCTGGCCTTTTCCAAATATGTGGGCAACGATCTAAGCACGCCGCGCCCAGAGTTCGGCTTTGCAGGTTTGAACGACGGCGATCAATGGTGCCTCTGCGCAGGTCGTTTCTTGCAAGCCCATGATGAAGGCTGCGCGCCTTTGGTGAACCTGGCCGCGACCCATCAACGTGCCACTGAAATCGTACCTTTGGAGGTGCTTAAGCTTTATGACCACACAGCCCAATCCTAATGCGGCCGCCCTTATGGGCGCGCTTGTTGCGGATGCTGCCACGCTTGGCACGCATTGGATCTATGATCCGGCCCGTATCGGGAAAATTGCAAACAACAGCCCCGCTTTCGTGCCAATCAATGCGCAAAACTACGACGGCGTACCCGCCTATTTCGCCCACGCCGCGCGCAAGAATGGCGATCAGAGCCAATATGGTGAGGTGCTCGCCCTCGCGATCCGCTGCATAACGACGAACGACGGGTTCGATGTGACGGGCTATCAAGATGCGTTTGTGGCGCATTTTGGTGCGGGTGGCGCATATCAAGGCTACATAGACCGCCCCACGCGCGGCGCCCTCGACAATATCTCGGCGGATCAACGTGCGCCGTCTGGCACAGACGATGACCAACACCCAGCCATAGCGACGCTGCCTGCGCTGGTTGCGCGCTATCGCGGTAGCGATGATTTTGCAGATCACATTACAGCGGCTGTGCACATTACCAACGTCAATGAAGCCGCAGATCACTATGCGGGCATTTTCGCTGATCTCCTTGCGGATGTCCTAAGCGGCACAGACCTGCAACACGCGCTGAAAACTGCGGCTAAGCGCGAACCGCTTTTGCAAGCCGCGCTCGATACCAGCGAGACCGACAGCATCGCTTACGGCGAAATCACGGGCCGACCCTGTCATCTCTACCAAGGCATGCCGCTGGCGTTCCACATCCTCGCCAATACAGATAGCTACCATAGGGCGGTCGAGGCTAACATCCTCGCGGGCGGCGACAATTGCGGCCGCTCTTTGATGGTCGGCAGCCTTGCAGGTGCGGCCTATGGCATTGCAGAAATCCCCCTAGACTGGATCCTTGCTACCAATTCTTCGGGCGACATTTGGCCTTTGTTGAAAAAATTCTAGATCATAGCAAACAAAGTCGAAGGGCGACCCGTTATCCTATCACAACGCCCAATACAGCGCGCACCCAGGCCGCGCTGATCTCGGCTCAACAAAGGAATAAACACATGTCTAAGGTCATAGTCTTCTCCTCCGCCCTCATCGCTACCAGCATGATGCTTGGCACCCCTGCTGCCCTGTTTGCTGCGGGCAGTGAAACACCGCCTACGAAAACCAACACTACAAAGAAATGTAAAAAGGGCATGGTCTATGACAAGGACACCAAGAAATGCCTGCAGGTCGAAAGCCATAATTTCACAGACGACCAACTCTACCTTGCGGCTCGCGAAATGGCTTATGATGGTCAGTACCTGAACGCGCTAGCAGTGCTCGACGCCGCTGAAAACCAGAACGATCCGCGCATCCTGAACTACCGTGGTTTCACAAATCGTAAACTCGGCAATCACGCTGTCGCGATGGAGTTCTATGAGGCGGCGCTGAGAATCGATCCCGACTACATTCTCGCGCGCTCTTACATGGGTCAAGGTCTGCTGGCTTACGGCGACGAAGACGGTGCGCGCGTTCAGCTTGCAGAAATCCGTGAGCGTGGGGGCCGCAACACATGGTCTTATACAGCGCTACAAATGGCACTGCGCGGCACGCCGTCGAACTACTAAAACGGATACCAGTTTGGGCACACACAACCTAAGCTGGCATATGATCCAACGCAGGACCTTTTTTTGACTTCGCTGTCTGACGGCCTTGTGCCATTGCTGCCGCGATTGCGGCCTTTTGCGTGGTCCTTGACCCGAAATTGGCCCGATGCGGATGATTTGGTACAAACTTCTTGCACGCGCGCCTTGTCGAAAGCAGATCAATGGCAAGGAGGTACGCGGCTCGATGCGTGGATGTATCGTCTGATGCGCAATATCTGGATCGACGAGACCCGCAAACGCAGTATCCGCATCGGACAAGGTCAAAAAGATGCCGCAGAAAGCGGTAAATTACAAACCTCTAGCGATAGCGAAAAAACCGCTGATGCCGGACAAGTTCTACAGCAGGTTGCGCTTTTATAAGAAGAGTTTAGCACGGTTCTCTTGCTCGTCGCAATTGAAGGGCACAGTTATGTCGCGACTGACCTCTGCACGCGTCAAATTACGCGCGGCATTGGCCGACCCAAAAGGAGCCCGCAGATGAGCGATCACGCATCCTTCAGTGAAGATCTGATGATCATGCTTGGTGCTTATGTGGACGGTGCCCTCACAGCTGACGAATGCCAAACGGTGGACGAGATGGCCGCGAATGAACCGAGCATCGCGGCGGAGCATGAAAACTTGTTCTTACTTAACACTGACCTTAATAGCGTGATGGACAGCCTCCTGGATATGCCCATCCCACCCGAAACGGCCCAGTCCGCCACCCCTGCACCGATGCCTGCGGACACAAACGCCACACCCTTGCGCGCGCTTGCCGCGTCTTTGGTGATTGGTGCGGCACTCGGCGCGGCTGGGATGTAGTTCTCGCAATCGGAAAGCGTACCAACCCAGCGAGTAGCAAGCGCGCGCAGTTGGCTGGCAGAGGTTGCAGAATACCGTCAGGTCTACGCAAAACAAACGCGCCACTTGGTTGAAGTTATCGGAAGCGAGCAGGCTCATATCGAGAGTTGGCTGAGCAAAGAGATTGGTGTGGATTTCAAAGTCCCCAATCTCAGCGATGCCGGTTGGACCTTCCAAGGCGCGCGGCTTTTGGTCGTCGCCGGAAAACCTGTGGCGCAACTGATGTACACAAACGCTGAGGGCGCGGTCATCGCACTGAGTGGTTTGCAAAACAGATCTGGGACCACGGTAGAGCCTGCGCTACGCGCCTTCGGAGATGTGCACATGGCAACGTGGAAAAACACGACCGGAAGATTGTGGGTGACGCGCCTGACGCGCTCGAAGCACTGGCAAAGGCCGCCGCACCTTTCATCTAATCGCTTCCCATAGAACCAAAAAAGGCACCCGATAAAGGTGCCTTTCTATTGTCTAAATGAAAGCCTGCTTATTCAAACACGCGTCCCTCAGGGCCGCTCATGTCAAAGCCAAGGTGCTTCGCAACTGAGAAGATATCTTTGTCACCGCGACCACACATGTTCATCACCAACAAATGATCTGACGGTAAATCACCCGCAATCTTCGTCACATGCGCGAGCGCGTGCGATGGCTCTAGCGCAGGAATGATCCCCTCAAGCGAACAGGACAATTGGAATGCCTCAAGCGCTTCTTTGTCAGTAATCGAGACATATTTCGCGCGACCAATTTCGTGCAACCACGCGTGCTCTGGCCCAATGCCCGGATAATCAAGGCCCGCTGAGATCGAATAGCCCTCTAGGATTTGGCCATCGTCATCTTGCAACAAGTAAGTGCGGTTGCCATGCAAAACACCGGGGCGACCGCCTGTGAGCGATGCGCAGTGCTCCATCTTCATGTTGACGCCTTTACCACCCGCCTCGACACCGATGATGTTCACGGATTTATCGTCAAGGAAGGGAAAAAACAGACCCATCGCGTTAGACCCGCCACCAATAGCGGCGATCACCGTGTCGGGCAAACGCCCTTCGGCCTCATGCAATTGCTCGCGGACTTCTTTGCCGATGATGCTTTGGAAATCGCGGACCATCGCAGGATACGGATGCGGACCCGCGACAGTGCCGATGCAATAGAACGTATCACGCACGTTGGTAACCCAATCGCGCAGCGCGTCGTTCATCGCGTCTTTCAATGTGCCCCGACCAGAAGTCACAGGGATCACTTCCGCCCCCAAAAGGCGCATACGGAACACGTTCGGCGCTTGGCGTTCCACGTCATGCGCGCCCATGTAAACGATGCATTTGAGACCAAATTTCGCACAGACCGTCGCCGTCGCAACACCGTGCTGACCCGCGCCAGTTTCCGCGATGATCCGCGTTTTGCCCATGCGACGCGCCAAAATGATCTGGCCAAGCACATTGTTAATCTTGTGCGCGCCCGTGTGATTTAGCTCGTCACGTTTAAGATAAATCTTCGCGCCACCAAGATGCTCTGTCAGACGCTCTGCGTAATACAACGGTGACGGACGGCCCACATAATGCGTCCAAAGGTCGTGCATTTCTGCCCAGAAATTCTCGTCCTCTTTGGCCTTTTCATACTCTTCCTCAAGGGACAGGATCAGCGGCATTAAAGTTTCGGACACAAAGCGTCCACCGAAATCACCAAACCGTCCGTTTTCATCAGGACCGTTCATGAATGAATTGAAAAGATCGTCCGCCATAGTCTTATCTCCCTACGCTTGCCGCTTGGTATCGCCTGCGTTCACGCTCGTAAAGCGCTCTTAGCCATTCGGGGGCGACCAAGGGGCGACACTATCGAAAAAGCGCCAAATTTCATCATTAGCATATCAGCGATCATCAAATCCTATGGGCCGATCATGACCCGTTTTAGAGAGCGCTGCCAACTCGGCAACCGATTTAACGTCCAGTCTGAGATAGTGCGTCAGATGTCCATTGGAATAGGCATTCGCACTTTCATTTCGTACGGCACCGTTCAAGTCGGCCCAACGACTTAGCAAGGCAGGCACACTCGGAACCCCGGTCACGGGATCGCCTGTCATCGCAACCACATCATCGTCGCGCCCTTGAATATGTAATCTGGCACGCAATGCTCTGGATCACAGGTCTGCCAATCCCGCGCGCTTATATTTCCCGCGACCGCAACGATTGCCGCGAAGGCATCCGCGCGCACGCGCAAGCTGCCAATAAGTGAAAGGAAAACAGTCGCGATCAAGCGCCACGTCAAATGCGCGCGCCTTTGACAAAGGCTGTGATCAACGCCGCATCTTTTTGCCCGGGGGTTGCCTCTACACCTGAACTCACGTCGACCTGCCGTGTACCTGTCATGCGCACGGCCTCAGCGACGTTGTCTGGCGTCAAACCGCCCGCAAGCATCCACGGCACGCCAATCTCACGCCCTGCTAGCAAACGCCAATCAAAAGCCAGCCCGTTGCCCCCAGGCAGCGCCGCATTTTTCGGCGGCTTCGCATCAATCAAAAGCTGATCCGCGACCGTCGCATACTGATCAATCGCAGGCAGATCACTGGCATCTGCGACACCGATAGCTTTCATCACAGGTAGGCCATAGCGCGCCTTCAACTCTGTGACACGTTCAGGCGTTTCGTGACCATGTAGCTGTAACATATCAAGCGGCACAGATGCGGTAATCGCATCCAGCAAGTCATCGCTGGCATTCACCACCAACGCTACTTTGGCAATCCCCATCGGAACCTCGATCGCAAGCACTTGCGCGTCTTGTACACTCAGGTTTCGTGGTGATTTCTCGAAGAAAACGAAGCCAACGTAGTTTGCGCCCGCGTCACTTGCCGCTTTGACGTCAGTCAATGTAGTCAGGCCGCAAATCTTTACGGACGTGCCGCTGCTCCGCTCAAAGCCATCACCCGGAGCCACCAAGATAGGCATCGCGCTTAGCTCGCTTCGTCCAAAATCGCGAGGACATCATCTTTGCCCTCGTGCTTGTCTGCTTTCAAACGCTTGATTTCGCGACGCATGCGATCCATCTCACGGCGCTGCGCTGCGGCTTCTGCGCGTTGTCTGTGTTCGCGGATCCACTCCCAGAGGAACCCAACCAAAAGTCCAACGCCCACGCCGCCAAAAATAACAACAAACAATGGCAAGTTGATCGAATACTCCATGCCCATTAGTCCTGCCAAATCTGCGGGCAACATTTCTAACATAACCATCTCGCGGTTTGCGAGTGAAACACACACAAGAACCACCGCAATCGCGGCGAGCAGCAAGTACTTAAGATAACGCATGAATTACTTTCCGTTCAGCCGATCACGCAGCAATTTTCCGGTCTTGAAAAAAGGCACGTGCTTTTCCTCAACAGGCACAGACTCACCCGTTCGTGGGTTACGCCCGACGCGCGCATCACGCTTTTTGACAGAGAAGGCACCAAAGCCGCGCAGCTCGACCCGATCACCGCGTGCCATCGTTTCGGTGATTTCTTCAAAGACAGTATTTACGATACGCTCGACGTCGCGTTGATAAAGATGCGGATTTTCGTCAGCCAGTTTTTGGATCAATTCGGATCGTATCATTGCGTAGCGCCCCCAGTTTTCCGCGTCCCGCGTGGCAGCAAGGACTTAAGTGACAACTATATGCACTTTCGCGATTTGGAAAAGGGCCAAGCGTCAGATCAGTACAAATTGCCCCTCAAAAAAGAGATTTTTTTTACAAAGTCCCGTTTTCAATGGCATTTTTCGTGAATTCCAGCCGCAAAATCTGCGAATATCGATTCGCAGACGACAACGATCAGGCTCCTTAAACCTCACTAGGATGGATCTGCCAGGCGTTCCACTTCCACAGCTTCGTTCAAAAAGAGCTGGGGGGCGCAGGCTTCATTCACATCAATCGAGGATTTGACATATTGGTTTTCCAAATCCGCTTCGGTTCCGATCCATGTGAACTTTCCTTCGCATGTCTCGCCATTGATGCGCGCAATTGTGACCGCTGCCCCGACTTCGATGCCGGTCTCTGCGCGCGAAACAAGCTGCGCCACATTAACAAACACTTCGACCGCTTTTTCATGTGGCGCATAGATCTGCGCAGCGGACGCCCCTGCACTCACGCAATCACCAACCTTGGGATCAAACCCAAGCAATACCCCATCGAATGGCGCGCGCAGGGTCAGCGCATCCAAACCAACCTGCTGTGATTGCACATCCAGCTTGCCAATTTCCAAAGCAATTTGCGCTCGTTTCTTCGCTGACACCGCACTGGCTTGCGTTTCGCTGGCTTGATCCGCCGCAAAAGTCGCATTCATCAAACGGCTTTCCACAGCCTCCATAGCGGTTTCATTAAGCAATCCTCTGCGAAAGATCTTTTCATTGCGCGCGAATTCTTTACCCACCAGCTCTAGCTCTTGCACGCGCCGCTCAACGCTCGCTTGCGCCGCATCTATGGCCAGTTGACGTTCAAAAACCGCCGCTTCCAAATCCAGAACACGCGCCTCTGCGGTCTTTTGTTTAAGCTCCGCTTCGCGGGCATCCAATTCCACAAGAATTTGCCCAGCCTTGGCCATACCAGAGCGACGAACAGGTTCTGCAACAGCAACGATACAGCCCCCCTTTTCATAAGAAATTCCGGTGATTTCATCCGCAAAGACGGTGCCCGCCAAACGGATCGGATCAACAGCTGTGGTTTGTGCGGCCAGCGGTGTACCGCTCAATAGGCAGACAAGCACTGCACTTTTAAGCAACACAACTCTCGCATCAGAATAATTCACCATGACGTCACCTCGCATCAGCTTCCGGTATTTGGTCGAATGATGAGCATGCTCGCCGCTTATAGCAAGAGCTTTGAGATCTTGACGATCAACTCGGTCGGAAATGGATCTAGGCGACGTCATCCTCTAGCGGATAAAACTGTAGATATGTACGGACTCTCGGGACACACTAAGAAAATAAAACAAATCAGAAAGACAACCATGAAAACTCAAGTAGCAATTATCGGGGGCGGACCGTCGGGGCTTTTGTTGGCGCGGCTCTTACAAACACGCGGGATCGAAAGTGTTGTGCTCGAACGCAAAACAAAAGCCTATGTATTAGGACGCATACGAGCTGGCGTTCTTGAACAAGGGCTTGTGAGCCTGATGGAACAAGCAGGTTGCGCCGATCGCTTGCATGCCGAGGGCATTGCGCACGATGGAACATTGATTTCTTACGGTGATGAGATGTTTCGCGTCAACTTTACCGAACATACAGGTAAGCCCGTTATGGTCTACGGACAAACCGAAGTGACCCGTGATTTATACGGCGGGCTTGAACAAAGCAGTGCTCAGATCGTTTTTAATGCTGAAGACGTGGTAATCCACAATGCACACACCGACAAACCGCATGTCACTTACGTTGTTGATGGGAAACCCAATCGTATCAACTGTGAGTTTGTTGCTGGCTGCGATGGCTTTCACGGGGTTAGCCGCCAAACCATTCCCATAGAGGTGCGGCGCGAATATGAGAAAGTCTATCCTTTCGGATGGCTTGGTATTCTGTCAGAAACCCCGCCCGTCAATCACGAACTGATCTACGCCAATTCACCCCGCGGATTTGCACTTTGCTCAATGCGTAACGAGAACCTGAGCCGCTATTACATACAATGTTCGCTGAATGATAAGCCCGAGAACTGGAGCGACGACGCGTTCTGGCACGAGCTAAAACGCCGCATTCCAACAGATCAGGCGGACAAACTCGTTACAGGACCCAGCATCGAAAAATCTATCGCACCGCTTAGATCTTTTGTGACGGAACCTATGCGCTGGGGCCGCTTGTTTCTTTGCGGCGATGCAGCCCATATCGTGCCACCGACAGGTGCCAAAGGGTTGAACACGGCTGCATCTGATGTTCACTACCTCTTCAATGGATTGCGCGACTACTACGAAAACCAAAGCACCAACGGTATCGACAAGTATTCAGAAAAAGCACTTGCACGAGTCTGGAAAGCCGAACGCTTCAGTTGGTGGTTTTCCTCTTTGATGCATAGCTATCCCGATCAATCCGAATTTGACCTTAAAATGCAAATCGCTGAATTGGAGTTTTTGCGCTCAAACAGAGCGGCGCAACAGGCGATGGCAGAGAATTATGTTGGATTGCCTTATTGAACGGACCATTGCTGTGTACCTCCATCATGAGATTTAAAGCCAAACACTCAGACGGCTCTGCTCAAAAACAAATTAAGTACCTGAATTTGTTATAAAATTCTAAAAAATTTATTTCTAGCACGAATAATTTCTGGAAGAAAAGCATTGAATACGCTTACACCGCAATCGCAAAAAGGACACTCAAGGCAGTTTCAGGGAAACGCATGCAACAACCGAACATAGTTTTCGTCATGACCGACCAGATGTCAGCAAAAGCGCTTCCTTTTTAGGGGCATGAAGTGGTCAAAGCACCCGCACTATCCCGACTTGCACGGGAAGGCTTCGTGTTTGAAAATAACTATTGCAATTCGCCGTTGTGCGGACCGTCGCGACTGTCGATGATATCGGGTCGCTAAACGTCAAAAGTCGGTGGGTATGACAATGCTCCAGAGTTTTCTGTCAGCCACTCCTACCTTTGCGCACTACCTTCGTTTGGCAGGGTATCAAACATGTCTTTCGGGCAAGATGCATTTCGCAGGTCCAGATCAACTGCACGAGTATGAGGAACGTTTGACGACGGATATCTATCCCTCAGACTTTTGTTGGATGCCGAATTGGTCAGAACCGGACGCAAAAGTCGCGTTCCAAGACATACAAAACGTCATTGAGACGGGGCCGTGCCTCGCCTCAATGCAGATTGACTACGAAGATGACGTGAACACTCAGGCAGTCAGATGGCTCTATGACCGTCGCGCGAAGGGTGAGCGAAACGGTCTCACTGCTCAATATGCTCCCCACATTTGCAGACATCGGCGGGGCGCTAGATCAGGTCTTGAAAATGAAAGGCTGCTCTCTCGTTCCGGCATTGACAGGTGATCCTATCAAAGATCGAACCGTCCCTGCTGAATTCCTCGCAGAAGGGGTTTTTGATCCAACTTTCCTTTTGATCCACCAACCGAACCAATTAGAATGGCGAACAGCACAGAGGGCTGCATCAAACTATCTAATCCTTTGAGAAACGCTTCTATCGGTGTCCGCCTAAAAATATGTCAGCATTAATGCGCGCGTCGCACTTGGGAGCTGATCATAGAGCCAAATGCTATCAGGCGTTTTGATTTGCAGCATCGTACGAAAAACGATGACGACCGCAAAGCTGGATGCGATACCATTTAAAGTCCGGCGCAGACTGCGATAGCCTAAACGCCATGTAAGGAACGAGCCAAGAAGAAGCGTCGAGACAAGGTAACCAAGGATCGGCACGATCAATGTATAGCCGATGAAATAGACAACCTATTCAAGGGCGGCCACGTATTTGGTGAGTTCAAATTAAGCACTTGTCGGAAGTAAGAACCGCTTGCGCAATGCGGTCTATTTCCGAGACTCACGCGGATTCCAAAGCGCCGCCGGCACGAAGATCAGAAGACACAGCATCGGTGCAACCCATGACTGCTTCAAGATACGGCCAAAGCGCGTACGCGCCCTTCGATGTCCGTAAGACCAAATTGATAAGCGATATAGGTACCAAACTCATCGGGAAGCTTTCGAGCATACCAGCCCGTTTTTATCCAAAAGAACGCGAGGAAAAACAACGCAATCACTGCGGCAAAAATCAAGACTGGAAAGTCCCCACGCTTGCGCGAGAACTTGAAAAGATCTTCGACCTTCAGCTTTTTATCAGGCGGGCATTTGCTTTAAAAAGCGTGACCCTGCTCAATCGGCAAACCGTCCTGAAACAGTTACAGATCATCTGAGGAATGCATTTCAGTCGTCATGATTTCAGCGCACCAAACCACGGTCAGCAGTTGTGAAAACCGTTTTCCATTCTGTAAACGTTCATCGCGATACTTTCTATTTTCACTTTGCTGAGCGGTTTAGTAATTAAGAAGGCTCTTCTTAGAGTCTAAAAATAAAAAACTTTAAGGTTAAAGCAATTTAATCAAGAACCCAGCGCAAAATCACCAATATGAGCTGTCGCCTCGATCTCAATCAAAGCATCATCTTCGACAAGACCGCTGACAATGATCATCGACATCGCTGGAAAGTGCTTGCCGAACACATCGCGATAAGCACGGCCCACTTCAGCTTGATGCGCAACATACTCGGCCTTGTTCGTCACAAACCAAGTCAGTCGCGTGACATCACTGATTTGCCCTCCCGCCGTTTCAACAATCGCCGCGATATTGCGCAACGCTTGACTCATCTGAGGAATAAACCCGCCCTCGACGATCTGCTTATTTTCATCCCAGCCAATTTGGCCACCGATGTGCAGGGTTCCGTCCTTAGTCAACATGCCATTCGCATACCCTTTGGCGGGCAACCAACCACTCGGATGGATCGTTTCATGTGTCATGCAGAGGTTTCCTTAAATTCGAGCAGTTTCGCGCGAAGCAGAGCGCACCATGGCGCAGCTTTGCTATTCTTATTGATGTTCACAAGGGTCGCTGTCGTGTCAAAGCGAAGCTGATCAGCGCAAAAGGCTTTGAGATTATACTCAGTAGAGCTTGTTCCGATCTTTGTGATCCCCAGCTTCAAAACCAAATGATCCCCATGACGCGAAGGGGCCACAAACCGCGTTTGTATTTGGACTGTGGGAACGCCGCCAGAAGTGTGAAAGTCTTCAAATGGCACCCCAAGCGCCTGATCGAAAAAAGCTTCGACGCAATCATTCATCATTTCAAAATAGCGTGGATAAAACACAATTCCGGCTGGATCACAGTGTTTGAATAAGACCTTTTGTGGCATCTCAAACGTCATGTTCTTCTCAATTGAAACCGCTGGATTTTGCCAGTTTGGGTCTTGGGCAAAGCGTCGATAAACTGAACGTCGCGTGGGTATTTGAACGGCGCTATCGTTGCTTTAACGTGGTCTTGCAACATCTTCGCGGTCTCTTGTGTCGGCTCCGCATCGGCCAAAACGATATGAGCCTGAACGATCATACCGCGTGCTTCATCCGGCGCACCGATTACAGCGCATTCGTGCACGGCTGGATGAGAAAGAAGCGCTGCCTCTACCTCTGGACCTGCGATATTATAGCCTGATGATATGATCATGTCATCGCTGCGTGCCGCGAAATGCAAGTAGCCATCTGCGTCCTTCATGAAGGAATCGCCTGTCACGTTCCAACCGTCCAAGACATAACCCGTTTGACGATCATCATTAAGGTAGCGACACCCTGTTGGCCCACGCACGGCAAGGCGGCCAACTTCGCCATAGGGCACTTCTGCGCCGCTCTCGTCAATTATTTTTGCCTCGTATCCCGTCACAGGTTTACCCGTGCAGGCGGGGTTGTGATCGTCAAAACGGTTGGAGATGAAGATGTGCAGCATTTCCGTCGCGCCGATCCCATCAATCATAGGCTTGCCAGTCTTGGCCATCCAGTCGTCATAAACAGGCGAGGGCAAAGTTTCCCCCGCAGACACTGCGGCGCGCAAACTGCTTAGGTCTGCGCCTTGCTCCATCGCTTCCAGCATAACGCGGTAAGCAGTTGGCGCGGTGAAACAAACGGTTGCTTTATATTTCTGAATAATTTCGATCATGTTGGGCGGGGATGCAGCCTCAAGCAATGTCGCAGTCGCGCCAAAACGCAGAGGGAAGATTGCCAATCCACCGAGACCAAAGGTAAAGGCAAGCGGTGGGGAGCCGACAAAGACGTCCTCTGGCGTGACTTGCAACACCTCGCGCGCGTAGCCGTCTGCGACAATCATTAGATCGCGGTGAAAGTGCATTGTCGCTTTGGGAGATCCTGTCGTGCCAGACGTAAACCCGAGCAAGGCCACATCATCGCGTCCCGTATGAACCGTATTAAATTTGACGGATTTTTCCAACGCAAGCCGATCCAATGTTGCATCGTGGTTGGAGGTCCCGTCGAAATCGACGACATGCTGGAGATGCCTACTTGTCTCTAAACATAGCTCCATTTCTTCAAGCAAACGCGCATCACATAGCGCATGCGTGATTTCGGCCTTATCGACGATTTGGCCCAACTCCATAGCGCGTAGCATCGGCATCGTGTTCACCACAACCGCGCCAACCTTTGTTGCAGCAAGCCAGCAGGCGACCATCGCAGGGTTGTTGGCAGATCGGATCAGCACGCGATTGCCTGCTTTCACACCCAAGTCATCGACCAACACATGCGCAAGGCGATTGGTCCAATCGGTTAGCTCTTTGTAAGTGCGCTGACGCCCATTTCCGATCAACGCCGTGTGATCACCAAAGCCTTTGGCAACCATGGCATCCGTCAGCTCAAACCCTGCGTTCAAATGCTCGGGGTAGTCGAACCCGTCCAGATTAAACTCTGGCCATTGATTCATTGGCGGCAGATTATCACGAGCAAATGTATCGGTATGAGCGCTGGCGCTTAGCATGCGCTATTCTCCACAGTTTGGCGCGCAATGATGACGCGCTGCACATCCGAGGCACCCTCGTAAATGCGCAAAGCACGGATCTCACGGTAGAGAGACTCGACCATTTGACCGGTTCTCACACCGTCACCGCCATGGAGTTGCACCGCCTTGTCGATGACCTTTTGCGCTTGATCCGTTGAAAACAACTTCGCCATTGCCGCTTCGCGCGTCACACGCGGCGCACCACTGTCCTTGGCCCAAGCGGCGCGGTAAATCAGCAAAGCGCTGGCGTCGATATCAACAGCCATATCCGCGATGTGACCTTGAACCATTTGCAAATCAAAGAGCGGCGCGCCTTGTACGTGACGGCTAGTGACGCGTGCGAGTGCTTCGTCCAAAGCACGACGTGCAAAGCCAAGTGCGGCGGCAGCAACAGTTGAGCGGAACACATCGAGCACTCCCATCGCAATCTTGAAACCAGATCCGCTTTGCCCGATCAACGCCGATGCAGGCACGCGACAGTCCTTGAAGCTGAGCGTCGCCAAAGGATGCGGCGAGATTGTTTCCAAACGCTCGATCACGTCCAGACCTGGGGTGTCAGCAGGCACCACAAAAGCCGATAATCCACGCGCGCCCTCGCCCTCTCCCGTACGTGCGAAGACGGTGTAGACATCTGCGATGCCGCCATTGCTGATCCATGTCTTTTCACCGTTAATCACATAGTGGTCGCCGACCAGTGCCGCGGTCATGGTTGAGTTTGAAACATCCGATCCTGATTGCGGCTCTGTTAAGGCGAATGCAGATATGGCCTTGCCAGCGCGCACTTTCGGTAGCCACTCTGCCTTTTGCGCGTCGGCTCCGAACAAAGAGAGTGCGCCAGTACCAAGCCCTTGCATTGCGAACGAAAAGTCAGCCAATCCGTCATGGCGCGCCAGTGTTTCACGAATCAGGCACAGGCTGCGCACATCGAGCTTTGCGGTGCCCGAGGGATCAATCGCTGCGTATTCCAGCCAACCGCCCTGCCCCAATGCCGCAACCAACGCACGGCAGGCATTGTCTGTGTCGCTGTGATCAATCGCGCTCAGGTTTTGTGCCGCCCACTTATCGAGAGAGGTGGCAAGATCGCGGTGGCGGTCTTCGAAAAACGGCCAGTTTAGAAAGGATGTATCCGCCATCAGTTACCCTCAAACACAGGTGTTTCTTTCGCTACAAAAGCATTGTACGCGCGTACAAAATCCGCCGTTTGCATACAAATGGCTTGCGCTTGCGCCTCAGCTTCAATCGCTTGCTCGATCGACATGGACCACTCCTGCGCAAGCATGGTTTTGGTCATCATGTTCCCAAAATTCGGCCCTGCTGCGATGCGGCTTGCCATGCTCAAAGTTTGCGTCGTCAAATCATCCGCAGGCACCACCTTATTGTGGAATCCCCACGCCTGGCCTTCCTCCGCGTTCATCGAGCGACCTGTATAAAGGAGTTCTGCCGTGCGTCCCTGGCCGATGATACGCGGCAGGATCGCACAAGCGCCCATATCACAACCGGCCAATCCTACTCGGGTGAACAAAAACGCGACTTTCGCCTCTGGCGTGGCGATGCGCAGATCAGAGGCCATTGCGATAATCGCACCAGCCCCGACGCAAATCCCGTCAATCGCGGCGATCACTGGCTTACCACAGTTCACAATCGCTTTGACCAAGTCGCCCGTCATTCGCGTAAAGGCTAAGAGCTCTTTCATCGACATCTTGGTGAGCGGCCCGATGATGTCATGCACGTCGCCACCCGAGCTAAAGTTGCCGCCGTTAGAGGCGAAAACGACGGCGTTTACATCATCTGCATAGTGCAGATCCCGAAACCAATCACGCATCTCGGCGTAACTTTCAAAGGTCAAGGGATTTTTGCGCTCTGGGCGGTCCAAAGCGACAGTTGCGATGCCATCGACAATCTCGCATTTGAAGTGTTTTACGTCTGTGCGCATCATCAAACCTTCTCTTTTTGTAAACTAGCCTCGAGCTGCTCAAGGCGCCGGGTAATGTCGCGCGCCGCATCTGGCGAGAACGCACTCAGCATGTCATTCACCCATATTTCATGCGCCCCCGCTTGCTTCTGGAACTCTTCCTGCCCGCGCTTGGTGAGGCGCACCAACGACGCACGTCGATCGCCGGGAACGGGGACACGCACGAGAAATCCATCGTTGGACAGTCGATCCACAATGCCTGTCACATTGCCATTAGAGACACGCAACACCTCGGAAAGTTGGCTCATCTTGAGCCCCTCATCATAGCGCGAAAGCGCGGCCATCACATCAAAGCGCGGCAGTGTCGTTGCAAATTCTTGCCGCAAGTTTTCGCGCAACGTCGCTTCAATAGTGCTGCTAGCCTTGAGGAACCGCAGCCACAGGCGGAGCCGTTCTTTGGATGCTGTGTCAGCTTCACTTTTCAGATCAGGTTGCATTAGATTTCCCCTCCCGACAGGCTCAACGCGTGGCCATTGATGGAGCGCGCGGCATCAGAACAAAGCCAAAGCGCAGTTGCGGCAACTTCGTCAGTTTGGATGAAACGGCGCTGTGGATTGCCTTTGGTCAATGATGTCGCGGCATCCTCAGAGCTCATGCCCGTCTTTGCCACGATGTTCTCGATAGAGCGCTCTAGCAGTGGCGTTTCAATAAAGCCGGGGCAAATGGCGTTCACTGTGATCGCCATGCTGGCGAGTTCCAAAGCCAACGCACGCGTCAAGCCGACGACCCCGTGTTTCGCTGCACAATAGCCCGCGACATAGGGATAGCCTTTTAACCCAGCAGTCGAGGCAATCGCAATCATGCGACCCGACTTTGCCTCTTTCATATCAGCCAAGCCCGCTTGCCAAACGTTGAACACGCCTGTGAGGTTCACATCTGTCATCGCAGTTAAATCAGCAGCGTTCATCTTAGCGAATGGCACTGAGGTCGCAGCACCTGCGTTGGCCACGACAACAGTTATCGGACCTTGCTCAGTACGCGCGCCATCGAAGGCAGCTTTGACAGCATCCGCGTCTGTCACATCGCAGATTTGATATGGCAAACCCTGAGCCTTTAAGGTCGCTTCAGTCCGTCCGAGGATCGTGACTTTGTAGCCTGCTTGCGCGAACTGGCGCGCGGTTTCAGCGCCGACACCCGTGCCGCCGCCAGAGATAACGACATGTGCGCCGCTCATACTTTGCCCGCCATTTCTGTATCGCGATCCGCGTTGCGCCACGCTTGGTCACGTCCGGCTTCATAGGGCAGCGGCCATGTCTCGTGACGATCACCTAAAGTGGTTGCAGTGCGCAAAGTCCAATAGGGGTCAGCCAAATGCGCGCGCGCGATACAAACAAGATCAGCCCGCCCAGCCATAAGGATCGAATTGACGTGATCCGCCTCGTAAATATTGCCGACAGCCATTGTTTTGATACACGCCTCATTGCGGATACGGTCCGAGAAAGGCGTCTGGAACATACGCCCGTAAACAGGCTTGCCAACAGTCGAGGTTTGCCCCGCAGAGACGTCGATGATGTCTGCGCCTGCAGTCTCGAAAATCGCAGCAATCTTGACCGCTTCTGTTGGCGTGACACCGTCCTCGCCCGCCCAATCATTGGCCGAGATACGCACCGCCATTGGCTTGGACGTAGGCCAGCTCTCACGCATCGCGGCGAAGACTTCCAAAGGATAGCGCATTCGGTTTTCAAGCCTGCCGCCATATTCATCATCGCGCACGTTGGACAGCGGAGAGATAAACGAAGAGATCAGATAACCATGTGCAGCGTGCAGTTCGATCATGTCAAAGCCTGCGCGCGCCGCCATTTCTGTTGCACTTACAAAGTCAGCTTTGACAGCATCCATATCTGCGCGATCCATCGCTTTGGGTGTTTCATTGTCGTCTGACCAAGGGATCGCAGAGGCGGACAAAAGCGGCCAATTGTCAGAAACCAGAGGCTGATCCATCCCCTCCCAACCAATCCGCGTCGATCCTTTACGGCCAGCATGGCCGATTTGGCAACAGATCATCGCTTCAGTTTCGCGATGCACAAATGTGTTCAAGCGCGTCCATTCTGCTTCGTGCTCTGGCGCATAAAGTCCGGGACAACCGGGCGTTATCCGCCCATCCGCAGACACACATGTCATCTCTGTGTAAACCAACCCTGCGCCGCCTTTCGCTCGTTCACCGTAGTGGATCAAATGCCAATCCGTTGGCGCGCCACCGACGGCTTTATATTGCGCCATAGGCGACACCACGATGCGGTTTTTCAAACGCATATCCCGCAGCTTAAACGGCGCAAACATCGGCGCGCGCGCAGGGCCATTTGCATCGGCACCTGCTTGTTCCATGAACCATTTTTCTGCACTGCCAAGCCATTCTGCATCCCGTTCACGCAGATTTTCGTGACTGATCCTTTGAGAGCGCGTCAACATGGAATAGTTCAACTGAACCGGATCCAGATGCAAGTAACGCTCTACGTCCTCGAACCACTCGACCGAATTACGCGCAGCAGATTGCAAGCGCAGGACCTCTAGGCGACGGCTTTCCTCGTATTGCGCAAAAGCAGTCGGCAAATCAGAAGTAGAGGTGATTTCAGCCGCTAAGGCGATAGCGCTCTCTAACGCCAGCTTTGTTCCCGACCCGATCGAGAAATGCGCTGTGGCAGAAGCATCTCCGAGCAGGACTACATTCTCGTGGCTCCATTTTTCACACAACACGCGCGGGAACTGTATCCAAGCCGAGCCACGAACGTGGTTTGCATTGGTCATCAGCGCATGACCGCCAAGGTGTTCTTTGAAAATCTCTTCACATACCGCAATACTCGCCTGCTGATCCATATCGGCAAAACCATACGCATCATATGTCTCTTGTCCGCATTCAACGATAAAAGTCGCAGTCTCATCATCAAACTGATAAGCATGCGCCCAAATCCAGCCCTTGTCTGTTTCTTCAAAGATAAACGTAAAGGCATCATCAAATTTTTGATGCGTGCCAAGCCACACGAACTGACACAAGCGCATGTCGATGTCGGGCTGGAATGTCTCGGAAAATTCGGCGCGCGTTCGAGAATTCAATCCGTCGGAGGCGACAACAACGTCAAAGTCATCCTTCAAATCAGATGCAGCGCCTGCGTCCGTTTCAAACCTTAGATCGACGCCGAGTTCTTGTGCGCGGCTGTGCAGAACCTGCAATAGCTTCTTACGCCCAATGCCGCAAAAGCCATGACCTGAAGACACAAGCTTTTGCCCTTGATGATGAAGCGCCACATCATCCCAGTAAGCAAAGTTTGCACGAATTTCTTTGGCACTGATAGGGTCATTCGCCGCAAGGTTGGTCAGAGTTTCGTCAGACAGAACGACGCCCCAACCAAACGTATCATCAGGCTTGTTCCGCTCAAAAACGACAATTTCAATCTCTGGGTTACGCAACTTCGTGGAAATCGCAAAGTAGAGGCCAGCTGGCCCACCGCCGAGACACGCAACGCGCATACAATACCTTTCTTCAGACTATTCTTATCGTAACCGTACGAAGGAGGTGAATAAATTTCAAGTAAGAATAATTTAGGTTTAAAATAAATTCAGAAGTGGTATCGCTACAGTGACCCGAGCTAGCCGGTAAAATATAAGGACTAGCTACATTTCGTTAACGATTTATCATCGGTGTTCGAAGCACAGGCGCAGTGTGATTTGCTGCATCCAAAGCGTGAAAACCAAACTGTTCTAGATGAACTCAAGTTCAACATTAGATCTGAAGCGTTCGAAGCTCAATACCAACAGCAACCAGTTCCGCCAGATGGCAAAATGGTCAAGCGCAATTGGTTTGCATACTATGATCGCCTGCCAGACATCACCGCAGAAAAGTGCATCTATCAAAGCTGGGATACAGCGTCGAAAATAGATCCACAAAACAATTGGTCTATTGGAAAAACATGGCTCTTCAAGGATGGGTTTTATGATCTACTGGACGTCTGCCGCGAGAAGCTGACCTACACGGCACTGCGGGCAAAAGTGACAGAAAAGGCCATCGAATATGACCCGTCGGTAATTTTGATTGAAGACGCTGGTGTCGGCACCGGTTTGATTGAGGTTCTCAGGCATGAAGGCCTCAATGAGGTTAAAATCCAGCCCACTCAATCCAAAGAAATACGCGCTCATATTCAAACACCAGTATCCCAAAGCAGCCGCGTTTTGTTTCCAAGGTCAGCGCCGTGGTTATCTGAGCTAAAAGCTGAAATCCTTACCTTTCCAACAGGGCGCAATGACGATCAGGTGGATTCAATTACGAAGGCACTGGCTTATGAATACCTTACGATTTGAGGCGGGCTGGAATGGATTTGAGGAAGGTCAAATCGTATGGAAATCTTGTTGCGAACTTCCAAAAAGCAGGCGCTGATCTGTGAAAAACGAAAATACCGATTGAATGACGAGTGAAGAAAGTGCCCGTCTTCAGTTGTTCGTCTTAACGTTTGAACACTGCGGTACGCTTTGCAAGAGTGGACATCAAACCGCAGTGCAAAGACAATCTTCTATTATTTGTGAAGTCACTAATCCACTTTAAGTATACTCAATTTGATGTAACTCGAATGCTGACGTTTGGTGGCGTAACAGATAGGCCACCGCTGCGTGGATTCGTAAGTGACCACCTCCATCTTCTGATTTAGTTTTTGACATCTTACGACTGAATAATTTCCAAAGTCTAATGACGGCCAAAATAGGCAGAGTAGATTCCGAAAGCGCCAACGAGAATGAGACTGATGGCCCATGCGATGTCCAGATTGAACCAGCTTTTCGAAATGAACTTCAGCCCGAACCAAAAATAGACGAATGCTGCGATAAATGCTCCAGCAAGTGTCATTGAAGCTGTATGTATTGCAGCGACTTTGAACGCGATCAGGATATCGTTGGACATCAGTTCTTGTGCGGCTGCATGGCCTGTTTGTGCAACCCCGCCCGCGTCGAGCAATCCGCAAATGCCTAGGTAGATCGGCACGAGCATCAGCCCTGCTCCATGCGCGGTTGCAGCGAGAAACGACCAAAGCACTAATTTCGTAGGGTGAACACGCGCCAGAATTTTAGGATGTTTGCGATTGATGAGAAGGTAAATACCCATGGCGATGACCACGGCACCTGCACCAATACGAACTTCAGTTTCGCGTTCGATCAGGAAGACCATCATCGAAAAGGGCAGCAAAATCACGATCATCGCGATGAAATGCCCCACGGCCAGCATGGCCAACGCTTTCAGCATCGCGCTTTTCTTGCGCTCGAACAGAGCGGCGGAAACCGCAAGCGGCCATCCCATGCCTGGGTTAATGCCGTGATACAGCCCTGAAAGGATGACGGCCCACCAAAGGGCCGTCACACTCATCGTCTCTATCATAAGTTATGCAGACGGGTAGCAGAAACTGTCAGTCGAGCAGTCGCCACCTTCCAAGCGGATCTGATGCGCGCGCATGTTTTCTGGGAAGTCGATGTAGAAATCGGGATCCAGCGCGAAACTGCCATCCTCGCCCACATTCGCCATCACCATCTGACCGCCTTCTTGATGCGGATAAAACTGATTATCCCAAGAAGAATAAAGCGAATTGGTCCAGTAGACGCGTTTTCCATCACGGCTGATCTCAACCATCTGAGGTCCGTAAATGACTTCTTTGCCATTGGGATGCTTGTGCTCTGTTGCGATACCACCGAGTTCGACCTTACCATTCAGAACAGGGTTCATCGGATCGGATACATCATATTGGTGCATCTCCCCGAGACCCCAGCACGCAACGTAGAGATACTTGTCATCAAGGCTGAGGTCGATGTCGGTAACCAAAGGTGGCACAGCCCCAAAACCTTTTAGCAAGTCTGGCAGGTTGTCTGGATCTTCAGGCCGTGGGTCTATGGTGATGGTCTTCTTAGATTGCCATTTGCCATCATCGTCACGCCACCACGTAAAGATTGCACCTTGTAGATTGGTCGTGTCCACCACAACACCGCAGAAGCCATAAGACTTGGTCGGATCATGCGCAGGGCGAATTTCCAGTGCCATCTGGTAGTTTTCACCAAAGTCGATAGTTTGGATATTCCTGCGCGCACGCAAATCCCAGAAGTGGATCGAATGACCGTATTTGTTGGATAGAAGGTCCTCTGGTACGACGCCGTTTTCATATTGCGGCGGCAGACCCCACTCAGAACTGACCATGTAGTCCTGCGGCAGGTTCCACCAGAAATCATAGTGTTTGTCCTGCGCACCACGGTCCATCTCGTAACGGCCAATGATCTCAAAGGTTTCACAATCCATAATGAAAATACCCGGAGGGCCGTCAGTGCCATCTTCGCCACCTCCACCGAGTGTGGAAACATAAATGCCCTCAGGACCACAATGGATCGTGTGCGGACGCGAATAGCCCGTCTTTTCAAACAGTTCTTCCGGTTCAATAATCTTATGAATCTTCGCTTTCAGTGGTTCTTTCACATCAAAGATAAAGATGCGCGAGGAGCGAATACCCGGAACGATCAAATAGCGACGCTCAAGAAACGCATGACCCGACAAAGGCGACAGTGAGGAGGAACATGCGTTCCAGCCAAAGTGATGGAATTCGTCCCCTGTCGTTTCGGTCATTACCGTGTGGACAATTTCACCGTAAGTGTCTGACCCATCGCGCAAATCAACAACCGCGAGGCCGTCATGTTGCGATGAATCCTTGCCGAGCATTACAGTGAACGCAAAGTTTTCGGCGGGCGCTTCCATGGCTAACTTAGGCGACGCGTGAAACGTCGGATCTGGTCTAACATTCATTTCTTTCCTCCCTTAAGTTTGTCCGATCCCATTAATTGGGGCGGCCGTCATGCCGTTGGTTTCTTTGAGCTGGGCTCAAACGTCACCGACGTTACATAGCTGAATGGCAGCACTGATTTTGATAGAAAGATCTTTCAGCTGGGTGCCAATATTCTGTCTATACTCCGTTCCAAAGCGGCGCACCGGACCTACGGCGCCAACGCTGAATGTCGCTCCGATGTTGCCGACCGAAATCGGGGCCGCGACACTAGAAATGCCGATATCAATCTCTTGGTCACAATCCGCAAAACCCTGTTGCTGGATGACCTCGAATTCTGCGATTAAATCCTCGCGCGTTGTTTTGGTGTGCTCGCTGAAAGCGCTCAAAGTTCCATTCAGAATGCTCTCCCTGAATTCCGCATCCGCAAAAGCTGCAATGGCTTTAGAGCACGAACACGCATGCAAAGGGCGTTCGCCAATACCAGGGTGAATGAACGCGCGCGCTGGATCTTCGGGCGTTTCCACATGAATAATTTCCACTTTGCTGTCGCGAAAGCGCGCCAAGAAAACAGTCTCATTAAAGGTCGTTGCCGCTGCCCTAAGCAGCGGTGCAGAAACCCGGCGCACATCAACATCCGACTTGCCCAAAAGCGCGATCCGAATGAGGCGGTCACCGATGATATACCGCCCCTCGCTTTCCGCCTCTTCTATCAGGCCTAGTTCCGTTAAGGTCTGTACCAAGCGATAGCACGTGGGCTTTGGCAACCCGCTCGCCACCTGCACCTCTGCCACTGAGACGGGTCGCCCAACAACGGCGATGATCTCAAGCAAGTTAACGAGGCGATCAAGATGCATTGCGTAAAAATTCCACTCCAAACTTGAGACACTGTCTCACAGAACGAGAATGAAGCAACAAAAATTATATCATACTAACTTTGTCTAGCCAGACTCGAGGCCACTTACTCACGATGAGCGAGGGCTGAGTGATTACCAAGAACGGTGCAAAAGCTTGAGTGTTTCGCTTAAAATTAAACTATCCTTGCGCCGATCTAAAGTGACGAAACACAGGCAAGCTGGAACTGATACGGCGTCCGCGATGGCCAAGCCAAATGTCTGTTTTTGATGCAACGCAATCGAATCACGACATAGGCTAAGCCCAATTCCAGAACGCACCATCTCCAACATAGAAGATTCCTGATCAACCAAAGCAACCACGTTTGGTTTACAGTCGTGATCCTTAAAAACAGAATTCAAAAGCCGATGATGAACCGACGTGTCGGGCGTTCCAATCCATGGGAGCGTTGCGAGCGCAGTCCAACCCACCGTTTCCACCTGCGTACCCCACCCTGCTGGGGCAATCACGCGGTAGTTGAAATCCGCCAGCTTGATCGCGTGAACTGCGTCTTCAGTGCCAGCCCCAATGCGCGCAACATCGTCTGGCGCACAAAGATAAAACCCCGCATCAACCCGACCTTGCCTAAGCCATTTTAGAATATCGCCACTGACCCCATGCACCAGCTCCGTTTCGATGTCAGGATGCTCCTTGCGCAAAAGCGCAAGCAAACGCCCCAACCTTATGAATTCAGGATCAACGATTGTACCGATCTTAAGCTTGCCACTGACATGTCCGACACGCTGGCTGGCGTGGCGACGAAATTCTGCCATCGCATGCAGCACGTGCTCGGCTTTTTCCAACAGAGCACTCCCATCCGGAGTAATTTTGAGCCCTGTGGCAGAGCGGGAAAACAACGTAATCTCGGTCTCCTCACTCAAGCGTTTGATTTGATGACTGATCGCAGGTTGCGTCAGGTTCAACACCTCCGCTGCCCGCGAAACACTGCCCTCACGGGCGATCGTCACAAAAGCCAGAATGTTGTTTATATTGAAAATTCTATCCATATAAAAAATACTAATATCGCTGTATCAAAAATGTCATTAGATTTTTTTACCACGATCCGTTCATGAGGCTCTGATGATACGGTGAAACGGAAAATATTGGATCCTCAGATGACTGATAGTGCGACAAGTTTCGATTATATCGTGATTGGCGGCGGCTCTGCGGGATGCCTGATGGCGAACCGACTCAGCGCAGATCCGAAATACAAAGTTCTTCTGCTCGAGGCTGGCAAACCCGACACCTATCACTGGATCCACATTCCCGTCGGCTATCTCTACTGCATCGGCAATCCGCGTGCAGATTGGATGTATAAAACCCAAGCCGCGAAGGGTCTCAATGGGCGCAGTTTGCTCTATCCTCGTGGCAAAACACTAGGTGGCTGTTCGTCAATCAATGGTATGATCTATATGCGTGGTCAGGCGCGTGACTATGATAAATGGGCGGAACTCTCGGGGGACGACGCTTGGAATTGGGAAAACTCCCTAGCGGATTTTAAGGCGCACGAGGACCACTATAAACTTGATGACGACGCTGATCCCGCGACTGGTGACAACAGTCGGTTTTCGGACATGCACGGTCACGGCGGCGAATGGCGTATCGAAAAGCAACGTTTGCGGTGGGACGTGCTCGACAGCTTTGCGGAGGCAGCAGCAGAAGCAGGGATCGAGAAGACTGATGATTTCAACGCGGGCGATAATTCGGGCGTCGGGTATTTTGATGTAAACCAGCGCTCCGGCTGGCGTTGGAACACCTCCAAGGCGTTCCTGCGCCCGGCTAAAACACGTAAAAACCTAACCGTCTGGACCGAGGCGCAGGTCGAAAAATTGACCTTTGAGACAGGCGCAGATGGTCAACCGCGCTGTGTTGGCGCGTTGGTGCGGCACGCGGGAAATTCTGTGTCGGTGAAAGCCGAGAAGGAAGTTGTGCTGTGCGCAGGTGCGGTGAATTCACCGCAGATCCTGCAACTCTCTGGGATCGGCCCTGCTGAACTGTTGAAAAAGCATGGCATCGAGGTTGTGAAAGACGCGCCGCATGTCGGCGAAAACCTGCAAGATCATTTGCAAATCCGTGCGGTCTACAAGGTCAAAGGCACCAAAACGCTGAACACGCTGGCGAATTCGCTGGTTGGCAAAGCAAAGATCGGTTTGGAATACGCCTTCAAACGCTCCGGCCCAATCAGCATGTCACCGAGCCAACTCGGTGCCTTCACGCGCTCTTCTCCAGATCGACCCTATGCGAATTTACAATACCATGTGCAGCCACTCAGCCTTGAAGCCTTTGGCGAAGACCTACACGCGTTTCCTGCAATGACAGTGAGTGTGTGCAACCTGAATCCCACCAGCCGCGGCCACGTGCGCATCGCCTCAAGCAATTTCCGCGACGCGCCCGTGATTTCGCCAAACTACCTCGACACGGATGAAGACCGTAAAGTCGCGGCACAAAGCTTGCGGCAAGTACGTGAAATCATGGCGCAAGCTGCATTGAAATCTTACGAACCTGAAGAATTCAAACCCGGCATCCAGTACCAAAGCGACGAAGACTTGGCCAAGCTCGCTGGCGACATTGCCAGTACGATTTTCCATCCGGTGGGTACTGTCAAAATGGGTAGCACCGAGGATAATACAGCGGTGCTAGATCCCCATTTACGCTTGAAAGGCGTGACAGGATTGCGCGTCGTCGATGCTTCGGTCATGCCCAATATCACCAGCGGCAATACCAATTCGCCCACCATCATGATCGCTGAAAAAGCAGCCGCTTGGATACTGGCGGGCGTCTAAGTCCAGCCACACAAAAGATACTAAAGACTTTGGGAGGTCTTATGCGCACTCAATTTTCCAAACTGCCCCTAACGGGCGTGAAAGTCGTTGATTTCGGCCAGTACATCGCAGGCCCTGCTGTTGCGATGTTGCTGGGCGATTTGGGTGCGACGGTCGTTCATATCGACCCGCCCGAAGGCGCGATGTGGGACAGTCCTGCGAACGCAACGCTGAACCGCAACAAGCTGATTGTCACCTTGGACCTCAAGACGGGCGACGGCTTGGAAAAGGCGCGCTTGCTTTGCGCAGAGGCTGACATTATCGTCGAGAATTTTCGCCCCGGAAAGCTCGCCACACTTGGTGTCGACTTCGCTGAGATGCGCGAGGCGCGTCCTGAACTGATCACCATTTCCTTGCCCGGTTTCGCTTCCAATGACATGGAAAAACGTGAGCAGCGCGCGTTCGAGAGCATCATTGCCGCCAGTTCCGGCGTTTTTACCGACATGGGCTTGAACCGCGTGTTGATGGGGCTGAACCCGTCTTTTTCGCCGCTGCCACTCGCCTCTGCTTATGCGTCACAGATCGCGGCGTCGGCCACAGTGCTCGCGCTGCAATCGCGCCAAATCACAGGACTTGGCGATCAGATCGAAGTGCCACTCGCAGCCGCGGTGATGGAAGGGTTGTGCTATAATTCGATCAAGGTCGAAAACATGCCGGAGCGCTACCTGACACAGCGCGAAGTAGAGATCGAGCGCCGCCGTCTTGAAGGCCTGCCGATGAACCTCAGCTACGAGGATTTGCAAGAATTGCTCGATCCATTTTTCCGCAGCTATATGTGCAAAGACGGACGCATGTTCTACGTGGTTTGCCCAAGCCACAAGAACCACGCGCGCCGGTGTCTTGAGGTGCTCGGCATCTATGACGAATTGGTTGAAGACGGGCTGACGTCTGAGGAAGACACCTACAAGCCGTGGTCAGAGTGGGAGCATCGCACATCGCTCGGTGTTTATCCGATGCCCAAAGATTGGGCCGACAAGATTTCCGCGCGCATGAAAGAGGTGTTTATGACGCGCACCTCCCACGAATGGAAAAAAATGTTTGGGCGCGGGCATATTCCCGGCGCTGCGCAGCGCTGGTTGCAAGAGTGGGTGCATGACGAGTTCGCGGAAACCTCTGGCCTAATGATAGACGTCAACGACCCTGTTTATGGTGAAATGACCCAACCCGGACCTGTGGTCTGGATGGAAGAAAGCGGCGAAGAAGCGTTGGAACCTGAGCCACGCCTTTGGGTGGGGTTTGACGAAGCGTTGAAAACCCTCAAGAAAATCCGCACAGAGTTACCTGATCCATCCGATACCGTCTCACAAAAGGGTTGGCTCTCGGGGGTGCGTGTGCTCGACCTTTGCAATGTGATCGCAGGGCCCCATTCTGCGAGCTATCTGGCACGCTTTGGTGCGGAGGTAATCAAGCTCGACCCGTCAGAGCCGATGTATGACAGCTGGAACACCATTATTTATGGTCTGAGCCAAATGCGCGGAAAGCGGTCAATCTTGGCCGACATCACCTCGCGCCACGGGAGGCAAGTGTTTGAGGATCTGGTAAAATCTGTCGATGTGATCGTCTGGAATGCTCCTGACAACCAGATCAAAAAGATGGGGCTTGATGCAGAGAGCCTGCGCAAGATCAACCCTGATGCGTTGTTCTGCAAACTTGATTGTTTCAGCGGCGTGCGGCGCGGGACGCGCACCGATTACATCGGCTATGACGATCTGGTGCAGGCGACGACTGGTGTCATGCTGCGCTTTGGCGGGGCGATGGATCGCCCCGAAGAGCACGCGCATGTGGGTACAATCGATGTGATGTGTGGATTTGGCGGTGCGCTTGGCGTCGCGGCTGCACTCTATCAAAAATACCGTCATGGTCGGATCGGGCGTGGGCGCACGTCGCTCAACGCTAACAGTGGGCTTTTACAGGTGCCCTTTGCCTATGACTTCAAAGGGCGCAGTCTTTATGATGAACCCTCGGGGCCCGAAACCAACGGCTACGACGCTCTAACTCGCTTTTACAGCACCGCATCAGGGCGTCATATCCTGCTGAGTGCTTATGAAGCCGACCTCCCTCGTTTTCGTGATGTTGAAGGGTTGGAAGAACTGCCTGATTTGCCCGAAGAAGATCGCGCCGCCTACCTCGCAACCGCATTCCAAGCGCAGCGCGCCTCTGAATGGGTGGATCGCTTGCGCGCCGCAGATATTGGGGCCGCTGTATGCGAGTATCTCGATGCGTTGCGTGCCGAGAATTCGCGTGAAGCAGATGGCACCCCCGGTACTGACAATGGCAGCTATTCGTTCTCAATCTACCCGGACCATCCGAGTGGTCATGAGGTTACCCAACTCGACCCTTATGCCGTGCGCACGACCCGCAGCATGGTGACAGCAGTACGCCCGTCCGAGAAGTTCGGCACATCGACCCGCAGCATTTTAAAAGAGCTTGGCTACGCAGATCAAGCGATTGAAGCGATGATCAAATCTGGTGGTGTAAGTGAGAGCTGGAGCGAAGAATACCTGCCGAGTTGATCGCTTGTATTAAGCAGAGTTTGACGGTGTTTTCCAAAGCGGCGGTCATACAATGTTCTGCAAGCCTGTGCTGATGCGGGCAAGCGGCTCCAAACGCGCGCTTTAAGTGCTTGACAAGTTAAGGTCATTTTACGGTATTAGAAGATCCGAATGACTGTGAAGATGCAATATATGATACGCTGAAGTAGCACTGAATGGAGCGGAACGATCCTAGGCTGCATTGGAAACGCTTTCACAGGTGCCAACGACATTGTAATGCTGCTTTCGCATAGTAATTTGAGGTAATCTCATTTGCGTTAGAGCAAGCAATTCAGATTGCACATGAGTTTATCGCGTGAAACGTTCCGACCTTTGGGAGACATGAAGAATGAAGAAAATTGCTGTGTTTGGGCTTGGAGCTATGGGCTACGGAATTGCCTCGTCCATCTTGCGAGCAGGGCATACGACCCATGGCTTTGATGTGGTGCCCGAACAGGTGACGCGATTTCAGGCAAACGGTGGTTCCGCAGGTGCTTTGAATGATGTGGCTGGCTCGCTTGACGCTGTCGCCGTGGTGGTTTTGAACGCCGCCCAGACAGAGGCTGTTTTGTTCGGTGACGACGCGATTGTCCCGCAATTGCCTGCCGGGGCCGTGGTCCTTGCCTGCGCAACAGTCCCCCCCAATTTTGCACGCGAAATGGAACAGCGTTGCAACGCCCATGACGTGCACTACCTCGACGCCCCGATTTCAGGCGGTGCTGGAAAGGCGGCAAGCGGGCAGCTCTCAATCATGGCATCGGGCACTAAGGCGGCTTTAGACGCTGCTAAGCCAGTGTTGGATGCAACGGCTGAAACGGTGTTCACATTGGGGGACACGGCGGGGGCAGGTTCGGCCATGAAGGCTGTGAACCAATTGCTTGCGGGCGTCCACATTGCCACCATGGCAGAGGCCTTGACGTTTGGGATGACGCAAGGCGTAACGCCCGATAAGTTTCTTGAGGTGATCAGCAAATGTGCGGGCACAAGTTGGATGCTTGAGAATCGTGCGCCACATATCGTCGCTGGCGATTTCACGCCACTGAGTTCCGTGAATATTTGGCCCAAAGACCTTGGCATCGTGTTGGATATCGCCAAATCCGCGCAGTTTAGTGCGCCCATCACAACCACGGCTTTGCAACAATTTGTCGAAGCCGCCAAGATGGGATTGGGCGGTGAAGACGACTCTGCCGTTGCCAAGGTATATGCACGTAACACAGGCCTGACCCTTCCCAGTGAAAAGGAGTGACCCAGTGACAATTGTACTAGGCTGCATCGCGGACGATTTCACAGGTGCCACCGACCTCGCGGGGCTTTTGGCGCGCAGTGGTGTGCGCGTTTCGTTGCGCATCGGTGTGCCGGAACACCCTCCATCCGAGACCAGCCCGTTTGAAGTGATCGCGCTCAAGTCGCGCACCGCGCCTGTAAAAGATGCGATTGCAGAAACTCGCGCCGCGTTAGAATGGTTGCGCGCAGCGGGGGCGGAGCGTTTCTTCTGGAAATATTGCTCCACCTTTGATTCCACTCCTGAGGGCAACATCGGACCAGTTGCCGAAGCTTTGATGCATGATCTAGAAACGGATCAAACCATCTACTGCCCTGCCTTCCCTGAAAACGAGCGTTCTATCTTTATGGGAAACCTGTTTGTTGGCCAACAACCGCTTGCTGAAAGCCCAATGAAAGATCACCCGCTGACGCCCATGACGGACAGCAACTTGATGCGTTTGCTCGCGCCTCAAGTAAGCAAGCCCGTCGGATTGATCGATAGATTGACCGTGGCGCGCGGCGCTGATGCGGTGAAGGAAAGTTTGGCGCGACATCGCACAGACGGAACTGCTCATATGGTCATAGACGCTGTTGCGAACACTGATCTTGAGATCATCGCCACAGCCTGTCGCGATATGCCATTGATGACAGGTGGGTCTGCCTTAGCGATGCCTTTGCCTGCGCTCTATCTCGCCGATGGTTTGCTCGCTAATGATGTACCAAAACAGAAAACACATCTACTGGCTGCTGAGACAATTATTCTCTCGGGTAGCTGCTCTGCTATGACCAATGTACAGGTGGCAGAGTATATCGCAAGCGGCGCGCCTTCTTATCAACTCGATCCAATGACCCTGACGCAAACGGGTCCTGAACCCATTCTGGCATGGTTAATCGAGCAAGATTTGAGCCAAGCACCGCTGATCTATGCAACCGCAGACCACGCAAGCGTAAAGGCCGCGCAAGCCAAGCTAGGTGTTGGCAAAGCCGGCACCTTAATCGAGCAAACTCTAGCCGCCTGCGCACTGGCTGCGCGCGACGCTGGTGCGCGGCGGATCATCGTCGCAGGGGGTGAAACGTCGGGAGCCGTGACTAAAGCGCTCAACGTCACGCAGCTGGATATCTCCACAGAAATCGCACCGGGCGTGCCGTGGACTTATTGTACTTCGGACGGTCATACGATTGCTTTGACTCTAAAATCTGGCAACTTTGGCGCTGAGACATTCTTTAGCGACGCAAAAGCGAAGTTGGACGGATCATGAGCAGCGAGACCCAACTGCGCGAGCAAATTTGCCTACTGGCGAAGTCAATGTTTGATCGCGGCCTGACAGGCGGCAGCACGGGTAATATCTCTGCGCGGACAGAAGATGGCGGGCTTCTTGTTTCCCCTACAGGAACCAGTTTTGGACGACTTGATCCCGGACGTCTTAGCCGTTTTGACGCGAATGGCACTTTGATCAGCGGAGACAAACCGACCAAAGAAATGCCGCTGCACACAGCCTTCTATGACACGCGCTCCTCGGCTGGGGCGGTGGTGCATCTGCACAGCTGTCACTCCGTTGCTTTGTCGATGATGCCAGACGCAAATGAAGATGATTTCCTGCCGCGCCTTACACCCTACGCCATCATGAAACTCGGTAAAGTTAAACTGCTGCCCTTCTTCATGCCGGGCGACGCGGCCATGGGCGAGGCGGTACGCGGGTTGGCGGGAAAACGCTCGGCAGTGATGTTGGCGAACCACGGACCCGTTGTGGCGGGCAAGGATATCGAAGCGGCCTGCAACGCAATTGAAGAACTCGAAGACACCGCGCGCCTTGCGATGATGACACGCAGCATGAGCCCGCGCGGGATATCGGACGCTGATTTGCAGCGGTTGATAACGAAATTTAATGTGGAGTGGGACGGATGAAGTTCTCGGCTAACCTAGGGTTTCTTTGGACGGACCGGTCTTTGCCCGACGCGATACGCGCGGCAAAAGAAGCGGGCTTTGACGCTGTCGAATGCCATTGGCCGTATGATACGCCCGCCACTGAAACATTGGCGGCATTGCATGAAACAGGCTTGCAGATGTTGGGTCTCAACACGCGTCGTGGCGATGTTGCGGGCGGTGAAAACGGTCTCGCCGCACTGCCAGATCGCACCACCGATGCCCGCGCGGCGATTGATGAGGCGATTGCTTATGCAAATAATCTTGAGTGCAAAGCCGTGCATGTCATGGCGGGCTTCGTTTCTGGAGGCGACGCGCATGCAACCTTTGTGGGAAACCTCAACTACGCCTGCGCGCAAGCAGCTGCAAATGGCATCACCATCCTGATTGAACCGCTCAACAAATACGACGCGCCGGGATATTTCCTCAGCACAACCAATCAAGCGCTTGAGATCATCAAAGAGGTCGGCGCGCCGAACCTAAAACTGATGTTTGACTGCTATCATGTGCAATTGATGGAGGGAGATCTAAGCCACAAGCTTTCCGACTTGCTCCCCAAGATCGGTCATATCCAGTTTGCATCTGTTCCTGATCGTGGCCCACCTGAAAGCGGCGAGGTGAATTTTGAGCACATCTTCGATGTGATCGCGTCGCTTGGTTATAGCGCGCCGCTGGGCGCGGAGTACAAACCCCAAGCGCCCACCGATGAGACGCTGGACTGGCTACGCCTCAGACAATCCCGCCTCCTGCCTCACTGACCGCAGGACGGTGCGATTTCAACGGGGTTGTCAGACAAATACGAAACGTCTTCTGCAAGTGCAATAAAACCGGCCTTTAGACCGCACAGAGTTGACGCCATTCCGCGAAAGCAGCGGCGCGGTTAGATTTGAAATTTCCTCGGCTGTAGAGGTGGCGCTCTTGGTTAATGTGGTTGTGAACTGACAAATGAACGGCCCTGAGTTTCTGCAAAGTTCGTATTCGACGAAGGCGAAGCGTTGCCCGTTCTCGTCGACGAAAAGGTAAGTGTGAATTCTCGGCTCTGTTATTCTTCCAACGGCCTGTTTCTTTTCGTTCAGCATTGCCGATCTTCTCGGCGTGCTAGAGCGCTATAAGTTTGCGCTGAATGTCGCGTTCTTCGTTCGTCATGAATACTTCCTCCATCCCAAATCAGGGAATTTACAGGAAGTGTCCCAAGAATCCGCACACATTTACAGTAGCTCGCTGCCACCCGCAATGCGCTCGGCCGTAGCGGCATTCAATTGCATCAACAACAACACAGCTACGATACGCTGACATGGCCGCACGCCACCAAGGGCTTCTTTAAGCTAAAAAAGAAAATTCCAACTATTCTGAGCGATCTTGCGCTTGAGGATGCATAAAGGCTCTGCTTGTCTTTCAAGCGCATCAAACTAATTCGTAAGCGATGAAAAAAGTAATAGACCTGCCGCTAGAACAAATCAGCGGGATCATAGAGATGGCGTTATCAGATCACGTTAGTTTTGCAGATATTAAGACTGAATACGGGATCAGCGACAAACAAGTGAAAACGCTCATGCGCCATGAGTTGAAGAGCGGTAGCTACAAAAATTGGCGCAAACGTGTGCGCGATTTTGGGGAACGCAGGGAAATCTACAAATAGGTCGCAGCACTTTAGAAGGTCAAACGTCCATGTCACACGCGCCCAGCATTGTTTGGTTCAAACGCGATCTTCGGAACCATGATCACGCACCTTTGCTGGCGGCTTCGCAATCGAATTCTCCGGTCATACCGCTCTATATCGTTGAACCAGAGTATTGGCAGCAGGCCTTTGCATCGCGCCGTCATTGGCATTTCATTCATGATTGTCTGGTTGATCTGAACATTGCTTTAACTGACTTAGGACAGCCTCTTATCGTTAGGGTTGGCGATGTATGTGATGTGCTTGCTCAACTTCACGAACAACACGGTGTTGGCGATGTCTACATGCATGAGGAAACAGGAAATTCTTGGACATACGACCGAGACCTGAAAGTAGGAAAGCTATGCTTGGACCGCAATATTTCCTCTCACGAATTCCCGACAAACGGCGTTGTTCGGAGACTGCGCAGTCGCGATGATTGGTCAAAAATCAGAAACGTACGTATGGCTGAAAACATAACGGCGAAGCCAAATAACCTTGTTCCAACACTGGGCTGTCAATCGGACAGCCTACCAGAAAAAGATGACCCGATGTTTGGAAACACACCAATCGGCAAGGTCCAAAAAGGTGGGCGAACACAGGCAGTCGCGGATTTACAAAGCTTTTTGAACCATCGCTGTCAAAAATATCTTCACCACATCTCTGCGCCCAGTTTGTCCGATGTCCATTGCTCAAGACTATCCACTCATCTTGCGTGGGGCGCGCTCTCAGTTCGTGAGGTTGTGCATTCTGTTGCCAAACGTCATGCCCAACTTACGCCATTGGAAAAGAAAAGCTATGGGCGCAATCTAAGCGCATTTGGATCGCGACTTGCATGGCGTTGTCATTTTGTTCAGAAGATTGAGGACCAACCCGAAATAGAGACACATTGTATGCATCCAGCCTTCGAAGGGTTGCGTGAATACGAACACAATGAGGCTCACTATCAAGCCTGGGCGACCGGAAATACGGGTTACCCCTTCGTTGATGCATGCATGCGCAGCTTGATAGCAGAAGGCTGGATCACCTTCAGGATGCGGGCCATGCTGGTGAGCTTTGCCAGCTATCAACTGTGGCTGGACTGGCGCGTTAGCGGGGATCACTTGGCGCGTTTATTCACCGACTTTGAGCCAGGAATTCACTACAGTCAGCTTCAAATGCAATCGGGTGTGACGGGTATCAATACGATGCGCGTGTATAATCCCATCAAACAATCTTTGGAACATGATCCAACAGGCGCGTTCATTAGAAAATGGGTGCCAGAGCTGACGAATGTTCCGGATGAGTTTATTCATGAGCCTTGGACCTGGGAAAAGACCTTGCTTGATCAGCGTGATTTTGAACTTGGGCAAGACTATCCAGCACCAATTGTAGAACATTCCTTCGCTGCAAACGCAGCCAAACAAAAGATTGCCGCTGTTCGCAAGATCCCTGATTTTCAGCAGTCAGCTAATGCTGTGTTCCAAAAATTAGGAAGCCGAAAGCAACCATCGAATAAGAAGAAAAAATCCAAATCCAAGGATGCCAATCAGTTGTCCCTATTTTAAAACAACATTGCCAAACTGGCGGCTTTCAAACCCAAAGCGGCCATTGCTTCGCTTGATGCTAAGGCCCGGTTGTTCCGCGTTATGTGAATTCGTCGGCCACATAATCTCGCATTAGCGCCGTCACCGGCTTGCTCGAATGCAGTTTGGTAAAATTGCCAAAACAAGCCAGTTGGATTGATTAGTTTATGTTAGAAGTCACGCAATTTCCAAACGTCAAACATGACGATCAAGTAGATGCGCTCGCTTATACGATTTATGAATTTAGGCAGCTGTGCGCATTTATGTATGGGCATCCGAAGCCATAGTTTGTCTCATCATCATTGTTCATTTTCTCTTAGCGACCAACGGATGCGGCGCAGCATTGGATCACTTGTCGACGGAACAAGTGTCGGGCACGGCCCATTCCGGACATTCACCCACCCTTGGCCATGCTGCGTTAGCAGCCCTCATTGCCGACATTCGCTGCGCTCGCGAAAATCTTTACAAGTCG
>OCVR010000174.1_pt1 | contig 53450 bp, 55 predicted proteins | sample 1539091 | NCBI WGS metagenome assembly OCVR01 (sample SAMEA3355530, study PRJEB22509) | marine metagenome | biome: marine; feature: coastal ocean; material: water | place: USA | collected 2010-08-07 | depth 16 m | reverse complement strand
TTGTTCAAACAGCCCGAGAAAACCGGTCCACCGGTGCCGCTCATGGTGAACGGACATAAATTGCAGCCTGTTTTACTGGCGTAGCTGCTCACGCCAGGCGCGAAAGCGTTGGTTCAAAACTGGTGATCAGGTTTGAACGCATTAATTTGAGCGGCGTCTATTTCAACGGAGGGTTTTATGACAGGGGCGGGGGTGAGCTTGTTTACAAGAACCGCAATGTCAGTACAGTTCTGACCATTTTGCAATGGCGCTGCGCAAACGTGTGGCAGGCATTTTTGTGTGTGTCGCGGTATCGCTGGAGAATTGATCAAGTGAGTTTTTGCTATCGATAATGATAAACACAATATATTCCTCTTTGTCGTCGGTAATGTAGATGAGTCCGGCCATTGCTCAGCAACCGACAAAAAAGTTATATCGTGGTTGAAGCAAATTGTATGTGGAGAAGTATTTTACCATTCTCCAAGTTATCACATTAAAACTGAGAGAGGCCGTAGAGGGTTGCCGACCCGGGTTCCGGCTTATCAGGTGTACGTATGTACAAATGAGCGAAACCATAAGGTCAATATAGCATGATTGGTTGCTGCGTCAAGTATAATGTTGCATGGTAAAATAAAAAACAAAAAACCCGCCGGAGCGGGTTTTTATGGGAGCTGAAAAATCAGAAATGGTGAAGGCTTTCAAAACCCCAGAGGGACACGCCCGTCTTCAACACTTTTCCACACGCGGTGGTCAGTGTGCCACACCCTTCTGCAATACTGATGATTTTGCACTTATCGGTCAGACTGCCGTTTTGTTTAAGGCGTCTGACCACCGTCGTTCGCCATGATTTCTTCATTGATGCTGTCGCCATTTTTCTTACTCCTGTGTTGATGAAATGTCATATGTCAATGACGGACACTTTACATAAAAAAACGCTCCGGGTCAACTTTTTCGTTGTAAAATGTTAACACAAAGTTAACCATCTAGGCTTTGCTGGCTTGGTGAAGCTCTTTGAAACGGGTCTCGAACGCGATAAACAATGAGGAAGCCAGTTCGCCTTCTCCCATATTCCGGTATGGATTGGCATGGATGTTAAGTCCAGCATTAAAACATGCTTCAGCGCGTTTTTCGGCGTCAGATACGGTGTCGTTGTTTAATTTACTCACGGGAAACTCCTTGTAAACCTTGTGTAAGAGAGATGATTGTATCACGGTAAATGTCATAAAGACGTAAATGCCATTGATTAACCAGTGATCTCCGGCCTTTGCTGTGGTAGGGTTATCAATGAAACCCCGTGGAATAAGTATAAGGATTATTACAATGATGTTATTACGTACGTCTTCAGGGGTGGTGACGCTAACTACGTTCCCGACAGTGTGGTGTGTACTGTGGACAGCATTAACAGGTACACTGGCGTACTGGGGGGAGGTTAAAGGTTATGGTCTGATGTCCACGCCGGCAATGCTGTTATTATGGATGAGCGTTGTTATCAATCTGCCACTCAGGTGGTGCCAGGTAGACCCTTACCGCAAGCATATCAAACGCGGGGTGTTTACCTTGTGGACGAGCTGGCGTCCAAGAAGCAGTGTCTATCCCCTGCACGAAGTGCAAACGCTCCATGTCGAAACGGTGAACGGATTTTTTTACCCCCGGCGGTGCCTGGTATTAAGAACGCGAAGTGATCGTCGCGTATTAGCAGGCATGGATGTGATAGGGCGCTCGACATCAAGACTTAAGGCCGTTGGAGAGGTGTTGGGACGTTATATGCAGCTTGCGTGCATGAGGGAGTCGGCGGCCAATGATGCGGTTTCTGCTTCCGCTGAGAGAGTGGCATAAAAAAGCCCGGCAAGCCGGGCAGGTTGGATGCAGAATAGTTCTTGTTATTAAGCCTTGCGGCGACGGCCTGCGATACCGCCCATCACCATCAGTAACGCGCCGAGGGTAAACGGTGTGCTGACAGTGTTAACAGGTGCGTTGGGGTTGTTGGCGTTGAGTGTAGGATCATTGATGGATGACAGTGTAGTGCCGCCGTCAGAAACAAGGAAACACCCCACTTGCCTTGATCGGTAGGGTCATAGGGGAGTTGTGATACTTCGCGGTTGAGATTGAAGTTCTGGGTGCCGTTTGAAAACATCCGTCGGTTACCGAACCACAGTTCATTACCGTCGTCATCCAAAGCGAGTCCGTAGGAAAGAACGCGGTCACCATCGACATAATAGGTGCGTCCCATTGCTTCCCGCCATTCACCAGCCCATGTACTGGTGTAGCTGAGCGAAACCTGGTAGTTCAGCGTGTCAATGTTGTTGGCGATATTGGAATTAGCACTACCGAGGTAGTAAATCAGGTCGTGGATTTCCGATACAGTGGCGAGCCGCCACCCTTCATAAAGCCCGCCCTCTCCGGTTTGTGACAGCGCTTCTTCAATACTGTTATCCAGCGTGTTGTAAAGCTTGAGCCACTCAATACCCGTTTCTTCATGCAATGTGGCCAGCTCGTCACCGGCATCCTTCCAGTCTGTATCAACAAGGGCGGCATTTGCTAGAGGCGCAATGGTCAGTGATGTGGCGAGTAGCCCGCCTGCAATCCATGTTTTCACTGTTATATCCTGTAATAAATTTCGACATCTGAAAATGACAAATGACGTTTGTTTGTATTTTTTACGACGTAAGTGTTTCTTCAATGCCGTTTTACTTAAAGATTGATGTTTGCAATCAATGTGCCAGTGCAATAATTTTAATGTGATTGGAGAATTGGAATGGGATTTTTAATCAGGCATGACAAACGCGGAGTTTATACATAATGACTGGAAGACAAGCGGAGACAGCCGGGAGCTATATCAATAGGTCAATAATGTTCCGGGGCATTATGGGGAGGGGCTTATTGCGCTCGTATTCATCACGAGACGAAGAGTCGCATTAAAGTAATAAAATAAAAACCCGCACTGAGCGGGTTTTTTATTGTGACAACGAAAACGTCCTGCTTAAATTTTACAGGCGTCCCCACAGTCGTTGTTGTCAGAAGCTTCAAGGTCAATGTTTGCGCCTGACAGTTCATCACGCAAAGCATCTGGAATGGCGTCGTATTCCTGCTTAGGCACAGAGGCGCGTTTCTTGTCTTTGTTTACAGTGAATTCACCGTCAATCAGGCTGGCTTCCGCTACGAAGAACTCACTGTCCACATTGATAAAGTCAAGCACATCATTCGTCAGGATGGCACCCAGCGCTTTAATGTTAAAGTCCAGTACCGTTTTTGCGCCAGGCAGACTGCTCAGTTCCGCGTTGGGAATGATTTTTGCGGCCGCAGTTGCAATATTCAGTGTGGATTCAACGCTCAGATTACCAATGACGCTGTCGTAAACACTGTCGCGAACAGCGGTTGGTGCAGCATCTGCGTTAATTGTCTTTTTACCAACAGCAATACCTGCTGAAATGATACCGGAGAAAAGGTTGATGGCGCGGAATGTCGTTTGTTTCATTGTGGATAGTCCTGTGTTGTTTGGGTTCATCGTTTCAGTAAGGGTATTATATAGTAACTGAGCCCAAGATTTCAACTTTTTTGTTGTAGAAGAGGTTAAAAACATCTTCTGTGTCCGGCGTTAAACTACGCTTCAGTTAAAAACTTTTCAGCCTTAAGTATGTCAGCTTCAGAGTGTGTTATGCCGCGGTTTATGTCGATATAAAAACGACATGCATCCTTGTGGCTGTCGAAAGCAAACACCTGATACTGTACCAGAGAGCGTGATATCAGTTTTTTGATATCATTGAAGTACATGCCGCCGAACAGGCTCAGTTCATTAGAAACAAACTTGATGAGCGAGGTCGTGCGTTGTTGTCCATCAAGGCAATAAAGGTGCGTGGGCAGTCTCCCTGCCGGCACGTCGCCTTTGATGAAGTACAACGTGATTGTCGGACGGAGCCCGGCCAGTGTATTTTCCACAAAACAAGTTTGACGTTCGGGTGTCCATTTGTCATTGCTGCGCTGGAATTCCGGGATCATGTGTGAGAACGCTTTGTTTATATCGCCGGATTGGGCAAATTCGCGTTCGGCATCCAGATTCATGGCGAACAGTGAGTCAGTAAGATATTTCACTGAGAATGTTGCTTCATCAACCGGTGTGGCTGAAAAAGGGTTTGCAGCTATCGCTGCCTGTAATTGTTCACGGGTAACCATAAGGTTCTCCTTTATGCCGCGTTACGCGGCTGACATTGATGACAGCGGTGACAGGCTGTCAAGATAAACGTTATTTTCGCGCAGATAATAATCGATGCGCATATCGGCCATATCCTTACCATTGGCGGCAACGGCAACCGGGTAGGCACTGTCGTTTTCAGCATGTACAGTAGCAATAAACATAGACTTTCTGTCTATCGTATGACCGTAATACGTCAACGGGTTTGCGCAAACAATGCTGACCAGAGAGACCGTGTCGATGTGGAACTCGACGTTTTCATAATCTTCACCGGTTTCCTGTCGCACCAGCGCTTCAAGGTTTTCGCTGGCCTGATCATCATCAGTGGCCAAGATAATGCGGGTAACCGGCGCTTCGCCTTCGAAGTGACCGATAACAACATGTTCTACCGGAAGAGGGAAAGTTGTTTTTGTGTTCATTGCATTAATTCCTGTGTTTGTGTTGACAGGAACAGTATGCCATATCGAGTAAAAATTACAACGAAAAAGTTAAACATTTAAAAATAATTCGCGTGTTTTTCGCCGGAATGCCCGCGCGGCGGCATTGGGCATAGGGATGTCCTGGGCGATATCAAGGATACGTTGTGACAAGTCGATGGAACGCTTACAGGTAACGCGGACATCATCATGCATCACGTGAACAGAAGAATTGCCCATACCGGCCTTACTCCATGTCTTTTCACAAGTGGGATGCGCCCGTAGTTTGAGTATGTGAAGACACAATGTACGAAGACCGAGCGCCGCCCCAAACCCGTCGTTGCCTAGCCGGTTGACCGAGGTATCTGAAAGATACAAGGTGGTCTCGGGAATATCTTCCCATACGGGATGGCAGGATAAAGAAAAAGGTGTCAATATCGCATCGAGTTGATGCCAGGCGGCAGAGATACCACCGTCCCCTTCCTCCTTTGGCATCTTGTTTACCAGAGAGGAAACCAGACGAGACCGGTACCAGAGCAGCACTTTTTTATGAGGGGGCTCAATCGCCCCCTGTTTTTGCACATCGCGGCCGTATTGCCGCAACGTGTGAAGATCGTTATTCAGGTGCATTCGTGGTGACAGGCATGACTTCAACGTAAACAGGTATGTTAATCCGTCCTGTACGCGGCTTGTTTTCAAGCGCCACCCATTCTGTCAGCATCGTTTTTTTAATGGGATGAAGGTAAGACACCAGTGCAACATAGCCATCGCTGCTACACTTCATTTTTTTACGCTCCTGAGGGCTAAGATCAGTCGCCAGTACTGCGCCGGCCATCGTGCCAAAAATTGTCATGGCGACACGTCCGCCACCGCTGCCGAACTGGTTTCCAAGCAGTGCGCCCAATCCTGCGCCTAACAGTGTCTTTCCTGCGCTGTTCTTGCTCTTTTTGGGTCGGCACATTTCAGGTGCGACTTCCACCCGGATGACGGAGGCGATAACGTTACGCTCTTCGATGCGCGGCCCGTTGTTTGTGGCGCAAGCGCCAAGTGTTAATGCAACAGCAATAATAAAGCTGTGCGAGATAATGCGTTTCATGATGATCTCCTGTGTTGTTAAATCAAGTGTACCAGAACAGCATGTAATAGCAATATATTTCACAACAAAAAAGTTAAAATTACGAAATTAAAAGACTTGATGTTTCACAACAAAAAAGAGAAAATTGTGCACATCAGCTTATTTTGTTTTAACCAAGGTGAAAAATGACAAGCCCTGTAGAAAAAGCCATGCAAAGAAACGTGACGTTAACACTGTATCAGACGCAGGACGCAGAGCTGCCCCTTTACCCGTCTGCGGTAGACATTGTGATGCGTGATGTGAATACGGATGCGCTGCTTGGGTTTATGAGGTTGTCGCGATTATGTGTAGAGCAGGATGGCGCTTTTTATACAGTATCATCGGTAGCCAGTGCAAGAGGACGCCAGGGTCTGGGTTACCGGTTATACCTTACCGCAATGGCTTTTGTATCCCAAAAAGGCGGTTACCTCAGTCCCGATCAGAGTTGTGTCAGGGGGGAGAGTATCTCTATATGGGAAACTATGGCAAAAATAAGCGAAGTAACTCACCGCTCTCTTCCTGTTACGGTGATGACAATGGAGCACTTTCGTGATGCTGAGCTCGAAGAGCTGAGAGTGACCAATCCGGTACTGACAGATGCGGACATTGATGAGATGTTTGAAGCGGCTGAAGAGTCACTCGTGGAACAGATGTACACCGGCACCCTTACCCCCCATTACCTGAACTGTGCGTACCGGTTGAACAGAGCGTTTTGGGACGACATTTTACAGTCGGTGCAGATCGAAATGACGCCGCCTGATGAAGAGGAAGAACAAGCCATGCTCAAAATGTGGGAAGTGGTTTATTGTAATGACGAAGTGTGGGCTGAAATCGACGATGTGGCTTGACAGGTTACAACAAAAAAGTTAAATTAACACCAAACACACACACTCACAGGAAAATAGTATGAATGAACAAAAAAGCACCCAGCAAGAGACCATCGGTACAGAACAGGATCCATTTTTCTATCCGGATGAGAGTGACAGCGAGCAGGCGTCACCGGTATTGTTTCCTGAACAGCCAGAACGGCATTTTAACTGGTTCGATCCGGCCAGCCATGCAAATCCTGAATGGGACTATGCGACTATGGCATATCCTGAAAGTAAAGGGGGTAATCGCTTATAAAGAATTACACGATCAAACCTGATCATGGATTGATTTTGTTGTAATTTTAAGGCATATTTATCTGATGACCCTTGCATTCCAAACTGCCTTGATACCCAACAATAAAGAGCGCGCACACTTGATGAAGGCGTGCGGTGTGGCGCGTTTTGCGTTCAACTGGGGCTTGGCGGAGTGGGAAAAGCAGTATCGGGAGTTTAAAGCCGGGGGACGCGACAAAAAACCGAATGGCATGGCGCTTAAAAAGCAGTTTAACGCCATCAAAAAGTCCCAGTTTCCGTGGGTTTACGAGGTCACAAAATACGCCTGCCAGCAGCCGTTTATCCATCTAAACAAAGCGTGGGAACGGTTTTTCAACAAGGTAATCGTCAACGGCAAACCAGCCGGACGCCCCAAGTTCAAAAAGAAAGGGCGCTGTATCGACAGCTTTTATGTCGGCGGTGATCAGGTATCTGTCCGGGGTAACCGGGTCAAAATCCCAAACCTTGGCTGGATAAAAATGGCCGAGCCGCTGAAATATGGCGGCAAAATTATCAACATGACCATCCGGCGCGAAGCCGACAAGTGGATGGTTTCCTTTCAACTTGATGTCGAGATGTCATTCCTGCGGCGCGATAACCAAGCAGCCGTTGGCGTGGACTTCGGGATCAAGCAACTGGCCACGTTGAGTCGTGGCGAAAAAACGGTGTGGGAGAACCCGGCACCGCTCAAATCGGCGCTCCGGCGTCTGGCCAGGATGCAGCGCAAGCTTTCTAAGAAAGTCCGTGGCTCCGGCCAATACAAAAAACTGAGCATGCGCATTGCCCGGCTTCACCGGCGTATCGCCAACATTCGTAAAAACACCCTCCACCAGCTGACCAGCTACCTGGTTAAGCACTTCAGGCAAATCAACATCGAAGATCTGAACGTGCGCGGCATGATGGCCAACCGCAAGCTGGCCCGGGCAGTCGCTGACGTCGGCTTCTACGAAGCCCGGCGGCAACTGACTTATAAATCTGAGTGGTACGAGCGGATGCTGGAAGTGATTGACCGGTGGTTCCCGTCCAGCAAGTTGTGTTCAGGGTGCGGGTGGAAGCACCCGGCCTTAACCTTGTCGGACCGGGTTTTTCATTGCGGAGGCTGCGGCAGCAGCATTGAGCGCGATGAAAACGCGAGCATCAACATTGAAAACTTTACTACGGCAAGCTCTGCCGGAATTTACGCTGCGGAAGAGAACGGCCCTGTACAGACCGCCTAGCGGGCTGTGCAACCAGTTTCGTTGAATGCAGAAATTATCGTCAAACCTCAATGATCAGGTTTGTATAAGAATATTAGAGCGGATGAATATCATTCCTGATGTAACATTGAAGCTGAAGTTTGTCCCAACAAAGTGATTGACGCGGTAAAGGCCGTGACTGCCAGCGCCAAATCTGTTCGACAGGTCCTTGTCTTTAATGATTTTTATTTTTTTATTAACAGAAAAGCTCAACCTGTTCCTTGTTGAAATTGTGATAAACTACAATTGAAATTACAACATTTTAGGGAAAATGACATGAATCCACTCAGCGGTTTTATTGCGGCAATGAAAAACACATTCACCTTCCGGCGACGAGCGAGACGCATGGAGTATGGCGGATTTTTACTGTTCAGTTTTATTGTCGGCTTCGTCGCCGGTGTGCTTGATGCCATGTTGTTTATTGATCCGGCCCTGGGCGAAACCAGTGGCCCGTTATCGCTGGTAGCCACTATTGCCATGTTTGTACCGGGGATCACGGTAACAGCAAGGCGTCTTCATGACATTGGGCGCTCAGCCTGGTGGATGTTGTCACCGGTTGCTTTTATGGCCGTCATGGTAGGTCTGGGGGTGCTTTCAGGCAGTGCGGAAATGATTATACCGTTGTCGATCGCGGGTATCATTTTCAATATCGTATTCTCGCTTTGGCTTATCTTCAAGGATAGTCAGAGTGGCGGTAACCGGTGGGGCTCAAACCCTAAAGACAGCCTGGTGAGCTGATAAGACGACCAGATGAAAAGCCGGCGTGATGCAACCGCCGGCTTTTTTGTGCTCTGTTACGGGCTGACGCTGAACGCGTCGTTCGCTTTTTGCTTAAGATCGTCTTTCTTTGCGTTTTCTTTTGCAAGATGCTTCGGGCAGTTTTTTTCCATGGTTGACATCAACTCCATTACATCCATCAGTGTTGAATCAGGGCCAACTCCCCATGATTCCGGTTTGTGTGTGCAATCCTCAAACGTGTAGTCATTGATCTTCTTGATTTTAAGAGTTAATTCGTCTGCATAATCACTCTCAAGCTTGATGTAATGCTCAATAATTTCCTTTGCCGTTGCTGCACTGTGATCGGTAGTGTAAGCGTCAGCAAGCTCCATGTCCTTAATGGCCAGGCTCATAAGTGTTGCACTGTTTGCGATTTTTGCTTTGATAGAACGGTAATCGTAATATTCCGGATTATGGGTTGATATTGTATAAGGAAGCAGGAATGCCAGGAGTATTACCGGGATGATGATGGGGAGGTTCCTTACAAACCAACCGTGCTTGTGGTTAACAGTTACGTTTTGTGAGTCAGAAACAGATTCGTTTGATGTGTCGCTGCTGATATCGGATAAAGTGTGCTTTTCCAACGTTAACGCAATAGCTTCGGCCGTCGATTGGGAGGTGGCATGCCCCTTTTCGATACGCTGAATAGTGCGTTCAGATACGCCGGCAAGTTCAGCAAGAAGTTCTTGTGTCAGGTTTTCTTTTTCTCGCGCCGCTTTCAGCCCGGGCAATTTTAATGTGCTGCTCATTGATACATTCCTTTGTGTGGATTTCCTGACGAGCAGTATAATGAGGCCGGCATGCAACACCACGACATAAGCGATATTTCAGGTGACATATCAGTATTCACAAGGCTTTCAGCGTGGTTGGTGAAGTTGTTTTTAAGTCCATGACATTCATTATTCTATTTGAGCTACCTTGTAAGATGCATAATGTTGCAGTGTAAACCGGTCAAGTTGGGTTAATTGGTGCGGGCCAGTTTTAAACGTTAACGCTTGCGTTCACATTTCCCATTGTTATTCCTGTATATGATGACATCGAAATATTACCAAAAACACTCATTTTTAACAACAAAAAAGTTTTGGCGTTAATGTGAATATAGCGTAAAAATGACGGAGTTGAGGTGAAATCGCGGTGACAGAGAGGTGACACATGGTGTGTCACCTGTTCTTAAGTGTAATGGTTTCAGGCGTCCATGTTCAGGTAAGGAACGAAGAAGGGGGTTTTGGTGTTTAATCCGGGGAAGAGGCGATTGTATCCCGCAATCCACTCTTTACTTGTGCCATCGCGATCCACGAATCCTAAATAGGCATTCGCATAGTCAAAAAACATATCTTTTTGCATATCAAAGATAACGACGGAGCCAATGATGCACATCGTGCTGCCTTCAAGCATACCGGTTTCCAACGCGAAACGCTTATAAATAGCGTCATGTTGATCGATGCTGACACCGTCTTCAGCCGCTTGCTTTATGACGTTATTGATAAAGTCAAAATCAAGGTGAAGGATGGTGCCTTTTTCCGTTTCCTTTTTTACCAATGGCAGTTTTAGTGGCGGAAGAATTACGCCGTCAGCCTGCACTTCATTCGGAGCCAGGATGCCGGGAAATTGTGACAGTGATTTGGGGGTAACAAAGGCATTTGTCAGCATCCCGTTACGTTCACAGTCAGGCTCAAGCGCGACCACACCGATAGAATAGCCTTTGGCTGGCATAACGGGTGGTGCCGGAGAGAAACAGCAAACACTGTGCGCTTCTGCTCTTGCGGGGATGCTGAGATCCCAGTTTTCTTCTTTTTCGCCTGCATGATAAACAGTGAAGCCAGTCAGGCCGGCATTGCGCATGGCGTCCTGAATGCCTTCAACCCATTTTGCTCCTGCGTCGAGATTAAACGGCGTGAGGGTGAAAGAAGCCAGGCGTCGTCGACCCTTGAAGGCAGAGAACGAGTACAGGGTTTCCATGCCATCGCTGTGACGAAGATAAGAGTAGTACGTCAGGTTGTCAGCACCAATGGAGGACATCCATTCGGCGAAGCCACCGGGACGAGCCATCATCAATTTCAATTCCGCCATGTCGTGCTGATTCCACCAGTAATCCCCGAGTTCATACGCCGGCACGGTGTCATCGTTAAGCGCCTCAATCCAGAGATTATCCTGCACTTTTACGACCCCCATTTCATAACTGTGGGTGAGTTCGACGTAAGCGGTACCTTCCAAACCCAGCATGTCTGCAAGGCTTTCTTTGATGTTGACATAAGCGACATGGAAAAGATATTCGTCACCATTGTAGATGTGCCCGGCCATTTCGGGCATGGTGATGGTATACGAGGCGGGGTCATCGTTTTTGCGAGACAGGTGTATTTTAACCTCTCCCGCTTCCTCTGCGTAAGTCGCAATATCACCTTCATGGTCATTGTTGAGAATGCGGAAATAGGCGTAGGGTGAGAATGCGGCTTTGCGTGCCGCTTTGCGGATATCATCCACCCATCGCTCAATTTCTGAAAATTTATGATCATCGTTGCTTTCGCAATCCCAGTCATCAACAAAATTAACGCTGGTGATACTGCCAAGGTGTTCGAGTGTATAGTCGTATGCGTCGTCACTGAACGTTTCTTTGTTGTATTTGTCGAGCGTTTCCTCTGGCAACAGGAGGAAGATGATGTTGGTGTTCAGTGTGTTTTCGAATTCGCAGTCAGCGTAGTGCGTCAGGGTAAAAGACGCAGGCTTTGACGCCGTCATGGAAAGGTAACCTCTGTCCCCTTCTTCGCAAATTTCTTCCTGATGGTACAGAGCGTCAAGGTTTACAATGTCAGCATTTGTCATTGCGTCATACAGCAGCTCGTCGGCACTGCCATCAAGCACTTCCACATCAGTCTTGACGGGCGGCGCAGGATAGTGGCCTGAATCAACGTCTTCAACCAGGAAGCGGTAACAGGCGTAGAGTGAGAATGTTGTAGGTTGTTGATTTTTGTTTTTGCTCATGTTGGTTCCTGAGTGATCTGTTGAAGCCTTGCAGCTTAAATATTTTCAAGTTTGCCTGGTGGTTATTTGTTGTGCCAGCAATTGGCCATAAAAATCAATACGTCGCCTTGTTCGGTATCCATGGCTACAGGCACAACAGAAGAGCTGCCGTGTTCAGGGTAAAATCCCGCTGGCAGGCCAGATCCCAGCATTATTTGCTCCATGCTATATGGATTTAGTTCGTTGTACTCTTTTGCAACCATGTCAGAACGGTTCCAACTGGCATCGAGCATAATGTTTTTGCGCCACGTTGCCACCCCCTCAATGGCAGCAGTGAAGGTGTCACCACCTTTGGTTAGCCAGATGCGAGGCGTGAGTGCCAGCGATTTGCGCTCAGAGCCGTCAGGCATCGTGACGAAGTCGGAATACTGGATTGCAAAGAGAAGATTTTCCCCTTCCGCCCCAAAAATGTCTGTTTTGAGTAATATATCGCGGGCTGTGTCACCAAAGTGCCCAAAGGGAACCGGGTTAAACTCTTCGTTAGCCATAAGCGCTTTGTATTCATCCTCAGTGAGATATCGGAATAAAGTTTTCACTGAGTCTTCGCAATAGATAAAATCGCCGTAAGGATGCGTTGCGGGCGCTTTTTGAGGGGTAATGTTTAACATGATGTCTCCTGAGTGGCGTTTTTCTTCATTTCTTTCAGCTGTTTCAGTTCTGAATCAATATTCGGCATTTGACGATTTTCGCGTTCTAAAATTTCTTTACGTGCGGTTTCGCCAAGTAATACGATATGTTTGTGCAGCTTTTCATCATACTTGTTTCGTTTCAGGTAGTCTGACGCGAGAGTGAAGAATGAGTAGCTGAGCGCTTTGGTGTTGATGACGTATTTATGATCATCAACTGTCAGGAAAAACAAAGGAGTGAAGTCCAAACCTAAAAGCAGTGTTGTGGCAGCAGGCATATTCGCATTCACGAAATCAGTAATGAATACAGTTTTGCCCTCATTGATGTCAAACACAGTCATGTCGTTTTCAGAGATGATCAGCTCCGCTTCGCTTTGAAGGGCTTCACCAACCATGCGGGCGTCAACCTCATTACTGGCGATAAGTCGTTCGGCAATCGTGCGCGTGTTCTTACTCTTCGTGCTAGGGAAGATGGGCTGGCATATTGCTTTATATAACACAAACGCAATGTTGGCGTTGGAACGAATTGAATTCATGTCCAAATCAAGAGTTATAGAGGGCAGCCTGTTGTCGTTTTTGTCTGTCATGTTTTCAAGCAAAATAATCATCTTTTTTACCCTAAGCAAGAATTTTCACAACGCTTGCTATCTAATTGAATATTATGTTCATAATACCATTAATAAACAAAAAGCCCAACATTTATGTTGTATTTTTATTCATACTTTTTGAAATAGAAAGCGCCCCGAAAGGCGCATTGATGTCGATTGGGCGCAGAGTGGAAATACACCTCACCCGTTGACGTTTATGCAAACAACGGCATCTGTGAGCCTGACTTAAACATATTGGCTGCACTGCGGATGTGCTTGCTCACACTGTCCATGATGGCATGATGCAGCTTACAGCAAATGCTCTGACCAATGATTTGGGCCGCCTTATCTTTAGGCATCCAGTCAGTGTCAAAGCTCTCAGGAAGCGCGTTGAGCTTGGCCTGCACACTGACAGGAACACGGTAGTATCGCCCATCGCGCTCGATCATGACCGCATCTTTTGTGTCTTGTCCCTGCGCTTTCATCAGTGTTGGTGCGTAAGGTTTGTCTTTACTGATAACGCGAGCCCAACCCGTAGCAAGTGCGTCTTTTGTCACCTTGAGTTCGGTAATGTCCGCTTTGTTTGCACCCGCGATTTCCTCCCAGTTCGGCAAAATGATGTCGTTCCAGACATGCAGCCCTGCGCGTTCTTGTTCGGTCAGCGGCTTAGGCATTTCAAAAGGTGCATCTAACGACGTTGCGACCATATACATGCGGCGACGTGATGTGTAACCGCCATAATCGCGGGCATCAAAAATGCCATCATGAACATTGTATCCCTGACGACGCAACTGCAATTTGAATACGTCATAAATGGCGCTCGGGTTGGCTTCAGTACCCATAAAGCCCGGTACATTCTCAACCACGACAATCGGCGGTTTAATTGCGTTGATCATATTAAGCGTCGGGATGAACATATCCATGGTAGAGGACATGTCCTCAAGGCTCTTGCGCACAGCCTTTGAACCCTTAGATAGGCTAAATTCATCGCATTGAATACTCGCATGCAACACGGTGATTGGCGTGTCACCAATAAGCTGGGTGAGCTTGTTCATATCCAGACGGTAAATGTCTTCGTTACACAGCACACGAGGCGCACAGTTTGCCAGTGCCGACATCGCGGTCATTTCGGTGTAATCGGTTTTGTCGCGCTTTTCTTGCGGGCGGTATTCTTCCTGTATGCTGGTCAATATGTACAACCATGCAAGTGCCATTATGCCTGCGATTGTCAATTTTGCCAATGTACACACCTGTTAGTAAAAATGTGTACAAACCAGCTTTGACTTGTACACACGACCTGATGAAAGAATGTTATTTTGTTGTGTTATATTGCAACGTAAAATCGACGTTTTATGCAAATAACGGCATCTGCGTGCCCGACTTAAACATGCTGCTCACACTGCGGATGTGTTTGCTCACACTGTCCATAATGGCATGGTGCAGCTTGCAGCAAATACTCTGCCCAATCACCTGTGCAGCCTTATCTTTTGGCATCCACTCCGCATCAAAGTGATCCGGCATACCATTCAGGGCTTTTTGTACAGACACAGGTAAGCGGTAGTAGCGTCCCTCATGGGAGATTACAACAGCATCTTTGGTGTCTTGCCCTTGTGCCTTAGTTAGCGTTGGCGCAAACGGCTTGTCTTGTGTGATGACGCGAAGACGTCCAGTGGTCACAGCGTCAAGCATCACTTTGTTGCCAGTGATTTCCATCGTCTGGATTTCATCCCAATGTGGTGCGATAACCGTGTTCCACAAGTCCGTTGCCGCTTCGGTTGGTTCCGGGAAACTAAAAGGGGCGTTCAACGTAGTTGCCACCATGTACATGCGCTTACGGCTGGTGTAACCACCATAGTCACGCGCATCGAACGCCTGCTGCTCCACGCGGTAGCCTCGACGACGAAGTTGCAATGAGAAAATGTCAAAGGCCATGCTTTCCATGAAGCTCGTGACGTTCTCCACGACAACAACGGGAATGCGTAGCGCATCAATAACACCCAGCACCGGGATGAACATGTCAATGGTGGACGACATTTCATCTACACTGGATTGTCGCTGTTTTTTCGTTTTGAGCGTCGAAAAATCGTCACACTGGATGGAAAAATGTCCCACCGTGATAGGGGTTGATCCAACAATCTCAGCCAGACGTTGCGGGTTAAGTTGGTAAATGTCTTCATTACACAATACGCGAGGCTTGCTGTTCACCAAAGCAGAGAGTGAAGTCATTTCCGTGTAATCAGTGGTGTCCCTTTTTTCTTGGGGCCTAAACTCACATATTACATTTACGTTGTAGTCGCCCTGTTCAAGCACTGAGCAATCCACACCGCCGGTCATAGCGACCAATGTGTTGATCTTATCGTCAGTGGATAAATCCTGAACCAGTTTATATTCAGCGTTGCTGACCGGTACAAAAGTCAATTCACCGTAACGGAATGTGATGTGTGCATGCGTTGCATCACCCATTGCTTCATTGATGATTTTTTGACCTGCGGTTTCCACAAGCTGTTCAACACGTTTGGCGTCAGCTTTTAATGGGTTGGCGCTGCGTGACTTGTATTCGCGCATGTACACTTTTTTCGTGTTAGTGTCGGCATCAGTGGCAAGGCGAATGCGGTAGCCTTTGCCCGGCGCAATCATTTCCTCAACCACCTGCGCGTCGCCATGGAAACCGAACAGGGGTAACCAATTCGATGACAATGTCATGATCTTTTTGTTGTTCGCTTTGCGAAGCTTTAGCAGCTTGGTGGCCACCTCTGGCACGTTGACTTTTAACATGCGTGGCACAACAGATTTGATATTCATTATTGTGTCTCTGTGTTTGTGTTGACTGGTTAAATAGTATCAAAATGATTACTATTCTACAACAAAAATGTTGTTTTGTTTGGTTGAAATGAAAGCTGTTAAAGTTTTGTTTTTGTGATATCATTGTCGATAAGCAATGGATTTGCATACCAGAATTCAAGGAAGAATACGATGAGTCAGCCTACCACTGTTGATGCACCTGAAAAATCAGATGATGTAATCAGCCTTCAGAAACAAATCGCCGATTTGTTACGTAAAAACCAATCCCTTGAACAAGAAAATGAAAAGCTGAGCAAACGTTTTGGCCTTGTTTGGCCAGAACAGCCTGAGTTTTTCGTTCAGGTAATTTCAGACACAGAGGTGGTTTACCAAAATGGTTTATACCGTCGAGTGGGCGCATTAGAAACCAATGGTTCAAAAGCCAGATTGGATTTTGATGGTTCGGATGAAAGCGAGGACCTGAAAAGAGGCGATAGCCCTTATCTGTACACCGGGAAGCAGTCCAATAAGATTTACCTCGGCAACGGCGGCATTGCGTATGAATGGCGAAAGTTCATCAATGAAGACTATCTACCGACGTTGGTGAAAAAAGGTTCGCGCTTCGGATTTGATGATAAAAATGATCAACGGAAAAACCTGTTAATCGAGGGTGATAACTACCATGCACTTCAAGTGCTACAACACACTCACCGTGGTGCTATTGATGTAATTTACATAGACCCACCTTACAACACGGGCAATGGTGACTTTAAGTACAACGACCGTTTCGTTTCGGATGAAGATGGAAACAGGCATTCATCATGGCTTTCTTTCATGAAAAAAAGAATGCAAATAGCTAGGAGCTTATTGTCAAGTGACGGGGTTGTATTTATATCAATAGACGATACGGAGCAGCATCACCTAACCTCTCTTTGCGACAGTGTTTTTGGCGAGAAGAACAGGGCCGGAATCATTCATTGGCGAAAAAACAGGAAGCCCCACAACGCGAGCAAGACAATTGCCTCATCAATGGAGTATCTTCTAGTTTACTACAATGAGAAAAAAGTTAAGTTGTGTCGAGAATTTGAAAACGACAAGACTGATGAAAACGGAAGTTTTAATGTATACCCTATTTTCAAGTCGGACAAGAAAGTAAGAACTTACACCCTACCACCCGGCGTTTTAGTGGAAGGTGGCACCTTGAATTCTGGGGTAATCAAAGCTGGCAAGAATAGTTTGTTGGACATCACGGTTTCAGGTGACACATCAATCAGTAACAACGGAAGGACTAAATGTGAGATTGCCGTTACCGGGAGGTTTTGCCTAACGGATGAAAACGGAAGGTTATCTCAAGCCGTGGCTGAGGATACCATTTTCTTTAATTCAAACGGGATACCAAAAGAAAAAAGATATCGCGGGAAAGATGACGCCAAAGTAGAAGTTAACTTGTGGGAGATTCCCAAGGGTACTAACGAAGATGGGTTGTCAGAATTAATGGAGCTTATCCCTGATCAGGATGCTTTTTCGTACCCAAAACCCAAAGCGCTTATTAAGCGAGTTTTAACATCCATCAACAAAAAGCACGCGACAATACTGGATTTTTTTGCCGGTTCAGGCACCACAGGAAGTGCAACATGGGAATTAAACGCTGAAGATGGGGGAGAGAGGAAGTTTATTCTTGTTACGAATAATGAGTCCAATATTTGCGAAGATATTACGTATGAACGCCTCCTTCGTTGCAACTTGCCAGAACATGGCAATTACCAACAAGGGCTGGAATATCTGCAATTAAAGCACGTGGCTGAAACGGAAGTGGACGGTTACAACATGGCAACAAGCTTTGAGCACATTAAGCAGGTTGTTAATGTTCGTTTTGGCAGTTTCAGTGTTATCGAAGAAACTGATGATTGGTATATTACCGACAAGATTGCCGTATTGAAAAATTACGTGAAGTACCCCGCGTTTTTTGAGAAGTACGGAAAACACGCAGCTTACGGTTTGGTTACCAAAAAAGAACGGCAGGCACAAACGTTCCGTTCAGAGGCATCCAAGCGTGTATCGATAGACGATATCCACGTATTCAACAAAGAATATCTTAACGATCTATATCGTGTTGTCAGGGAGGACATGGCATGAACCCAAATTTTCAACTGGTAGGTTACCAGCAAAACGCCGTCAGTGATCTTTCAGGTGGATTGATGTTTGACTCCCCCATGACAAAAATCGCCTCTGTACTGAAAGCGCCCACCGGGGCTGGAAAAACGATTGTGATGATCGGCACGCTGGAAGAGCTTTTTCAGGTGAATAACCAGCGCAAAATAAATGGCGAGAAGCCGTTTGTGACATTGTGGGTGTCCGATTCACCCACCCTTAACGAACAGTCTATCCGTAAGATTGGGGCTGCATCCAATCATGTCGATAGCGCCTTTGACTGTGAAATGATTGAATCGGCAAGCTTCCGTGGTTTTGAGCCAGGTAAGGTATATTTTGTTAACTACAGCAAACTGACCAAAGCCGCAAACCTGAATAAAGCGTCTGAAACGCGTTATGGCAAGACTATTTTTGAGTTGATGGAAATGTTGAGTGAGTCAGAAATCCCCGTATTTCTGCTGATTGACGAGGCTCACAAGGGCACGAAACAGAAGGGGGCTACAGAAGTATCTACTATCGGAGACGACAAGAAGCGTCAAACCATCATTCGACAAATCATTGAAAGCCTGTCGCCAGATAAAGTAATGGGGGTTTCTGCAACGCCGGGCCAGTTTAAGGACTTTATGTACGATCTGGGCTATACAGACGTGCGTGATCACGAGGTACCCAAACGTGCCGTTATTGATGCTGGTATGATAAAGTCGCACATTGTAAACATCACCCTCCCGGCCGGCGCGGAGTCTAATGACGTTCTGGTGAAAGAGGCGGCAGTCGAATATGGGCGTCAGTGCGAACGCTGGTCCAAATCACCTCTGGATAAAAAACCAATAATGCTGGTGCAGGTTGGAAACGACTTTGATAAGCACGCGCCGCAAATCATTCAATGGTTGATGGAAGCCTATGATTTCTCATCAATCGGCATGGCTAATGCTTTTGGTGAGCACAAAAACCTGTCATACGATGTCGAGTTGGGCGGCGAACCCAAGACGGTAAACCTGCCTTACGTAGAGGCCAACAGCATCAATGGGCGCAATGAACTTCAAATTGTGTTTTTCAAAGAGGCACTGGGTGAGGGGTGGGATTGTCCGCGTGCAGAAATCCTGGTGTCGCTACGTACATCTGGCTCTGAGACGCGAATCGAGCAAACGGTAGGTCGTATCCTGCGCAACCCATTTATCGCCTTTATGGATTATTACAGAGCGAATCAGAGTGAACTTGGCAAAGTGTTTGTGTTCACCGCAAAATACGACCAGAGCGTGCTACAACGTATTGCAGACGAATTTGCCGGCGAAGTGTCAAGCCATGAGTTGGGTGATAAAGAAACCTTGACACTTACACTCAAGGAAGATGTGGCGACCCTTGTTGCCAATGCAAATCTGATGAATGCAGTACGTTTGCCGTCACCAAATACCTACAGTGAACACATTCAGGCCCTGGCTGATTACGTCAACAATAGCAAAAATTATCCACATGAGGAATTCGTTGAATTCATTGAGTCATTGCATGAGACGTTCGCGGAAATGCTGTTCAAGAAGATTGTGCACAATTTTAGTCGAGAACGTTTTGATGCGCTCATCCGCCCCAAGTTAAGCCGTGATGAAGTCGGGTTGCATGACGGTAAAATAGAAAGCAAGGGGAGCGTCAACACCTCCGGTTTCCGAAGCGAGTATGACATCAACCTCGAATATGACAAATGGTCTATATGGGGTGTTCCAGAGCTAAAAGATGAACTGTTGCCTGTTATGCAAGCGCATTATGATCGGGTGAAAGCAGAGTTGGTGAATCACGAGTCGCTTGAGCATTACAAAAAAGATGTGGTGTGTAAGTTGGTTATGTTGTCCATGAAACAAACCATGAAATCCATGGGTGAGACAGTTATGGAAGAGTTAGGCAAAGAATTTCATTTCACACAAAAGCCCAAACTCACATCCGCACCTTTTGAAATGGATGGACAGATAAATGTTCCTAAGCTGCCTGATGTGATTGATCGGTTTGATCTGGAGCGTGCAGGAAAGCACCGGCATTACCACCTGGTTAACGAGAAGTTGGTTTATTTGTCAGATGACGGTAAATCATGTCAGAAAGTGAGTTTTGACTCTTCACTTGAGCCTAAGGTGCTGAAGTTGTTGTTAGAGCGTGATGGCGTAGATTTTATCTGGAGAAATGATGGTTTCGGCATCCAGTATGCAAGCGGAAAGCATGTTTTTATGCCGGATTACATTGGCATTCAAGATGGTGCGTTATGTGTGTTCGAACCCAAGTCTATAACTCAAGACTATTTTGTTGATAAGTTCGACGGTTGCTGCGAGTGGTTGAATGATGTTAATTCAAGTGCAGGCAGACGCGTTGTTGATGCTGTATGGTTTGTCCAGATGGGGGATCGAAGGGTTTTCGAAATCAGTCTTTCTAAGCACGGTGATGATCTAAAAGGGATTGGGAAAAAGGGGTTGGATTTACTTATACCTCAATTGGGTACGAGGATTTTGTGATGGGTGAGAGCAAGCTTTTTGTGGCAATATTGTCGGCGATCATAGGTTTTGCTCTTTCAATATTAAAGCCAACAATTGATGAATATCTATCTAGCCGCAAGTTGAAAAAAGCGGTTAAGTGCGAAATTGACTGGCTGCTAAAGTGCAGTGAAAACGGAATTGCTTGCCTAAGGGAAAATTTAGCAGGTGGTGAACAGCTTGTTGCTCACTTTCCTAAGCCAATGAAGTCTTATGTTATTTCTGAAAACATGAAAGATGTAACATCTTTGTATTTGGGGGAAAATGAAAAATTAGGTTGTATAAGAAATTTCTTTTCCAACATGGAGATGTTTAACAATGCCGCTTCTTTGTATTATAGTGGCAACCCAACAGTTCGACCAGAATCTGCGTTTTTAGCGTATCAAGCGTTAATTATGATGAGGAATAACCTTAAGAAGTTTAAAAGCCCGTATTTTGAACCAAGCAACGCAAATGTTGAGAAAGATGCTGAGGTGTTGAGCTTTTTTCACAAACTCAGCATTGCGGCTGCAAGGTCTCGTCTGTGACATCATTTATGGGGTCGCATTAATCTTTTTATTTGCATTAACTCGTGAGCCAAGTTCATTTCACGAGCAACAGAGCGGTCGAGTTCGGCTTGTAATTGTTTTACCTTATCTCGCAACTTTTTGCACTCTTCGTTGGCTATCTTGAGTTTTGATTTTGGCTCTTGGGAGAGTGTTTCTTCGCGGGCGGCGACAGATTCATCAAGTGTCGTTTTGAAATCGTCAGACAAGCGGTCGCGACGAATGGAGCCGCGTTTTAACCCGCACTCTGCGGCGATGGTATCAAGGTTTATCTCATACTCACCGGTTACCACATCAGGCTTGCCGGCTTTGAGTCGATTCAGTGCGGCCAGATACTTGGTTTCTGATTTCTTAATCATTGTTCGCTACCTTTGATTTAAGTCGGTTCAACTCGACAAGCTGTAGGTCGGCCGAGATCTTTGCCTGGCTTTGGGCTTCAGACGTTTCCGATATGTTTGTGATGTGAGAGATGGCCCGGTCGATTTTTGGGATGTCATTCGTGGTAAATACGGCGCTCTTGCATGGGATGCATGAGGTAATGTTCAAAAATGCGTCCATAGAGCACCCAGACGTGCTTACGCACCCTCCGATGGGCGTTTCCTTGTATGCAAGCTCACCTCTTGCCACAAGGCGTCTGGTCTCGTCACGCCCATGCTTTACAATCATGTTAGAAACGAACACGCCGTGAGTGCCATGCAACTTCACTTCTTCAGAAATGACGTTCGCCAGATATTGCGCCGCTTCATATTCGGCAACCGCTCCCTGGTAATCCTTGTAGATGTGATCAGAGGATTGCGTAATAGTCTTGGCAAAAGCGCCGTTTCGCCCGTACCAGAGTGTCATGGATAGGCTAATGTGTTTAAGTTGCCACTTTAATTCTGGGTGCGCCACGCCTTCACTAAACGCATACACGACCAATGAACGCCTCAATTGATGGTCTGCGAGCGGCCAGGTGTTACCAACAGCAAATCGCTCATCAGTTGAATAGCCATAATGAGGGTCGATGTCGATCACCTCACTGATGTCGCTTTGCGTTATTTTGAACTTATCCGGAAAGCGCTGAAGGAATACGCTGGACGTTTTTGTGCTTTGACTTAGCGCAAGGTCGTATAACGAGGTGTTTGCGCTGGTGGAATAAACCGTTTGGGTGCCATACAGGCTCGGTATACCGGCCACCTTTAAAAAGAGTGGTGTCGCATCGTCGTTAAATTCAATGTTGTTACACTTGCAGACGTAGACAGTAACATCTCTTGCCGCTTGAACCGCAGATTTTGTTGATGTGTCAGCGACCCATTCTGAATCGGTTATGGCTTGCTGCATTTTCGAGCTATACCCGGAAATGAGAACGTGCTCTTCACCATCCAGCGTAATGGTGGACAAACAGCCAGCAGGAAGGGAAGCCACCTCGCTTTGTCTAGCCCCAGTGAAAATGCTGATATTGATATTGGCGGCACGATGTATATCCGTCAGCAGTTTGCAGATGTCATTAAAATTGCGGATGCCATATTTATCAAAGTAACCATCAAGTTCGTAGTGTTTAATGGCTTCATCGAAGCCATGTTCAAAACGCTCGAACTTTTGCCACCAGATAAATCCACGAGAATCCCTGATGATGCTGTCGGCATCCGGGTAAGTCCCGTTTTCGATCATTTTCTTGATCGTCTCAGTCTGTCTTCCGATGCTACGTCCGTACGCAGGGTTTTCATTGCAATGTGACAAGAATCTGAACAGCTTGCCGCTGTTGAGGTTAAAGTCATCAATAAACTCCGTGGTAGTAACAATCATTTCTCCGTATATTCTTGAGGGCACCACGGTAGTTTGTTTGAATTGCTCTTTTTTGTAAGTGGCAACAGCAATGGCACCCGCTTTATGAATAACGCCATAGGCACGAGATGACAGGAATGAAAAGTTGGCGATTTTATTGGGTAAGTTAACCTGAGAAAACCGTATTCTTGGCAGTATCAACTGACCAAACGAGGGGCGGTTTAATAGTTCGCGCTTAATAAACGGCAAGAGCTCTTCGTCACTGGCAGTAGCAAAACATTTACCCTGTAAAAGCAGGTTTTTTGCAATTTTACTCCAAACATGGAATCGCGCCTGGACCGTAGAGACAGAAATAAATATGTCGCTTTGGTAAATTTCACAGAGCATGATCTGCTTTAATTGTTCAGTGATGGAGCGAACCAACGCGTTGCTTTCGTCTTTTTTCGGATGCCAACCATTAAATCGCAGTTTGTGCCGCGACATAGACACCCTCGAATAAGGAAGTAGGTTCCAGACAATGTCACCGTAAACAGACTGTATGGAACCATCTTTACTTCTGGAAACAACGAAATTGTCATCGACGCCGCCATCCACACTAAGGGGGTCAGGGTGTGATACGTTCAATCCGTCCACGTCATACTTGGCATAAAGTGCGGCGCTCATGACATTAGCTCCTTTACCATGTTGTAATGTGATAACCAGTAAGGATCCAACTCACCGTCTTCAGCAACTTCTTCTTTAATCTGCTCGATTAATTCAGCAGCCTCAGGACGCTGTTTTATCGCAGACGCGAAGATATCATCCACCCTTTCGATCACCGCGCCCCATGCACTCTCAAAATGCTCTAAGCTACGTGCGTTTGAGCGTATCAGGTATATGCATTCCATCATTGAGAGCAGTTTTCTAATGTCGTCACGAGAAATGTGAAGTCGGTAGTTTTCACAAAAAAGGCAACCATGTGCTGACTTTTCACACGCGGGGGCGGGTGACTTGTTGTTAAACTCGATAGACAATGCCGGATTCATGAATGACGCGCAGTGCCCCGTTTTTATAGGGATTTCTGAATCAGGATCTGATGAGAACTCCACATGTGTTTCGGGTGTGTTTTTTACGGCCTGGTATGCTGCATCACGGATCTTTTTGTAAAATGGAGATAATGCTGTTGCTGCGCGACTCCTGGAGCTTGATGCATAGTGCTTCATGGTGGTTTCAATATTGTTGCCGTTAAGCTCCGCCGCTTTTAACAACCCATGCTTGCGGATATTAAAATCACTCCTGGTCACCCTTAGCTCACGCGCTGTAGGCAAGTAATCGATCATAGCCCTGCGAGACAGCGTGTCGCGAAGTGAGCTGTAACGTGATTCCACCAGCTTTGTTGGTAGGTCAAAGCACGGCCTTGGTTTGCTGGAGAATACGATGAAGAGATGATCTGATTCACGACCATTGAGGATGTGATCGCGCAGCTTCAGGTACTTGAGTAACAGCGGCTTGAACACGGCGGTGATCGTAAAGCTGACCTCTTTATATCCCGCACGAGGTTTGATGACGACTTCGCGAAGGCCCTGGCTGTTCTCTTTGAATTCGTATTTATCAGACCACCTGAGGTTAATAGCGGTGGACAAATTAAGCCCTGTGGCGGCCAGGAAGAGGTTGAAAAAGCAGGAAACGCCAAAGTTAACGGCTTCCATGTGCGCGGTACCACGCGGCTCTTTTGCGGCGGCCATCTCGGCCTGCTGGAAGCGATGCAAATACCGTGACGGTGCTTTTGCGTGGCGCTTACCAAGAATGCTAATGGCAATATCTTTGATGTCGTCGATACCGTTAATCTTCTCGTTATCCCAATTCAGGGATAACTTTGCCGCCTTAGTGAACGTGTCCATGTTTTTGTGAAGATACAACGTGGGGATCTGAGGTGAGAAACACGCCTTGCCTTCCGGAGAGTCAAAAAATAACGGGAGTGGCTCACCATTACCTACCCGACACGCCGCGTCAAATATAGAGCGGCACAAGCTGGTTGTTTTGGCCAGTTGGTTATCATCTAAGGGAGGTGTTGGCTTGGACTGCTTTATCTTTGATTTTATCAAAGGGATGTCGCTGCCATACACCAATTCCACGTTAATGTTGTGATGCGCCGCATAAAGTCGACAAACTAGGGATTGCCTTTCGCTTGCTGTGGCATTGGATATTTTATTTTGCGCCAGTTGCGTTCGCAGGTGTTGCGTGTAATCGATCAACGTTTCTTTTCTGACAAAATCGTGCACTAAATCATTCAGCGAGTCACAATAAACGTAGAATGCCTGCATCATTTTGTAGTGTTTGAATGCCGTATCAACCGATCCGCCCAGTCTCACGTAGTCAATCAAATGTTCAGCAATCAGCAATATGGATTGGCGGCGACCGGGCACCAGTGAGCTTTTATCAACCTGGCACCCCAGCACCTTACCACCTGGCTTGAATGCCGCAGCCCTGCCTCTATGTTGGTAGCACAGCGCACCCACATCCATAGTGTTACCCTTGTGTGTGAGTACAATCAATTCAGGGTTAGCAATGCGAACCTTGTCGAAGGCTTTATCATTGATGTCGATGGTGATCACCGGGCGATAAGATAACGTCATTGTGAAAGCTCCATCAGTTTGCTTTCCCAATCAGACTGCGCGACGCTATTTACCTCTACCAGCCGGCGATAGTTCAGGTACTGCATGGTCGTTTTGATATTCGAATGACCCATGCTGTGCATGATATGGTTGAGTATGGCGGTGTCTGACATGCGTTTTGATGGATCAGCGATCTGACTGTTGGCATAAAGCAGCTTGTCCAGCAAGTTCATACCAAAGGTAGCCCGCAAGTCATGGAATTGATGATCAAACGTTGGGTCAATACACTGTATACGCTCACGGAGTGCCGCCCACTGTTGACGCACACCGTCTGCGGCACGCGGGTTTTTAATGGGTGAGAACTGAAGCAGTGTCTCTTCATCGTACTTGGCAATGTAATACGGCTTTCCCTGCTTGGTCAGGAACAGGTAATTCCAGTCAGAGTCGCCAAAGTGGCTCATGTCCCGGCGAGCTATATAGCGGGGTGACTGCGCGTACACCTTCAGCTTACGCAATAGCCAGACAGGTAATTTCAACACAAGGCGTTTGTCATACTTGGTGGCAATGCCAGATCTGCCGGCACAGGCAATAGTGACCTTGTCCGTTGCCTGGTGGCCACTGTCGTCGATATCGATGGTGCCAAGCCGGAATGTGCAGGCGCTCTGTACGCGGGCGCTGGTGTGTAGTGACAACAAGGAGATTAGTCTGAATTCGGGACTGGCGTTGCGTTTGAGATCTTCCAGCAATAGCAACTGATGCGCAGGGGTGATGGGTTTTACCTTGCCACCATCCATAATGTAATCCGGGTCGACAGCCTTTTTGCCGCCTTTGATGCGCAAATCTGTCGTAGTCACCTGCTTGTGTTTGTGAAGGCCAATGTCCGTCGTGTACGAAATGGTCTTTTCGAATTCCTCGAAGGGTTTGTTTTTCAACTCACCATCAGGAATGAGGTTGAGGCGCTTCATGGCCCGGTAAAAGTTCACCACGCTGCCAATCTTACGGTTGGCGGAATCCGCACTCTTGCCTTCGCGGACCTGGTGTTGCAATTCAATCGAATACAGGTACGTGGGACGTTCAATCTTGCGTCGCGGGAAGTCAAACAACGATAAGTTGCGTTCCTCAAGGAAGCGCTGGTACCCAAGCAGATCGCCGGCAAACTTACGAATGGACTCAACCGATACCACGGCCGTGTTGTCAGCCTTGTCAAGTAGCACCATGTTTGCTTCGTAAAAGGGCTCGCCATCTCCTTTAATGATAAAGGGGAAGGTGGGCAGATATTTGCTGTCGGTGTCGTCGGTGAAATATGAGAGTGTTTTGTCGCCGTGTGACAGCGTAACTTGGTTCGGTGTCGGGGTAAGCGAAAGGGTGGTGATCTTAAAGTTGGGGACGTTGCATATCCTGGCTGAACTCATGATGTTGGTGTGTCCCTACAAATGCACTTGTACACATGTTAGTGGCATACGGTAACATTGTCAACATAGCCAACATACGGGAAATACTCCACCACGGTGTCTACGCGAAAACCGCCTTGTTCTAACACTGCACAGTCGACACCACCCGTCATCGCAACCAGTGTGTTGATCATGTCATCTTGTGACAAGTCTTGCAGCAGTTTGCGATCAGCTGTGGTGATAGGGACGAATGTGATTTCGCCATGACGGAAAGTGATGTGGGCGTGCTCTGCGTCACCCATTGCTTCTTCGATTAAACGCTGCGAGGATGTTTCAATCAACTGCTCAACGCGTTTAGCGTCAGACTTGAGTGGGTTGGCGCTGCGTGACTTGTATTCACGCATGTACACTTTTTTTGTTTTGGTGTCGCTGTCGTTAGCGAGGCGCACACGGAAACCTTCGCCGGGTGCAATCACCTCTTCAACAACCTGAGCGTCGCCGTGGAAACCAAAGAGAGGGAGCCAGTTGGATGACACGGTAAAAATGCGCTTGTCGTTCGCGCGTCGTGCTTTTAGCACTTTGGTGGCCACTTCTGGCACGTTCAATTTTAACATGCGTGGCACAACAGATTTGGTGTTCATTTTTGTGTCTCTGAGTTTGTGTTAACTGGTAAAATAGTATCAAAACAACCATATTATTACAACAAAAAAGTTGAACCATTGAATGCATTTAACAATCCCAACAAAACGTTAGTTGCGTTTATTTTGTGATAGAATGGGGTACACTTATAGATTGTCGTGCGAAATAAATTATGGAACCTATATTATTCACTGTTTTTGTTTCTTTTGTAATCGGTTTCTCTGTTACCGCTGTGATATCAATGAAGATGAGGGTGTCTTCTTTAAGACGCTTGTTGTTGACACTTGCAATCGCTTCAGCAGTAACGTTGTCAGCGGGATGGGTTGAGTTCACAGTGTCGCCATCAAAAAATAATGATACTTGGTATGCGTCAAGATCTCTTTTGTTTAATGCTGTCAACCCTGTGGCCGAGATGATTGATAACAAGATGGTCCCGGGAGTGATTTCTGAACTTAAGTATCATGCTCGCGACAGGGAGTATTACGCGACTACCTTAAAAGGTAGAATGAAGGCTGCTGCCATAAACGTGTATGCAGGAAAGGTGTTTTATTACGTAGCCGCGTTTTTTATTGTTCTATATGGAATAGCGCTAACTTTGTTTTTTAGACGCAAAGCAGTTGACTCTATTCGGGTTTAAGGTGGCGCTGTAAATCGTATGTTACGGTAGACTCATGAGTAAAAACAAAATAACAACAGGTTTGTGTAAGCTTTGCCTTAAAGATGCTGAACTTAAAAGGTCGCACATCATACCCAAAAAGTATTTCAATAAAATAAGAGATCAGAATGGTGCCTACTTCGAGGTGTCGGCTTCTGGTTCCAGAACGTACAATTACGATTACAAGGAAAGACTTCTGTGTGGTGGTTGTGAAAAGTTGCTCAACGAAAACTACGAAAAGTACGGCAACCATATGTTTGAAACACCACAGCCCTATCGTCATGGCTCAGAGCTAAGGATAGTAAACTACAACCATGATAAAGCCTATCTGTATTTTTGGTCGATATTTTGGAGAGCATCTGTTTCAAGTCATGAAATATTCAAAGATATAAGAGATATATTTCCACCTCTGTTGAGGGAAGAAGTTCGTCGCGCTTTGTTGTTGGGGAGAATACCAACCATCATCCAGTTTGGTCGCCTGGACAAGGTTGTAAAATTGAGGATCTTTAAGATTGAAATTAAGGGGGTTAACCGTGTGTTTGAACAAGTTATATCTCAACCTTCGACATCGAGAAATGGGATGTGCTTAATGCTTCTTGGTTATTTGATTGAAATTAGCTTTGATAAAAATCAAAACGGGCGGGCATTGTCAAGGATGAGTAGCAGGGTGGATGTTGTCGGGGAAGAATTTATTCTTTCACACAAATACCTGAGAGCAGTGATTGTAGAAAGTAAACTTGGTAACATTCGTTTGGAGACTTAGATGCATGTTGGCAGGTGTAAATAACATATTTCTAATCATGCCAATCTCTGGAAACTTAGGGGTAAATCATCGCACTGGATGGAAAAATGTCCCACCGTGATAGGGGTTGAGCCAACAATCTCAGCCAGACGTTGCGGGTTCAGTTGATAAATATCTTCATTGCACAGCACGCGAGGCTTACTGTTCACCAACGCAGAGAGTGAAGTCATTTCCGTGTAATCCGTAGCGTCCCTTTTTTCTTGGGGCCGGAACTCGCAGATAACATTTATGTTGTAGCCGCCCTGCTCAAGTACTGAACAGTCCACACCACCGGTCATGGCAACCAAGGTGTTGATCTTATCGTCGGTGGACAAGTCCTGAACCAGCTTATATTCAGCGTTACTGACCGGTACGAAAGTCAATTCGCCGTAACGGAACGTGATGTGCGCATGCGTTGCATCACCCATCGCTTCGTTGATGATTTTCTGTCCTGCGGTTTCCACAAGCTGTTCAACACGTTTGGCGTCAGCTTTTAATGGGTTGGCGCTGCGTGATTTGTATTCGCGCATGTACACTTTTTTGGTTTTGGTGTCACTGTCGTTGGCAAGGCGTACGCGGAAGCCTTTGCCGGGTGCAATCACCTCTTCAACAACCTGTACGTCACCGTGGAAACCAAACAATGGTAGCCAGTTCGATGATACGGTAAAAATGCGCTTATCATTGGCGCGGCGTGCTTTTAACACTTTGGTGGCCACCTCTGGCACGTTAACCTTTAACATGCGCGGCACAACAGATTTGATGTTCATTTTTATATCTCTGTGTTTGTGTTGACTGTTTAAATAGTATCAAAATGATCACTATTTTACAACAAAAATGTTGTTTATTGGCGCATCAAAAGATGGAGATGAGGAATCAAAAGGTAAACTCAAAAATCTTCTGAAGAAAAAACAATAGAAGGTGTTGTTGGTTCTTCAATTTCAGGTCTTTTATCTTTATTGTGATTGAGGCGAGTATGCTTTAAATTATGAATAAAAGAGTGGGGTAAGCCCACTCTTTTATTCAATAACAAGTTTATCGCTCAACCGTTTCATCAAGCTCTTTGATTAACTCGTCTCGCCAGGATTGTCTTTGCTCTACAGACAACATGATGGAACTTGAGTTTTTCGCGCATTTCTCGGGAGGGTATTTCTCTTGAATCATGCTGATCATCACGTCGGTGACATCGCCAAACTCCGTGTCTTCTTCAACAAAGCCCGTGAATTCCGACACCTCATCAATTTGAAACGCGTCATTGACTTGCGTTCGTAATTTTTTGTATTCGCGCTTGTTGATAAGATCGATACAGGCCAAAGGGTTTTCTTTGGATTGACCGAATATAGGCTCCCAGCCTAATATAATTTGTTCTAGTGATATTTCATTTTTATTCATGTTGACCTCAACAGTGTGTTAGTTAATTGAATTATTCTTCATTTTCAATGTTTAAGCAAAAGTCATCGAAAGCGTCTTCTGGAAATTCGTTGTCTGTAAAAATGTCACGAGTTCTCGCTAGCACACCAGAAAGCGCTGCGGCGGTGACGCGATTGCCTTTGCCTGGAGTGATGAAGTCACGGTACATGTCACGCACTTCGATAAACTCACGCACTTGGTGCATACTAATTAATACGAGCGCGTAGAACCAAGCGATTTGCTGTTCTTTTAAAGAGCACTCTTTTGTGAGTTTATGAATAAATGCAGGACGGTTTCGATTGGTGCGGTTGATAAACTCGCTAATGTCGTCCGAGATTTCGCTCAAAAGTTTTGCAACATATTCTGGGTCTTGCCGGCAGCGACGCCCCTCGCGCACAACCTCAACAGCAAAATCTTTACCATGTTCATCAATGATCATTTGGATAATATTACGCATATCATTCCAGATATGTTGAGAATATGAAATCATGTTGTTGGCAGCCATAAGCAACTCCTGAGTCTGTTTTCTAATTATGCAGCTTTCTGGAAACTTAGAGGTAAATCATCACATTGTAGGCTTACGTGCGCCACGGTTATCGGTGTATTGCCGATGAGGCTTGCCAGCCTGTGCATGTTGAGGGTGTAGATATCTTCGTTACACAATACTTTAGGTGCACAGTTTGCCAGCGCAGACAGTGAAGTCATTTCTGTGTAATCAGTGGTATCTCTGCGTTCGGTCGGCCGGAACTCGACCAAACATTGAACCTTGTAACCGCCCTGTTCGAGCACTGAGCAATCCACGCCACCGGTCATGGCAACCAAGGTGTTGATCTTATCGTCAGTGGACAAATCCTGAACCAGCTTGTATTCAGCGTTGTTTACCGGCACGAAAGTTAACTCACCGTAACGGAATGTGATGTGCGCATGCGTTGCGTCACCCATCGATTCGTTGATGATTTTCTGTCCTGCGGTTTCCACGAGCTGCTCAACACGTTTGGCGTCGGCTTTCAATGGATTGGCACTGCGTGACTTGTATTCACGCATGTACACTTTTTTCGTATTAGTGTCGGAATCAGTGGCAAGGCGGATGCGATAGCCTTTGCCCGGCGCAATCATTTCCTCAACCACCTGCGCGTCGCCATGGAAACCAAACAGTGGTAGCCAGTTGGATGATAGGGTCATGATCTTTTTATTGTTCGCTTTGCGGAGTTTTAGCAGCTTGGTTGCCACTTCTGGCACGTTCACTTTTAACATGCGTAGAATGACTGATTTGATTTTCATGCGTATTTCTCGCCTCCTGTGTGATTAAAAGTATCATACCAAAAAAGGTTAAAATTACAACAAAAAAAGTGAAATTAATAGATGGGGACGGATTATTTGAACCGGTGTTGAACGCAACCTCTGGAAACTCATTATCCCGATCGCACAAGTCGCAATGGTGATTTTATTTCTTTTCGTTTGGGTATCGATATTGCATTAGATTTTTGAGTTTTTTTGATGGATTTGAAAATGAAATGTTTTAAGCTTTTGGCAATGATGGCCGGTGTTTTTGTCGCGAGTAACGTATACGCAGAACCTTTGAGTGGTTCGCCTGTATGGACTAACACGAATGACGGTATCGATTTTTATTCGACCGATTTTTACAGTGAAGGTGATGGTCTGGCAACGCTGGACTACAGCACAGGTATAGAATGGATGGATGTTGGACTTACGGCAGGCTTATCTGTCAGCCAGGTTGAGGCGATGACGCAGACAGGCGGGATATACGAGGGATGGCGTCTTCCTTCTTATCAGGAGGTGACGACGTTTTTCAACAACTGGTTTGATTACGACACGGACGGGGAAACTGAAAGGACGGGAGCGTGGGCCACATTCAGTTCGTCAGCATCATGGACAAGCACTTTTTCTAATGTTGTTGGCAGGACTGAGGGGACAAGATCGTACGGTTTGTACAACGGCGTGAATGGTCGGCCACTTCTTTTTGGTGTTGCCGAGTTCTCAAACGACACCATTTTCTTTAACTATCGTGACAGCGGAATTTTAACAGAAAATGACGCCAATGATTTCTATGGTGTGTGGCTGGTTTCCGATGGTGGAGATACGTTGAGTTCGAAGCAAAATCCGATGTTGAATATCAATAATGAGAATTCACCGGTGAACAGTGTGCCTGTAGTGGGCCTTGCGGCCCTGTCTTTATTCGGCATGGGCATGGGTGTACGCAGGAGAGGGCGTTGCTTTATGCGCTAAGGCATCGGATTAATTAATCTGTCATGATGTAGCGCGCATTGCCTGGTGGCGCTTACCGAAGACCCAGTGAGTGATGGATGTCGCCAACATCTTCCGGAGAATAGGATGACTGCTCTTCCCACTCCATGCTTTTATTTGTACTTGGAATTTCTCCCCAGATCCGCTTAGTCGCGAACTTACCGTCGTCGTCTTTATACGAGATGTGCACGCTCCCTTTAAGACCTTCTTCGCCAAGTGCTGCCCGCGTGTACCGCTCAAGGTTTCCGCTTTTTACGTAGCTGCTGTTGGCTTTAAAGTGAGAGCTGTGCCGGCCAACGCTGCGATTGGTTAGCTCGAAAATTTTATCCTGTTTTTCTCGCTTAAGATGCTCGTCGTTCATCTCCTGCGGTGTCAGGCTTAGGCTGCTGGGGACATTGTTTTTATCGGCCACCCTGCGAATCATTTCGTTGAGATGGTTCGCCTGTTTTTCAGCTTCTTGTTGAGGATTGTCAGCATCAAGATTGAGTTCGTTATTGAGAAGACTTAACAGTGGTGCTGTCAGGGGGATCTGGATAAGCGTGTGGCGCGCGCCTTCGCTCATATTAAAGTAAACATCACGCAACGCTTTATCATTGCCGGATGCAGAAAGACCTAAAGCTTGTACGGCGGGATTATTGTGCTTACTCATACTTGTCAGTATGGCGTCGGGTGTTTTCGGGTTTGCGGCCAGGCAGGCTACGCTGTGTATGTTGTTGCTGTTCTTGCAGGCAGTATAGACTTGCTTGATGCTGCCGGCAGTTAAATCGTCCCGACGCGCCAAAATGGCTGCGGTGCGGCGCGTGCCATTCTTTATGATTGTTGGGATCATGAAGTTTTCGAGTTTTGGGTGTGAGGCAACCATGTCGGTGACGCGGCGAGTGTCTAACTGTGAATCAAAGGGGAGTGAGGCAATACGCATGAGTCCGGCTGCGTCCATGTCATCCATATCCATAGCATTCTTGATGTCAAACCATGGATCGAAACCGTCGGCTACGGTTGATTCTATGTCTTCAATTACTTTTTCGAGGTCCGGGCTCATGGGGATATCCTGCTTCAGTGGTATATTTTGATAGTATCACAATAAAATCTCACTATTTTGTTGTTAATATGATATTCTTCCGGCTGAACAAAGGATTTTATTATGTCTATTTACGCATACCTGATCGATAACAGTAAGAACCACCAAATCATTTTTAATGCAGCTTTGTATTTTGAGCAGCTTGACGATTCAGAACTTGAGTCTGAAGTGATCAAGTTGACGATTAACGGCTTTGATGAAAATGCGGAAGTCGATAAGCTTGCCCATTTTGTCTATGGTCTTCCGGCGGAGATTAATGTCGATGGCAAGGGGGATCTGGATGTATACTTCGACAGCCTTGATGTCAGCAAAACAGATGACACCCCTTACTCTGTAGCGCTGGAGTTTGATACTTTACTGAATTGGATGAGAAAGGAACGCAAGGTGGTGCTTGACCGGCTTGTGGCGAATGGTGCCATCTATAACGTGAGCCAGGATAAGTTTGTATAATCCCTTTTGTTAAGCTTTATTCCGGAGTGTCAGCTGCCATATGTTAAGTGGGATGTAGAAATCGCAGTCTTGTAAAATTACACATTGATTCTGTTTGGGATGGTGTTTGAGGCGTCATCGACTAACCCCTTTATGGTAAGATTGACGACCTGAGAAATTTATTATTTAGCGATATATAATAAACAGCCTGGATATTTAATATAGTTCCAGGCTGTTTTGTAATTGTGATATTTAATCAAAGTAATGACGTGGCACAATAGATTACTAAAGCGAGAACCTACCCACCCTTCCTGTACCGTTACAGAAATTGGTGGATAAAGCAAAGGATTCCCCCTCCTTTGATGCAACGTGCTGGTAATCATTGAAAATCGATGATGCTTGGCATTCATCTCCATATATACACCAAACTTTAGATTTAAGACTAACATTGGTAATGCCGTTAAAGTGTGAAGCGTTAACCATCTCCCCATCCTTGGCAGGCATAATGGAGTTGATATAAAAGTCTCTTGTTACATATTCTTCGGCTTCTTTATCGTAAACCTCACAGCTCCCAGAACCAAATACGGAGGTGTATTTATCAATGAAGTTGACTTTTAACCGCCCACTACCTCTGATGTAAGAGTAAGCTTTCTGGATGTGCTTAGATGTGTAATAGATTTGACCTTCAAGCTCTCCTGGTCGGTACCAGTCGGGCCCTCCATTTCTCGCTGGGTAAATGTTCGATATTTTATTATTTTCATGTCCGTATTCAACTATGGTTGTTTGAAACAAACCGTCACGACTCAAGATGTCAGCCAACTGTCCCGTAAGAAGATAGTCCGAACCTATTCTGGACCACTCCTGAACAAATGGTCGATAGATAAATCCATGACCCATATCTGAAAACCTTTTTTGATTTTGTATTGATTTTATAGAAATCAAATCATCGTTTATATAAAAGTCAGAAGGTGTTACATTGTCGACCCATTTAGAATAGGATGGGGGTATTTTTCCTGTGATGTTTTCAGCGCGTACAACAACCTGTTTGCGATGGCTTTTCGAATGCTTGCTTTAAAGTCTGCGTTGTTTGTGGAGGTGTGAAGGTTGTTTTCGTCATAAATTGCATCAACTCCAAAAGATGCACCTTTTATCTGAGATATGCCCCACTGATACTCGTCAACCTCAATTTTTTCTATTGGGAATATCACATAGTTTTCATGATCGCTTTCGACAAAGTATTCAAAAGGTATTTTTTTTGAAAATGATTTGTGGTGGATACCCTTTTCATTACCGAAAGACGCTGTGAATGTGGCGAGAACTTTTCTTGTTCCTGCTCCAAGTATCATGATTTTGTTTTGTATAGGGGTGATTTGAACTGTCTTGCTTGAATAAGGGGGAGGTTTATTCTTTCAATAGGTTCAAACATTTTGCTTGATAGATTTATAGACAAATTAGCATCAAGAGGGGTGTTGTTGCTTATCGTAAAATATTTTCTATCTTCTACAAAATATCCACCATCAATAACCATGGTGTGAGGTGATTCTAAAATCTCCAAGTTAGGATTCAAACAGTCATCTTGGTTGCTTTGGTGGCTTACGTAATCATCAAAAAAATATCCCTTTTCAGTAAAACACCTATCTCGTCTTCCCTTGAAATACTCCAGAAGTCGATCTCAGAAGTTGCGCTAACTTTTACGTTTAATCCAGGAACTTCAGAAAAGGGGCAAATACCATTTGGGTCAAGCTTATTCTCAAGAGCCTGAAGTTCTCCTTTGGTTGATATTCCAACAGAAAAATCAACGATACCTGGTGGGTTTTCTATGTAAACACCAACCTTAACACTTCCAGAGGACATTGCTCCTGAAACGCTGGATTTATAATTTGATTTTTTTAGAAACTCTCCGTTGGAGCTTATGTAAGAAAATCCAGTCACACTTTCATTGTGGAAAGTTATTTCTTCAGAAACGTTGTATGTGACTGAGAATTTGTCAATATTTGCACTTCCGATAACTTTAACGGTGGGGTTTAGAAGTGGGTTTTTAAGTATTTGAAAGCCAGCGCTACCTTCAAACTGAAGCTCTGAAGTACCCTTAAATGATGCGGGAGTAGAATACTCGGTAATGGTTCCAATCCTCTTTATATTTATTTTTCCCACACTAAAACTAGACCCATCAAACATACATAATTTAGCTTGAAAGGAAGCGCTAAATACTCCTTTTAGCAGTTCGGGAGATTTCGAAGTTTTTTGATAGCATGTTTTACCGGGCTCTGATAAAGAATAAGTTTGGATTGTTGCAGGGGAATCACTGGGGACGACTGTAAACTCCCCCATAACAGCTTTATCATATTTATTATTGGAAGTAAAAATGGCCGTCCCAGTTTGTGAGGAATCATCCCAACTTATAGGAAGTATAGAGCCGGGCTCATAAGGGTTTTCCCTGCCCATTAAAAGCTCCCAATAATCAATACTGGTGGACAGGTTGTACTCTACCGGTCCATCACTTGAAATTGGTGTTATGTCAATTACGTAATCTTCAGGAGGGAAGTTTTCACCGGGATTAGAAACGCTTTCCACAATAAATCTTCGACCTCTCTTATCAAGTAATATATCTCCTGAGGATAGAGATGATAAAAAGTTGATGTCACGTGGTCCGAAAGAGCTTTCTCTTAAGCCTTTGATTTCATTTCCTGCAAGAGCAAAGTTTGTGTCGTCAAAAAAACATTATTTTTAGTCCCAACATTATTAATAGGATCGAATAAAGCAATGACTTCATGTGCATTTTCGCTAACTTTACATTGCTCTAAAGCAGCGCTATTGCAACCTTTTAGCCATTCAAGAAAAGTAAATCCATCAGAAGCGTGAGGGGTCAGGGTGACACTCTCATTGTTACCATAAATAATTGTGGGGAAGGAGAAGAATACACCTTTTTCGTTAGAGACAGGATTTATAACATATTCACTTGTGAGTGTTTTTGTGAAATCCTCATTTATAATGAATGTCTTTACTGTAAAACTTCCACGATGAAATGACTTTAAGTCTAAAGCTTTGCTTGTTAGATGTTCAGGGCTTATAGGGCCCCAACCAATAAGTCCAAAATATTTGCTGAGCCCATCATATTGTGAGTCACTGTCGATGTGCATTAAATCAAAAAGTTTGTATTGCGTGCCAGTGATTTTGCGCGTAAAAAACTCTTCCCGGTCGACACCAAAAGCATCTTCAAGCTTCACTTCCTTTTCTGGACTTAGGTAAGATGTTTCATAGTCCCACTCACTAACGTTTTCATAAAAAGTCCTTGTTACCCTGTTGAGATTACTTTGGTATATTCTCTTGTAGTCTTCCGGTGAAATGCGTGTTTTCTGTCCATCTACAGCAAGGAACGCGGCGGTTGTCATCATTGATATCGTTATGCTACCGCGGCTAATACTATCTGATCGAACGATGGCAGCCATACGATTTGAAGCATCACGATCAACATAAAGAGCTTTTCCGCCTTTAACCTCAATAAGAATAAAGTTGTCATCCTTATCCACGTTTGGGATTTGAGTGGATACAATTTCGAACGCTCCGGCACTGTCCGTGCGTGTGGTGTAAAAAACATCCCCAGTGTCAGGGTTGGATATCTCGACAATGCCGTTTATGACCTCAGGAAACGAGGTGAAATGCTTCGTTACGCTACCTTGAAGATAAAAAGTTGCTGGCTCCTGTTCATTATTGATTCTCCATTCCATAAAATCACCTGAATCATTAAAGAATCGGTAAATATGGTATTGGTTGTAGGGAAGATTTAACGATGAGGTTTCAAGAGGAAATTGAGCCTCAGAACGCAGAATAATCTCTCCTTCAGGAGATATAACGTTAAAAGTTATGTTTTCATAATCAGGAACAAAAATTCTGTTAGATGCTTCTGCTTTAACGCAAAACATCAGAGTGATGAAAAGGATGATAATTGCACGCATACGAGACCTTTTGAGTTTAAATGTTTATTTTATCAAGAAAACAACATAAATGTAGTTTATTTATAATTTTAATAAGATGGGAAACCTTATTTCCCGTGCCACAGGTAACAAGGTTTCACGCCAAAAAGTGCGTAACCGGAACTACCAACCATTCCCCAGTCATCCATGTAAATCAAGAAGCCAAGCGTGTTATGTCCATCATGTTCGAGTTCTTCACACCATCGATCAAACTCGGTATCTCCGGCCTGCTCGGTATCCATCCACTTGCGGATCACATTGGCGGTATCCTCTGCGCTGAGACCTTTAAAATCAGTTTCGCCAGGCGTTGCAGAAAATTCATGGTAATGAACTCCGCCGGGGAGTGTTTCGGGGGCTGACCAATAGAAAACCAATCCGGTTGCGGGCGAAAAGGACCAGCCTGAGGGACGCATTCCATTTTGTCCGTCAAAGCCGTTTTGCCGAAGTGCAAGCTCCACGGTGTTGAGAAGAAAGTCGAATTTACCTTGTTTTTTGAGTGGGCCATTAACCCGGAATATTGCGTTATCCATTGTATTTCCTGCTTATTCAGTTTTGGTGGCAGGCAGAGTGCCGCCCAGCCTGGTTAATTCATCAATAATCTTTAATTGCACCTTAATTGACAATTCTTCGATGGTATAACCCGTGCGGACGTACTCACCACTGCCGCGGTTGTCCAGTAAAAAGGCGACGCATCCTTCTCTTTCGTCGCCGGTAGAGGCGTATTGCCAGCCGGTTTCATCCGGGCAGGCAAACTTATGCATTTTTTCAATTTCATCTTCGTAAATAATCACTGAATACGCTCCTGCTTAGGTTTATTTCTGTTTTGCCGGCTTCATATTTGAAGACTTTAAAAGACATCACTCAAATACGTTTTCATTTGGCGAGCCAGTGTTTAATCACGTCATTGCGGTCGTAATCAGGATTGCTGATTTTTTTAACGCGCGCGGCGAGCAGCTTGATCGCATCTGGATTTTTCATGTTGGTAAAGTAGTCCATCAGCAGCGTCATATTGACACAGTCTGCTCCTGTCGACTCAAGCATCAGTGGCGCGTATTCTTCATGGTAAGCATCAGCTAGGTAAACGCAGTAGGACTGCTCTTGAGAAATGTAAGCCTGCCATTGATATTCAGCAGCGACATCCCAGTCGGGGTCGCCGAAAGCGCCGTTTTTGTGCAAATTGGCTAAGATGATAGCTGCATCAGGGGACATGGTGTCGTCCCAGATTTGTTGTGCATTTTCAATTAACGGTTTCATGTGTTTCTGTGCGATGCAAAAAGCAAACAGCTTGTCTGCCAGTGACCGTTTTTGATGGCGTTTGCTTGCCACAGAATACGCAGCCAGAACGTAGCTTATAACAGCGTCGTCATGCGGCGGATTAAAGCCGTCAGCTTTGATTTCGCCTGGCGTTGATTCTTCATAAAGCTCGGTAAGCGCATTTACGAAACTGGAGGCCACCATGGTATCGAATATCGCGACATTTGCTGCGGGATCTTTGGTGATGTCGTCAAGCAAGGCTTTGATACCGGAAAGCATGATGAAAAAGTTATCATCTTCGAAATAGTCCGGATCTACATTGATAAGATGTTTGGCGATGGGGCACCCGGCAAACATGCCGTCTTTGATGTAACGGGCCAGTTCATCAGGTGCGTTATGCACAGCGCAGGGCTCCACCATGAAGCCTTCTAACGTGGCGTTGTCGTATATTTCAGCCAAACCAATATCGGAGAATGTCGCGACCAAAAAGTCGTCCTTATTGAGCAGACGGATCACTGACCTGTTGTCCAGTATCGCTTCCAGCCCAAAGAGGAAAAAGGGGGCCTTATCCTTGTCGTCCAGTGCAACAGGGTGAAAGTACATTTCGCGCGCCAGAAGAATGGGTTTTTCCGGCTCGCTGGCCAGGAATGCGGTAATGGAAAGTGTAGGATATTTGTTTATCAGACCTTCAGAGAAATAAAGCGTGGCGAACACGGTACCTTCCGACAACACTGTAAGATTGACGGAGGGAAAGTCGTTTTTGTTTTCATTGGTGATCGTTGCGGGATTCTTGTTCACTGTGTTGGCCTGTGCTTTAAGTGTAAAGTCACATTGTATCGACTAATACACTTTATTACAACGATTTTGTTAAGCGTCGCATGGTATGAAGAAAGAAAAGCCGCATTTGCGGCTTTTACTCTGACGTGTGTACGCTTTTATTGCGCCTGCTGATGTTTTCTTCGAGTGAAAAGAGGCAGTGTCGCAATGAGGAAAATTCCGATAGATGAGACAGGGACATCGTCCGGAGTGTTAATGGTGGGATCTTGAATGGAAGAAAGCGTTGTTCCACCATCTGATATCAGCATTACGCCGTAGGCAATATTGCTAAAAGATGTGCTTTCACCACGCTCCACATTCATAGTTATGCTCTCACGGTCCTGGCCGCTAGATTTGTCATTACGAAAGTGTCCGGCTGTATACACCATTCCATCGTCACCAAGATATGAGCCTACACTCCACATGGAGTTTGACGCGGTCTGATAGTAGGATTCGCCAAGCGAATGGCGAAACAACTGCATCTCAGGGTCGTGACTGCCGTAATACATGTGCTCATATTTCGCATTTATTTCACCGAAACTAAAATCACGCGAGGGGAGTATGGTGAGAACTAGATTGTTAACTTCAGCGAATGTGGGTAAGCGCCATCCTTCAAAGCGGCCGCCTTCGCCAAGTTGGCTTTGCACGTAAGCAATGCTCATTCCTGATGTGGCAGGGAGTTTTAGCCATTCCTTTCCGGATGATGTGTCAAGAGTTGCGCGCGAGTCGCCCTCATATTTCCAGTCTGTGTCAACATAATCAGCGTAAGATGAAAACGTGACAAAAAGTAGCGAGATTGCAAAAAAAAGAGATTTCATCAGAATTCCTTATCAATAAAACTGAATTTATGCAATTAGCAAACCATAATTCGTATAATAAGGCGTGAATGAGTCAGGAGGTTAAAAAGCCAACGTTGTTGGCTTTTTATTGTGCGTGCTGGTTTGTACAAGTTTTACGGTTTTTTCCGTAAGCAAACGTCTGTAAACATATCGGATTTTATGAGCACATCACGAAGCGTGTCATCGTTTGACAGGCGTGATGCAGCATCCGGACAGTGCTTGTCATGGAATGCATTGATTGCTTTCATGTCCATAATTGCCAGGTGAGACACTTCAGTATTGATGTTGTCACCGTCACGACCGTATTTGAAGTCTGCCAGTGTGCGTTTTTCACCAGGTGCAACCATATTATCCATGTGGTACTCGAAGTTTATCGCAAGTGCGCCGTATTTTTTCTGTATGCGATCCGTTCCATCCTGAACTACAGGTATGAGGTTTGCGAACAGCATAAAGATGGCGACGAACGCGACGAAATGAGGCAGGTACTTGAAGTATAGGTCAAGGCGGCGACGTGTGCGGTTTAAAGAGTTGTCGGAGTCATCCTCTTGTGGTGTTGCCTCACCGTCTTGAACCGGTATCAACATTTTGTATGACGAAAGCCCGAGGGCGGCAGCAATCCCTTTGGCTGTATCAAGAGATGTTTCGTGTCCACTTTCGATACGCTGAATGGTTCGGCAGGAAACGCCGGCAAGCTCAGCAAGATGTTCCTGCGTTATACCATCGGTTTCACGTGCCTGCTTTAGCAGTGACAGTACAATATTTGTTGGTTTATCTGTTGTCATTGTTTCATTCCTTTGAGTTGATGTTGAGACTCAAAGTTACCTTCGTTGTTGTGTGATGACCACGAAATGGTGGCGTAGCGCTATCAATTTCGTCATGACGACATGGCACGAAATAGCACGACATGCTTAATTCTAAAGGGCTCTGGAGCGCTTTTTGGAATAAAGTCTGATTAATGCATGCTTGCGTTTAATGAAGTCATATTATCATTTGCTTCATTTTGTTACAACGAAAAAGTTGTAAAATCCAGTTTTTAGCTAAAATTGGTGTTTACCAAAAATGGACCATGGTTGAATTTTTTGTTTGTTTTTGAAACTTTCAGCAGTAATCATGCTATCATGTTGATAACGAGCGCGGACTGTGTCTTTGCTGTACAGGACGACTTGGGGCGGAAGCCTTGGTGGTGCCGAACTGCATAATTGCAGTGCTAGAATTAGTTTTACACCTCTGAAATACAAACTTGAACTGTTTTTACTTTAACTTAATTTAATAAAAGCATGTTTTTCGTCTTGTAATTTAACCGGCACAAAAAAGATGAAATGCGACATGCTGCTGGAAATTAAATTATGTTTAAAAACATGGTCAAACCACCGCGTGATGACGCGGAACTCGAAGCACTCATGAATCACCTGAACAAGGTGAATCAGCACCATCTGAAAGTGTCTCTGTCTGAAAGTCGCAGTAACAAGCTTCGCGATTATGCCTGTGCACTATCAGGATTCACTGGTGGGTATCAGTCCATTAAGGAGTACTGGGAAGTGGGTCGTGAGTACCCTTTTCATGATGTCAACGAAGTGCGGGCTATTACGCATCAAGCGAAAGGTGTGGTGGCCATTTTTGCATTCGCCTTCGCCGAACAGATTGCGCTAAAACTCAATCACGCTTCATTCCCGCTGTTTAACTTGTCGCGAAACAAGCACGATTCCTCCCCCTGGCTAGCTACGCATTTGCGCGGCGGTCGCGGCGAAAAGATACTGAAACAAATGCTGAATGAAAATTTTCCGATAACGATGTGCAATGTGAAAGTGGGTTTTGCATCCACTCGGGAGGATGCGTTTATCTTGTCATCAGCGCTGTCCCAAGATCCTTATCTGGTTGCAAACCTGTCGGACGATGTTGCTGTATATGGAGAGCTGATGTGGGGAAGGCCGCGAAGTGAAATTGAGATGTCTCCCTGGGGGCTGCTTGGACGGTATCTGTACCAGAATAAATGGGTCGCGGCTACCGATAACCCAACGCGCTACGTGGAGATTTTTTCGCCAGACGTTTCAGAGGAAGAACTGCTCAATAATGAAAAAGAGCTTGAGCTTTCAGATCCGTTCAGTCCCTCCCAACAGAAAAAGGGAATTAGGCTGCCTTTTGACACGCTTACCCTTGAGAGTAATCTGATAAAGATGCAATACGGTGATCTGTCAATGAAATTACAAGCGGATAAGTATTCGTCCAGTAAGGCAGGTATCCCGCGCATCGTATGCGATGGTTACGACAGTCAGTACTCAGGTGTGGTGAAGATTGTTAACGAATCAGAGCCGTTAACGTTAGACTTTGGTGAGGCTGACGAAGATGGTAATCGTCATCTGCTGGAGACAGAACGGCGTAAGGCGTCTGTTTCTATTTGGCAATGCGGTCACCATCTCCCCTGGGGTGAGTTGCATATAAAGAATGAAACAATCGATCTTGCACCAGAGGAACGCGAAGGCACCTGGTCGCATGATGAAGAACGTGGAGACATTGAGATATTCTGCACGGTAAGTTAACGCAAAAAGGCAAGCTTCGGCTTGCCTTTTTTAATTCACGAATAAAAGCTTGGAATTGGGACTATGCAGTGCTTTCAAGCCTTGCCAGGTAATTCCGGGCCTTTTGGATGTCAGCAGGGCTGTGCGTTACGCCTTCATTCATCTCAATATAATGCCTCACCGCATCACTTTCTGTTTTGAAATGATAAATGCGCAGAGGAACAGAGAGGCTCCATATACGCCGCTTGAACTTATCATCATTAAGAATGACGCCGGCCGGCAATGAAAACTCACCGTCTTGATCTGAAAACGAAATGGGCATATCAGGATCTTTAAAGAATCGGATAGTGGACGTAACGCGTTGCAATCCATCCAGCAAAAAGCAACTGCTTTTATTGTCCATACTACCGATAGCATAAAAGATCAGTGGCTGAACCTTCAGGCCAAGCAGGATGTTACGCATAAAAGCAGATTGCATGTCGACAGTCCACTTGTCGTTATCTCTTTGGAATTCGGGGACGCGCTTTAAAATCTCCTGCTCAAACATGGCAGGATCTGCATCTTGACCCAGCGATTTTGCCTGTGCGCGGTTAAGGAAGTTGAGCATACCATAAAGCAGCGTTTCCAGCTCAAGATCGACATGATAGTAAGGCAGGTTAAACGCGTTGCTGTCGCATCGCTGAATAGCGCGATCAAGGTTGCTACGTTTCATGATACTTCTCCAAATCACAAGGGCGCATTCGCGCGCCCTTTACTGTGGTTGATGGGTTACTTTTTGTTGCCACCGAAAGCGACGGACACAACGTTGCCATCCTGCGAGGTTGCGGCCGGCTTTTCCACCGGCGCGGTTTCGGCAGGTTTAACGGTGTCTTCTTCAGGGTAGTAAGGCATGAATGCTTGAAGTCCCTCGCCGGCAATAACGCCACCGTCAGGCGAGAGGGCTGACACGCTAACAATCAGGCTGTAAGGGATGTTGAGCTGTGTTTCGCGTCCGCTGAAACGCATGCTTACCTGTAACTCGGTTTCGCCGAACACACGGTAGCCTGTGGCATAATCACTGACATTAAGTGTGATAAACCCGTTGTTGATGTGCTCCAGAGGGGCGTCCCAAAAATGAATTTTTTCTTCAGCATTAGGGTCGTATACCATGACGGTAATGTATGTTTTTCCATGCTGCGGAATAGCCTCAATCGCTTCGATTGCTGCGCAAATTAAGGCTTTACGGACACTGTGCATGGCTTGTTGTTGATTCATTTTATTCTCCTGTGAATGAGCAGGTATTCTCTCACACCTACCAAAACATTACAACAAAAAAGTTGATTTCAGTGTGATGTGCGTGTAACCTGCTTATTCACTTTACATTGGAAAACTTTATGAAAAATATCGCCAGCGCACTCTACGTACGTCGCAATCTGTTTGCAAGAATTAACGACATCATAAAACGCAATAAGGAATGTAAACTGCTTATCTGCATGCTGTCAAAGCGCGCGGATGCCTTTGTGGCTCTTGTTTCTGCAAATCTAGGTCAAGAACCATACATGTCACTGGAAAACTTTTTGTCACAATACAACCTTGAGATGCGTAAGGTGGATGGTGGCATTCTGTTCGCTCGTAAGAATGACGCGTCAGAATTGCCGCCCATACGTATGATGGAAGAAAATCTGGTGGCTGAAATCGCGCCTGAGACAGCCAGGAAGTCGTTCCGTATTGGAATGGATGTGGCGATGTTTTAACTGAAACATGTTGGCGGTGTTGTGAGCCGCCTCCAAGGCTACTCTGAAACAAAGACGCCAATATCCTTCCATCCATTAGGCTTGATGGTCAGTGTTGGTGATTCGCGTTTTTCGGAGGTGTCAAAGTTTACCCAGGTTACATTTTTTCCGGTATGACTAAGGCTTAGTGTGGATTCGCCTGAAAAAGTGAAGGGCAGGTATTTTTTGCTCACTTTATTCAGTACTTTGTAGATACTCAAAGGTTGACCATTAATCAAAACATCTGCCCCCACGGTATGTTCACCTATAAGCAGGATATCAACCTCAGGCCCATCCTCCTCTCGGGAGAATGAATTTTCATAAATTTGAAAGTCTTTTACGGAGGTGACTTTGCGAAAGTTTTCATCAACGGTGACAGTTAGCCCGTCATCAAAAAGCTTGCCCGCATCCTTTCCGTAAAAGAAAGAAGCACCTCGATAGAACGTCTTGTTCTTACTGAGTACTGCGAAGTCTCCGTCAGAGGTTTCTGTGGACTCGTCGTAAACCATGATGCCACAGCCTTGCGCGTCTTTGAGGAGAGGAAGGTCTTTTCGGGTTATGGTGATGCTACCGTGGTAGATGTTTTTTTCGAATTCAAAACGATCGGCATCTCCACCGCAGCCGATATTGACGACGGGTTTCTTCATCGGGAGAACCTGAAATGTGAAGCCAGACTCGCCGGCGATGGTGAGCGTGCTTATTGATGCTAAAGCAAGAAAAAGAAGAGTGCGCATTCCATTGTCCTGAGTGTTCTAATTGCCACTCATAGTATCATAAACACCTGCCGCGGTTGCGGCAGGTGATGAAATTCAACGCATCGATTCGTTTTCACCATCCATCAGTGCCTGGATGTAATTTGAGTATTCGACATCCAGACCCGGGTGATTGTTGCCCATCCACTCAAAGACAAAATTGAGTCCGCCGAAAAGTGCCGCATCGCGACTGTCGTAAGGGCCGTCATCCTGTATGATGGTGTCACAGAAACCGGCAGTGTTGCAATCGAGAACAGTGGTCAGGTACCAGCCATCACGTCCTTCTTTAGCATCGAAATAAATGATGTCTTCTTCGCCATCGACGCTCACACTCGCGTTCTCGCAGTCGTCCCAGTCTACCTCACAGATAAAATCGCTCACAGGTGACCCCCTTTAATCAGTATTTCTTCAGCATCCGTTGGCTTTGCAGCCCAAACCAGCACTTCGTGCTCTTTTACCGGGCAGCCGTCATTGACCCACTTTACTGCATCAGATTTTCGGCTAAAACAACCCATAAAGTTAACAGTCTTGCTTTCAGTGCAAAAAATAAACGGCTTCTTACCCTCAATAAGGTGGTCGCTGTCCTTCTGGATATCCCATCGCGCGCGTCCAACATTTCGATAAAAATACTGTGGTGAATCGCTCATTTTGTCCCCCTGTGTAATGAATCATTATTATACTACACACCGCTGTACAATCAAACTAAAATGTTGTAAATTATACAAATTGGTGTCGCCTGAATTTTAAATTGGGTGGCGAACAGAAACCGTTAACACAAGGCTGAAGATAATGAATATTGCCACACTGGCTGAAAAACTACACAACACAGAGTACCCCATAAATATCCCGCAGGATATTTTGGATGAGGCCAAGGCAAATCGTCTTGTTATTCTGTGCGGCTATTCCGATGACATGATGGACTTTAGTGGTGCCATCTCGGATGAGGTTGACGCTATGAACGGCGGAACCGCCATAGTGCATCCGGGTGGCCTGCTGGGTTCGCGGGATGACATCGATGAAGATGAAGCCATGGAAGCCTGGCTGAAAGCCAAAAAGCAGGCTGTTGAGATTGAGGCGCTATGGTGCGAAGAAGATGATTACTCCTGGACGTACCGTACAACAATCCCTCATGCCACCTTCGACGTTATTGAGGGTGATGAAAAATATTGCCGGGGTATCGTGTTTAGCCTCGATGATTTGCAGGCGCGCAACGAGGAACAGTGATGCTGTCTGAGATGTTACAGGATGACACCGGGTTTATTGCCAGAGATTGGGTTGACGGCGCGTTACTTGTGACACCAATCAAAGGCATGTGTAACCGTGACTTTTCGGCGAGAGGGATAAACAAGCTGCTCTCGCCGCTTGATATAAAGATTTCATGCGTCAGTTACGTCAAACCAAGAGCGGAAGCGCCTTGCTTATATGGTACATGTCACATATTAGGGGAAATCATCAGTGTTGAGTCGATGTTTTCATGGTCAGACTTAAAGCGGATGCGCCGCGATGGTGCCGGGTTGTTCATGGTGTGGATCACGATGGAAAACGACACTGGCCTTGGTCCGAGGTTAGTATTGAGTTTTGAGGTGGAAACGGAACCCATGCGGGTGGTGACAATGTCGCCAGTGCTGAACATTATCAAAGCGAAAAAAGAGCAGGGTGACTAAGGTGAGAGGGTTGTCTTTGTGAGTTGGCGACAAAGGCAATGTAATTATAGAAGTGTATAAGGAGTGGCTTGTGGGCTTAAAACAGCGCATAGCAACCCAGTTCTTCGGATTGTTTGTACTTATTGCAGATTTTTTATATGTGGCATATTTGTCATATTATGGAAAACTGGATTTTCAAAATGTCACCAATGAGATTGCCGCGATGTTCATGTTGGGCTCATTCCTGGCATGGGTGCCAATGTGGAATTCCGAAGGCTCGTAATGACAGAATGGCTGCCTTGAAAACTTTATATCAAAGAGAGCAATGAGATGGTTCGGAAACGTGAAGGTTCAGTTAAAACATTGTTTTTCAATGGTTGTCAGGTTGCTGTCGGGTCGCTGTCGTGGAAAAAAGACGGGCTGAACATAGTATGAAAAAAAACAAAAACTCAACCCGCAAAGGAATGTGAATAATGAAAAGAGTGGAATTGACCTTACTTAAATATCAACGTGAAAAGTGCGACTGGACACAGGAAATGCTTGCAGAATACGCCGGATTGTCAGTGAGGACCATTCAGCGAATAGAGTCAGGCGGCAATGCGTCTGTCGAGACGGCTAAGTCCATCGCGGCGGCCATGGAATTACCGGATTATACGCACCTTATTGAGAGTGATGCTCCAAGGAAAGATCAGGAACAACGGGGAGAGTCCTCAGCCTCTACTTCAACACCCAGCCATGGCAATGTGGCTACGGACGAATGTGGTGCTCATGCGCTGCCAGAGGGTAGTGTCGTGATGGAACAGCAGGATGCGGATTTCGTAAAAAGTTTAAGGCGTACCTTTAGCGTCACCGGTTGCATAATGTTGGTGTTTGTTGTCTTTCGAATATTAACAGACGAAAGATCTTATCCTTATCTGATAGGGATGGGTAAGTGGATTGCTGGCACTGCTGTTGTGTTTGTTCTGCTTAGAGCGCTAGGGCACAAAATGCTGGCTACCGCAGTGGGTGTCCTGGCGTCATTCATTATTATTTTTGGTGGAATGTCAGCATATACGGGGGAGGTTGTTGAAGATTTTGCAGTGCACGGCAAGGTGCTTCGCCTTTCTGATGTGCTTTATCGCATGGGGAGCTGGGGCCAGGTGCAAAATCTCACAGGTGAAAAGCGGGATTTGTTTGACGAACTTGATGTGCCAGAAGATATGATGGCTGACTTTCATTATGCGATGGAGGGGATTGGTGATCATGACGCGCTGAAAGAATGCGTCGGAGAAATCAACCTGAGCGTAAATCCGAGAGAGCTTGGATACATAGCTGACCGCATCAAGGAAGAGTGCGCGCCATAGTGGCACACAAGAAAAAGGCGTCTTTACGACGCCTTTTTTGTTTCTGCCGAACGATTTAAAGAAATCCGCAATCGCCGGTATGTTCATCAATGAACGCAGGTCGTGCACTGATGATGTTGCCTTCTGAGTCGACGTTGGCAGGTCCGCTCTGAACGCAGTTGCGCATCCGGATGCCATCAATATAAAGCGTGACATCTCTGGAAGAGCGCGCTTCGCCACGGCCTAAAAGCGTATAGTTCGCTTTCACTTTCCATGGCCAATACTTAATGCTCTCGCGTTCCTTTTCACCATCCGACTCGGAGGCCGTCACGGACACTGAGGTAAGCGTAGCTAAAATAAGCAGGGGATAATGTTTATTTTCACAAGTTGGGCTCCTGTTTGTTCAGGTTATCATGTTACTTTAACATAAGAAGAAATACAACAAAAATGATAAATCTGAAATGTTAAAGCTGCGAGAAAATGACTTCGCAGGCGGCCTGCTCTGCGGCTTTTTTTCGTGCTCCCGAACCGGTCCCTGCCATTTCAACGCCATTGACGGTCAGTGACACGTCGCAAGTGAACCCGGCACCATCCGGGCGCGTGTTAAATGTCGGGAATGGCAATTTGTTTTGCTGGCAATAAAGATTCACCGCGGACTTGAAATCTTTTCCGGCGGCCCCGGTGTTAACCTGGGGAGCAATGGGAGTGGCGACCGGCGCGGGAATGTCAGGCAGGTGCTTTTGCAACAAAAAGAACAGCTTTGCCTCAGCAGCCTTTTTGGCTGTATCGGTTGCACTGAGATCGGACGGCCACTCAGAGGGGGAGGTTATCTCAAATGACGCAACCCACACGGGCAAGTGGGGTTTCCCTTTGTTGATCATCTTAACACCGGGCGCGGTACGCTTCAGCTTTTGAAGGTGTTCAAGCACAGCACCTTTGTAATTGGTACCGGGAACGTAACCAGCAAACATGTTGTCTTCAGTGTTGTCGTTCAAGATTTTTCTCCTTTCTGCTTCCTGTTCATCAACACTACGACGCTGAGATTTTTTATTGTCCTGCGCAGATGCGTTAGGTTTATATTGCTGCGGTGTTTCACCAAGGGATGTGGCCAGTAAGAAGCGCACTTTGTCTTCGCAGTATACGCCATAGCTGTTATCTTCAGGTTTAATGCCCATGGTGAGATGAATAAAGTCCCAAATACCCCGGCTCAGGCTGACGCCGTCATAGGCGTTCATCAACTTGCCGCGAAGTACCTTGTTGACAGGGAATGGGTGTGTGATAAGCGTACCCCATGTTGCGCTGCTGGCGTGCAGCTCTGCGTTTTCAACGAGGTGGTAGCACGCTCTTATTTTTGCAGAAGGGCTTGGGTGTCTTTTTATGATCTGAGAAAACTGGTTGGCCGTTACTTTGCCGGTTGTCGAAAGCACTTTCATCGCACTGTAGCCGGCCGATGCTTTGCTTGCCTCGCTGCGTTCTGATTTGATGCTTAACAGGGTTTTGTTTATAGCTTCGCAACGTGCTTCAGACAGTGTAGGAACAGGGCGTCCAAGCAGTTTGCCAAGCACGACGTATTGGTTGTGCAAATCCGGGTAGCGGCGCAGTGGTGATGAGAATGTGCCGTAAGCATTAAGTCCGAGTCCGAAATGCCCTTTGTTTACGGTGCTGAACTTCGCAGGCTGAAAAAGATGGTTTTTCATATTATTGATTTTCTCAATATCCATCGATTTATAAGCCTCATAAATTTCAGGATGACTGTCTTTCATGTCTGAAATATCGATAGGTTCATGGTTGCGGTAAAGCACAGGCAGTTTATTGGCTTCAGCCCATAAGGTCATCAGGTGGTTGTTCAGGATCATGAATTCCTGCACAACGATCTGACCGTGGATCTCACGAAGGCTGACCGTTCGAACCCGTCCTTCCTCATCTGTGTAGGTGCCGGCCTCTTCATTAATAAAAGAAAGTGTGTCGCCGCTCAGGGTGCGGTTGTAAAAAAGGCGTCGGGCGCAATCTGTGGCCAGTGTGGCGATGTTGTGGTGGGCATTATCTTTGTCGTTGAGCGCCTCACCGAAGCTGATGTATGACATTTTCTCCCGGCTTGTCACCGAAGGCTCAAACACGGGACGCTCGGCGACGGCCTTGCCATCATCCGAAATCAATATAGTCAGCCGGACAGCCGGTTTTGCTTCCCCGGGCAACAATGTACAGGTGTCGTTAATGGTTTCATCGTCAATCAGAGGACGTTTAATCCCTTCTTTGCCAGCGTAAACGGTCAGCAGCCGCTCTTCGGCGAGCTTTACTGCGGGTGCGTTATACGGGAGAAGGTAAGCGGGGGCTGCTATGTAGATTGATAGTCGCCAGCCGGCATTGTGCTTTTCAATGGAAAAGGCGTCATCGAGATCGCGCGATGATTCACCGTCGAGTGTGATAATCGTTTGCATAGTCTTCCTGTAATAAATGGTAATGACATCAACCGGCTCTTACCAAACCGGTGGATGTCTTTGTCATTAAGAACACTATACCAGAAAGATCGCTTAGTGAAACAAATTTGTTGTTATGCGTATTGAAAAAACAGGTGGGTAGCCAGCGCAGGGATGGCAACAAGGTGCAGTAACCACTCCGCCTGTCCGCTGCGCCAGAGGTTCAGGGATATGCGTTTGTGTGGTAGAAGTACCGGTATCCCCATCGGATTGGGTATATCGAGCAGAAGGTGGATTAGGCCGCCTATGGCGTAGCCCGCGAGAATTTCACTGGGCACGGGGCCAAGGGTGAATACCCCCTGTGCCGGACCCAACCCTGTGCCACCAAGGCTGAATGCCAGTAGCACCACCCAGAGAGGCACGTAATGAGTGACCGTCCGGTGCGGGATGATACGGCGTCCACTACGGAATCGACACTCAAGGTAATCCGGAGCCTTTGCACCAAGCAGAATGCCGATGGCGAGCAGGTAACCGGTGAGCCCGTAGGTGACAGCAAGGGGGTAGGCGGCAATCGCCGCGTACCCGCCGAAAAGCTGATGTCCGTTGCCGGTCATGCCTTATTTATCCAGACCCGCTGTGATAAAGATGTTGTTGAACGCATCTTCCACGGATTTTAGCACCGCAATACGCTTACTGGCGATATCTTCTGGCGTTTGACAGTCTTCCGCTAAAGCGAAGATTTCCATGTCGATATTTTTCAGGTCGGGGATATCACCGGTATGGACAGGGTTTTTTACGCCATGAATGTTTGCAAGCAACCACATTTGTCCTTCAGATAGTTCGTACTCGCTCTCGCCGTCCAGAGCCTGGCCACCGGTGTCCAGCTCACCGCTGTCGATAGCGGCGGCAATGATGTCTTCATGTGCATTAGATTCGACACCTTCCGGAACCGGCAGGTCACGCACGTCAAACGTGTCATCACCTGTCACATCGAGGCTGTAATGATAGGTCATCGGCTCATCAACTGGATAATACGATTCTTTGTAGTCATGAAAAATATTAACGCCGCGGTGAACCATGAATAAAGCGGGTGGTACATTGATTATTGGCATGCTTGCCTCCTATGTTAGTGAGAGGTAAGTATGCCACCACCCGCAAAAAATTACAACAAAAAAGTTTATTGCTTGCTATAGTTAGAGCAATACAACCATCGCGGACAGTTCAACGATAGCGAAGGTACCAAAGGCCATGGAAAACCGCGGTGGGCGGATATTACCCATTATGCCCATTGCAGCGTCAGCGCGCTCCTTGATATCTTCCGCCTCATCAGACAGTGATTCAATGATCGGCATAATGCCGGCAAGAATACCCACGCCGGTGCCCAGTACCGTGGTGAACATTTTTGTTTTCTGTCCGGCAGCCGACTTGAGGTCGTCACGCCCTTTGGATAGAGATCCGGCAATTTTGTCTTTTTGTTCAACAGACAGAGATTTGGTATCTGAGATTAATTGGCGGTAGCGGCGCATGTCACTCATAAAGGCTTCTTTGTCACCCAGCCAGGCGAGAAATTCGCGTGATTCCCGGTAACCGAGCACTTGTGAGACGATAAGGTAATAGATGCCGGCGGCAAGTAGCAAGCCAACGCCGGTCAGTGACCAGCCTATCCATGTCATCGTGGTGTGCGCCGCATAAATGCCCATGCCAGCGGACACAAACAGGTATGTCATTGCAGGGCCATCAGGCAAACAATAGCATAAGGGTAATCGCTTATCAATAATTACACGATCAAACCTGATCATGGATTGATTTTGTTGTAATTTTCAGGCATATTTATCGGATGAAAATTGCATTCAAAACCGCCTTAAAACCCAACAACAAAGAGCGCACACACTTGATGAAAGCGTGCGGCGTGGCACGCTTTGCGTTTAATTGGGGTCTGGCGGAATGGGAGAAGCAATACCGGGAATTTAAAACCGGGGACCGTGACAAAAAGCCTAATGGTATGGCGCTCAAAAAGCAGTTTAACGCCATTAAAAAACCCCAGTTTCCGTGGGTTTACGAGGTCACCAAATACGCCTGCCAGCAGCCGTTTATCC
>OCVR010000172.1_pt1 | contig 53672 bp, 55 predicted proteins | sample 1539091 | NCBI WGS metagenome assembly OCVR01 (sample SAMEA3355530, study PRJEB22509) | marine metagenome | biome: marine; feature: coastal ocean; material: water | place: USA | collected 2010-08-07 | depth 16 m | reverse complement strand
TTATGGCCTCGAGTTAAAAAAAGCGCTGGAAACTCGCGCTGTCAGTCTTCATACTTTATTCGAAATGGACCGCGCTCACTGAAGCGCGCAACGCTGCGCCCAAAAATAATAACGCAAGAATAAAGGCATGCCCCAATGGCCAACGATAGACAAAATCTGCAAGACGCATTTCTTAACCATGTTCGCAAAACCAAAGTTCCGGTCACGGTCTTTTTGATCAACGGTGTGAAGCTGCAAGGCGTCATCACTTGGTTTGACAATTTCTGCGTTCTTTTGCGCCGTGATGGTCAGTCTCAGCTGGTTTATAAGCATGCGATTTCGACTATTATGCCAAGTCAGCCGATCTCCCTTTATGAGGGCGAAGACGCAAACTGATGGGGCATGATCCCGCGATCACCCGTACATGGGTGCTGCATCCTGACATAAAAAGTAACAATGATCGTCGACTGCCTGAACCTGCTTTGGCAGAGGCCGTGGCTTTGGCTGAAGCTTTGCCAGGGCTTGAGGTCTTTGGCGACATAATTGTGCGTTTGCCCAAAGCGCATTCTGGTATGCTGTTTGGTAAGGGTAAGATCGAAGAGTTGCATCAGCTGTTTGATGCTGAAGAAGTGGATCTGGTTCTGATTGATGGGCCAGTGACGCCAGTTCAGCAACGCAATCTTGAGAAGGCTTGGGGCGTAAAGCTGCTGGATCGAACGGGCCTTATCCTTGAGATTTTCTCGGATCGCGCGCGCACTAGCGAGGGTGTGCTGCAGGTCGAAATGGCCGCTTTGAGCTATCAACGCACACGGCTTGTACGCGCTTGGACCCACTTAGAACGTCAGCGTGGCGGTCTTGGCTTCGTTGGTGGTCCCGGTGAAACGCAGATCGAATCTGATCGGCGTGCGATCGATGACCAACTTGTGCGCTTGCGCCGTAAGCTCTCCAAAGTGGTGAAAACCCGCGCCTTGCATCGCGAAGCACGCGCCAAAGTGCCGTTCCCGATCGTTGCGCTTGTGGGGTACACGAACGCGGGCAAGTCCACCTTGTTTAATCGTCTTACGGGCGCAGAGGTCTTTGCTAAAGACATGTTGTTCGCTACGCTTGACCCAACTATGCGTGCGGTTGAGTTACCCGATGGGCCGCAGGTTATTTTATCAGATACGGTTGGTTTTATTTCTGATCTCCCGACGGAGCTTGTCGCCTCGTTTCGCGCGACGCTGGAAGAGGTTTTGGCTGCCGATCTCATCGTACATGTGCGCGATATCTCACACGAGGGCACGGAAGAGCAGGCGACTGACGTGCGCGCAATTCTCACCTCCCTCGGGGTCGGCGAAGGCGCCAAGCAGATCGAAGTCTGGAATAAGATTGATTTGCTGGAGCCTGACGACAAAGACGCGGTTCTGGCCCGCGCGGCGCGGCATGATGATGTGATCGCGGTATCGTCAATCTCGGGCTATGGGATGCAGGACTTTGTGGTCGCTGTCGAGGAGGCGCTAGAAGGCGAAATTATAACCGAAACGTTGGTCTTGCCCTATTCTGAGGGCAGAAAACGCGCTTGGCTCTTTGAGCGGTCTTTGGTCGAAGCGGAACGTCAGGGTGAAAATGGGTTCGAATTGGATCTGCGTTGGAAAGCCAAAGATCGTGCGCAGTTTCAGACGATCTAAAAGTTAAGAGCCTTCGGCGAGAATATTTTTGGAGATAGGAAGTATTCAGTTTCCTTCTGGGATCAGCGTTGTGATGCCGACGGCTGCCGCGCGTGCAAGGCCTTCATCTAGTGACATCGGAATATATTCACCACGCCGCCAAAGCGTGCCGAGATCGTCGTAGTGGCGTGAAAACAGATGCCCTGACTGGCCTGTCGAGATCACAAACAGCGAGCTGTCGGGATCGGTGAAATCATAAACGCCACGATACCCGGCGCCGTGCACGTTCAAGAACGCCTCCGTGCCTTCACCACCTTTCGTGCGCCCGCGCATCAGCGTGTTGTCCCCACCGGAAGTCGATTGGCGGATATTGACGAAATAACGCAGCACGGGAACCTCGCCTAAGACCGCATGGTCATGGGTCGCCTGATGTGCATCGCCCCAGCGCAAGGAGACGAGGTCAATCGTATAGTTTTCCTCTAACCACAAGATCGCCTCATCGAGCGAGATGCGCGCAACATCGGTGCAGGTTTCTTTCGGGGAGGATTGCAAGATATCGCACCACTCCGCTGCACCGTTAATGTTGCGAAAGACGCGTTCTATAAATAGAGGTTCGACGTGTTTAAATTCTTTCGAGAGTGGGCCAAGTTCATCCTGTATTAAGCGACCTTGCAACGCGTGCAGCCAGGCTGAGTAGATGAGGGGTTCGGGCAGGTGTTCGTTCATTTCACCCGTCCAATTGGCCAAGAGTTCTAATGCAATCTGGCGTTTACGTTCGGGTGTTCCGTTTGGTGCAGGCTCGCCCGTGAACCACAGATCTGCTCCGATCAAGGGCAGTAAAGTGCGCGCCGTAACGCTGACCGTGTCGAGCTGCGCTTCGATAAAGCTATCGCGCGTATGCACCTGACGGTTCTGCATTAAGCGTTGCCATCTTTGTATGCGTTGACTGTCGCCCCATTCATAGGACACGTGCGCGGGGAAAGAGCGCTGCACCAGCTTGTTGTTAGTATTGCCAAGAATACCGCCTTCGGGATCAAGGAAGCGCGGGTTGGTTGGCGCAGGAAACAGGCCTTGCCATCTGTTGTCTGCGATCCAGCCGGGGCTAGGCATACGGCCTTTGCTTTGGTGATTGGCGTTGCGTTGAGGCATCGCGCCAATGAGTTTGAGCGCAATCTTGTCTTTATCTACGAGAGTCAAATTCTGTGAAGGTGCGATGTAGGCTTCTGTGCTGATCAAAGCACTGTGTACATCTGCGGATTGCATGATCCCCATCGCCGCACTGAGTGAAGTGTCGCGCGGGCTAAGCGCTGTCCACGCTAGCGCAGCAACGTGCCCTTGAGGTGTAATCGTAGAAAGCGAGAAGTCTGAACCCGACAAAACAGGGCCATTGTCGCTCCAGCGCAGGGTGAGTGTGACGGGCTCCGCATCTTTGATATTGATGATCGACTTACGGGTCTCAAAAGGTTTGAATCCGTTGGGAGTGCGGTACTCTTCGGGGTTCTCGGGATTGAGTTGTTCAATGAACAGATCCTGATCATCGAGATAACTGGAGGTGATGCCCCAACCAATGGTCGCGCTGCGCCCCGCAAGAACCACGGGCATGCCGGGGATTGTGCCACCAATTACGCCACCGGCGGCAAGTTCGAGACGCGCGAGGTACCAGATCGCGGGGGCGGTAAAGCCAAGGTGGGGATCATTCGCCAAGATTGTCCCACCAGAGGCGGAACGCGAAGGCGCGGCGGCCCATGCGTTGGAGGCACCACCAAGGCCGCGTGGGGGCACTGGATGCAGCGGGTTTCTTTGCGTAGAGGCCTCAGCGTATTGCGGTAAAGGTTGATCAAAAAGTGTGGCGTATTTGGGCAAAGCGGCAACCCCAGTGCCGGGCATGTCGGGCAAGATGTCTGACAAGCGTGCTTCATCGGGAAGCACCAAAGACGTGCGCGCGCGCAGAACCTCGTCTTGCAAATGGCCTGAGAGCTGCAACGCCATCAGCTTGGTCACCGCAAGAGAATCCGCTGGGCGCCAAGGTGAAATCGGAGCGCCGAAGAGGAACATCTCAGGGGCGCCACGGCCCAAAGATCTATTGTTGATCTCTGTAATGCGCATGTTCACACCTGCGGCATAGGCAGACAGCGCATCGCTGGTGCGCGCATCCTGACTGGCAACAGACACGCTTGCGAGGCGGTAAATATCGAGGCGGCGCAACAAAGTGTCGACGCTTAAGGTGCGTTTTCCAAACACCTCGGACAAGCGTCCTTGTGCGGTTCTGCGCAGCATCGTCATTTGCCAAAGCCGGTCCTGAGCATGGGCATAACCAAGGCCAAAGAAGACGTCTGTGTCGGTTTCACCAAAGATATGGGGCACATTCGCGTTGTTGCGCACAATCTCGACAGAGGCGGTGATCCCCTCAACTTTCAGCGTTTTAGTGTATTCAGGAAGCGAGCGTGCTGCGAGAAAATAAGCGAGAACAGCCATCAAGAGTGCAGCGATGATCGCGCCGCCGGTAAGGCGCAGCGTCCAACGAAAAATCATCACCATTTTCTCGCGTCTCCTTCAATGTCTGCGGCATTTAGGTGCAAAGCCCTTGTTTTTGCGCGCAGTGTTCGACACACCGTTTAGGGTAATTGATGCGAAGGGAAAAGCCGATGGCAAAATGCACATTCTTGGGTCTTGGTGTGATGGGATTTCCCATGGCTGCACATTTGGTGAAAGCCGGTCACGAGGTCACAGTTTATAATCGCACACTTGGGAAAGCACAGGCTTGGGCAGAGGAGAATGGCGGCCAAAGCGCGAACACCCCGCGCGATGCAGCGCAGGGTGCAGAGTTCGTTTTTGCCTGCGTTGGCAATGATGATGATCTGCGCTCTGTGTGTTTGGGCGAAACGGGCGCATTTGCTGGCATGGATAGTGGTGCGGTCTTTGTGGATCACACGACAGTTTCTGCGAAAGTTACGGCGGAGCTGTATAAAGCTGCGGAGACAGCGCAGATCAGTTTTGTCGATGCGCCGATTTCAGGGGGGCAAGCAGGGGCTGAGAACGGCGCGCTGTCAATTATGTGTGGCGGTGATGAAGACGCATACGCGCGCGCAGAGCCTGTGATGGCGGCTTATTCTAAGATGTGCCGCCACATTGGCGAAAGTGGTGCAGGCCAAATGACCAAAATGTGCAATCAGATAGCGATTGCAGGTTTGGTGCAAGGCTTGTCCGAAGCACTTCATTTTGCGGAAAAAGCTGGGCTTGATGGGCGCGCAGTTGTCGAAGTGATTTCGCAAGGTGCAGCTGGGTCTTGGCAGATGGCGAACCGCTATGAGACGATGCTCGACGATCAATTTGAGCATGGGTTCGCAGTGGATTGGATGCGCAAAGATCTGGGTATTTGTCTTGATGCGAGCGATGAGGTTGGGGCGAGCCTACCTGTTACTGCATTGGTTGATCAGTTTTACAAAGACGTGCAAAAGTTAGGTGGCGGGCGCTGGGATACGTCAAGTTTGATCAAGCGTTTGCGCGCGATGGGTTAGAGCGAATGGGGTGCTGTCCTGTCTATTTAGATGAGCACCCCGAGGTATTTTAGGGCCAGAATCCGTTAGTGCGTTGATGTGTTTGAGAACAAATGAATCACGAGAATTCCGCTTAAGATCATGCCGAGGCCTAGTATCGCGGGCAGGTCGAGTTTTTGGCCATAGAGCAAATAACCGATGCCCGCGATAAATACGATGCCAAGGCCGGACCAGAAGGCGTATGCGATCCCCAGCGGGATAGCGCGCAGGGCTATGGACAGAAAGTAAAAGCTGATTGCATAGGCAATCACCACGACCACCGAGGGCCAGAACTTTGTGAATTGCTGGCTGGCTTGCAGCGCAGCCGTGCCAATGGTTTCGCTCAAAACTGCGAGGAGCAAAACGAGGTAATGGATCGGCATTGAGTGTCCTTTCAAATGGGCAGGGCGGTGGTGTCCTTGATCTCTTCCATCACAAAGCTGGCGGACACATCTGCCAATGGAACAGAAGCGGTCAGCTTTTGATAGAGACGATCGTAATCTTTCATATCAGCCACGCGCGCGCGGATTAGATAATCCAGATCACCGGACATGCGGTAAACCCCTTGAATTTCGGGCATCACTTTGGTGGCGCGCGCAAACTTGGTGGACCAATTGGAGTCATGTTGATCGGTGCGCACCTGGATGAAGACATTCAAGCCGAGCCCAAGCGCCTCCGCATCAAGGAGCGCGACCTTGCGTTTGATGATACCTGCCTCGCCGAGTAGTTTGATCCGGCGCCAACACGCATTGCGCGACAAGTTCACCGCACTCCCGAGCGCGTCTAAGGAGATGTCGCAATTTTCTTGAAGATGTTTGAGGATGCGTCGGTCTGTTTGATCAATATCCATACTATTTGCTATATTATGGGAGTTTGTCCCAATCAATCATAAAATAGCGTGGTGATTTGGGAACATATCGCGGCGGACATGGCGCATATTGTTCAAAACCAACAGAATGGAGTGTCTACATGTTTCACCGGATCTTTATCGAACATCCTGAAAGCGTAGAAGAAAGTTACTTTGAGCATATGGCTTTTGCGTTGCGCTTCGCGGGGTTGCTGGGGTTTGCCTGTGGCGCGGCACTTTTGCATGCGTTCATTCCGGCGGCGTGTGAAAAGACGGCGAGCAAGATCATCGCCAAGCTTTATGCGCGTACACATAATCGCGGGAACTGAATAGATGTGCCGCTGGGCCGCCTATATTGGTTCGCCAATCTACATCGCGGATTTGGTGAGTGCACCGAAACATTCGCTGATTGTGCAAGCGCGTGAGGCTGAGGAGTGTAAGACCAGTATCAATGCTGACGGCTTTGGCATTGCATGGTATGCGCATCGCCGCGAACCGGGGCTTTACCGTGATGTGTTTCCTGCATGGTCTGACCCAAACCTTAAGTCAGTGTCGGAGCAGGTGAAATCTCGTCTGTTCTTAGCCCACGTAAGGGCCTCCACAGGAACAGCCATCAGTCGCAATAATTGTCATCCCTTTGCTTATGACCGGTGGAGTTTCATGCACAATGGTCAAATCAGCGGATTCGAGCAGATGCGTAAGCACTTTGATATGGCGATACCAGATCAGCTTTATCTCTCGCGAAAAGGAGCGACGGACAGCGAGGCGCTGTTTTTGATCGCTTTGGGGCAGGGGCTGGAGCGGGATCCTCATTACGCTTTGCTCCGTACTGCGCAGATCGTGGAAGAGCTTGCGGTTGCACAAAATATCCCTGCACGATTGCGCATGACTTTGGCGTTTAGTGACGGCGAAACGCTTTACGCGCTACGCTATGCCAGCAACGGTAATGCACCGTCACTCTATTTTCGAAGACGTGCTTTGGATGACGGTTGGATCGTTGTGTCAGAACCCTTGCAAGACGAGCCTGATTGGCAATGTGTTGAAGAAAACAGCTTTTGCACATTCAACCAAGACAGCATGTCGCGCCAGGCTTTTATGAATGGTGCAAATGACCTTGGGTTTGCACGCGCGTCATAGACCTTAGGGGCTTTGCTGTCAGGGGACGCTCACAGTTGCAAATATACATAGGTGGAGAGAGGGACGAAGCGGATGTGTAGTTCAAAATTCTCTTGGTCGCCCGCAAATAAACTTCCTGTTGGGATTTCCGCCAAAGGCACGAATGTCCTATCAGGGTTGTTATAAAAAACTTGGATATAGTCGCCTGCGTTAGTAGGCAAGAGAGACACATCCGAGGGATCTGGCATGTGATCATCTGGATGCATGACAATCAAGGAATCCTCTAGCTCGTTGAAGTCTTCAATACGGATGATGCCAACGTCGGCTGGATCTGCGGATAGGAAAAATTCGTCCGCGCCGGTTCCGCCAAAGCCTGAATAGATATCGCCGAAGTTGAAGATTTAATCATTCCCTGTTCCGCCAAAGACTTGTTGTGAATATCCTTATTGAAGCACGACAATGTCATCGCCACCAAACAACTAATCATCGTCCGCGCCACCCAAACCGAAATGTGCGCCCGTCATGCTATCGTCGCCGTCACCGCAATATAGAATGCCGCCTTCAAAGCCGGCATTCAGTGTGTCGTCACCAAGATCGCCGTGCATTTCATTAAAGCCACCGCGATTGGTGATACCGTCGTCGCCATCCTCTCCGAAGGCTTCGTCGTTGCCTAGACCTGTTTTAATGGGATTATTATCAGCGTCGCCTTTAAGAACATCATTGCCGGCACCACCAAGCAACGTGTCATCGCCTTCGATCCCAAAATTCACCGGTGTTGCCGAAAATATAATCGTTGCCACCAACGCCTTAAACTGAGTCATTACTTGCAGCAGCGCCTATGTTGTCGTCATCAGTTGTTCCGGTAATTTAGTCATCGCCAGATGTTCCAATGAACATCGCGCCCGCAGACAGGCCTAATGAATCTAGTAAAAATAATATCCTCAGTATCTTCGAAATAAATTGACCAACCAAAGTATATGTCAGGTCCGGCAATCCCCAAAGTAAAGAGCAATACTTAGGAGGATTTGTGAGCAATTGGACAAAGGGCAATAAGGATTGTTACCCAATGCGTCGTAATCAATGCTTTTAATCGCGATTGTTTTTAAAGCGTAGAAAGTGCGGGGTGCAGAAATAGCAGCCCTCCGCATTGTGTGCTTATCCGTTCAGAGCGGCATTCAGGTTCTCATCAATTTTTTCCAAGAACCCCATAGTCGTTAGCCAACCTTGATCGGGCCCAACCAAAAGCGCGAGATCTTTGGTCATGTGGCCCGCTTCCACGGTATCGATAATTACTTGTTCAAGCGTTTCTGCGAAACCCAATAGTTTTGCGTTATCATCAAGTTTTGCGCGGTGCTTCAAGCCACCGGTCCATGCATAAATCGACGCGATGGAGTTGGTCGAAGTGGATTCACCTTTTTGGTGCTGGCGATAGTGGCGTGTGACCGTGCCGTGTGCTGCTTCCGCTTCGACAATCTTTCCGTCAGGCGTCATCAATTGCGAGGCCATCATCCCGAGAGAGCCGAAGCCTTGTGCCACGATATCGGATTGCACGTCGCCATCGTAGTTCTTGCACGCCCACACAAAGCCGCCATTCCATTTCAACGCGCAGGCAACCATGTCATCAATCAATCGATGTTCGTACCAGATGCCCGCCTCTTTGTAGGCACCCGCAAATTCAGCATCAAACACCTCTTGGAAGATCTCTAGGAAACGTCCATCATATTGTTTGAGGATAGTGTTCTTAGTAGACAGATAAACAGGCCAGCCCATTTTCAAGCCGTAATTCAATGACGCACGCGCAAAATCGTAGATAGACTTGTCGATGTTATACATCGACATGAACACGCCCGCACTGTTGGCTTTGTAGACCTCGTGTTCGACCTCTGTACCGTCCTCGCCGACGAATTTCATCGTTAGTGTACCAGCGCCCGGAAACTTCATATCGGTTGCTTTATACTGATCGCCAAACGCGTGACGCCCGACAACAATAGGCTTCGTCCAACCGGGCACAAGGCGCGGCACGTTTTTACAGATAATCGGTTGGCGGAAAATCACGCCACCTAAAATGTTGCGGATCGTGCCGTTCGGTGATTTCCACATCTGTTTCAGACCGAACTCTTCTACACGTGCCTCATCGGGTGTGATGGTCGCACATTTGACGGCAACTCCGACCTCTTTCGTCTTTTCCGCCGCATCAATAGTGATCTGGTCGTCAGTGCGATCGCGCTCTTGAATGCTCAGATCGTAGTACAGCAGATCTATGTCGAGATAGGGTTCAATCAGCTTCTTCTTGATGAAATCCCAAATGATACGGGTCATTTCATCGCCGTCCATTTCAACAATCGGATTTGCGACTTTGATCTTGCTCATGTACTTTGCCTTCTTACGTGGAATACGCTGATTGTTTGGCGCTGCATATCCCAGGTAGGTTAACAGGGAAATGACATTTCAATCATCACGCCCTGTGCGTCGCTCATAGTTGCACAGCCAGAGCATCATGAGCGTTGCAATGGCGCAAAACACAACGCTTGCTGCGGCTAAGGGCACGGGCGTACCCGCAAACATCAAACCCACAGGAATGCACACGAGCGTGCCAAAAAGCGTGGCAGTCCCGCTGATAAAGGACGCGGCCATACCTGCTATATGTCCCAACGGTTCCATCGCGAGCGCATTGAGATTGCCCAATGTGAGGCCAGCCAAAAAAAAGACTGAGGTTTGCCAGATCATAAACAGTACAAAATAAGTTTGGTCGCTGGGTGGCCACAGGCTGAGCAAGAGCATGATCACAGAAAGGATGACCTGCGCGGCAAAACTGGTGGTAATAACGTTCCGCATCCCCAAGCGCACAACGATGTTTGCGTTTAATAGCGACGCTGTTCCCGCAAGAAGAGAGATTACCCCGAACCAATAAGGAAAACTATCCGCGCGTCCGAATGTGACGTCATAGATCGGATGGACCGTCGACAACATTCCGAACAAAAGCGCAAGCATCATCGACTGACAAATGATCGAAACGCGCGCTCTGCGGTAGGATATCAGTTCTTTTACCGAGGCCAGAAGCGCTTTGAAGTTGATCTCTCGGCGGTTTTCTGGGGCTAGTGTTTCTGGTAGGCGAATGCCCATCCAAAGCATTGTAACCACCGAAAAACACATGAAGGCCACGAAAATTCCGCGCCAATCGGAGATATAAATCAAACCCGCGCCGATCAGCGGGCCGATGGCGGGGACCAATGTGAAAACCATCATCACAAACGACATGATCCGCGCCATTTCGCGACCCGAATAGAGATCGCGGATCACCGCGATAGATACAATGCGCGGGCCTGCTGCCCCCAGGCCCTGCAACATGCGCGAGGCGAGCAAAATTTCCAGTGAAGCCGCCCGCCATGCGATGAAGGCACCAATGCAATACAGCACGGCGCCAAACAACATTACCGAGCGTCGCCCATAGCGATCCGAAAGGGGACCAACGAAAAACGTGCCAATTCCCATGCCTAACACGAAACTGGTGAGAACCAGTTGCACTTTGTTGGGATCGTTGGGGCTTAACTCTGCGGCGATTTCGGGCAATCCGGGCAGCATGGAATCGATAGAAAACGCGACCGTGGCAGAGAGCATCGCCGCGAAGGCAATGAATTCCACAGTGCCCATGCGCATCGCGACGGGTGCGTTCATTCCTCGGCTTCGATCTGTGACTTGATATCGGTGATCACGTTGCGCCAGACCTCAACTGATTGCGCGCCGGGCACCGCGTGCTGACCTGCGATAATGAAGGTGGGCACCGAATTCACGCCCATTTTGCGAAAGCCGGCGTCCTTTTCACGAATGCCCTCAAGGTCTTCATCCGTAGCAAGCAAACGTTGCACGAGGGCTGCGTCCATCCCGCATGTGTCTGCGAGATCGGCCAGCACTTCCACGTCGCCAATGTCGCGACCTTCTTTGAAATAGGCGCGAAACAGGGCGGAAATCACCATGGATTGACGCTGCTCAATGCCAGCCCAATGGATCAGGCGGTGCGCGTTCAATGTGTTTGGTGTGCGTTTGATTGCCCCCAGATCAAGCTCCAGACCGACATCGCGAGCGTGCTGGTCAATCTGGCCATAGACCTTCACAGCTTGCTCTTTGCCACCAAACTTGCCCTCAAGGTAAGCACGGCGATCCATGCCCACGAGCGGCATATCAGGGTTCAATTGAAACGGATGCCATTCGATCTCAAAGGGATGCTCTGGCTCTGCTTCCAGTGCGCGGTCCAGCAAAGTTTTGCCAATATAGCACCACGGGCAAATCGGATCGGAAATAATATCGAGCTTAACCATAAAGAGCCTCAATCTGAGCGCGCAACACACGGCGCAACAGCTTGCCATTGGCGCTGCTGGGAAGGGAGTCGCAGCGGTGGTAAATTCTGGGCTGTTTGTAACGCGCCAATTGCGTGGAGGCCAGAGCCTCAAACGCGCTTTTGTGCACAGTGTTTTGGCCCGTATAGCACAGTGCAATCGCCTGTGCGCCGGATTTGACGGTTGTCTCAATCGCAGCGCACTGAATGAGGCCGCCGATCTCTGCAAACGCAGCCTCAATTTCTAAAGGGGAGACGCGAAAGCCGCCCGCGTTCAACATATCGTCGCTGCGTCCCTCATAGGAAATAGCACCGTTTGTATCACACCGTCCTAGATCGCCGGTCATAAACCAATCGCCTTGAAAGCGTGCTTCGGTCTCATCGGGTGCATTGAGGTAACCAAGCATGAGACCTGGATCAGAGTGGTGTACGGCGATAGTGCCCAAGTCGCCCGTTGCCGCCTCTGTGCCATTATCTCGGATCACCGCAATCCGCCGTCCGTTTTGAGTGCGACCAAGAGTGTTTGTGGGGGCAGGTCGAGTCGGGCTAGAGGAAATAAAGGTGGAGCATTCAGACATGCCAAACGCCTCATACACCTGAGAGCCTGTGGCGCGCTGCCACTCAGCGTGCAGCGTTTCTACCATTTTCTCACCCGCACTCAGCGCATGTCGCAGTTTCGGCATCACAGGCATTTCCTTGCGCACAAGTTTGCGAAAAATACCGGGTGCAGCAGCGAAAAGCGTGGCGTTTTTTTGTGCGAGCAAAGCAGGCAGTGCCTCTGGTTGCGTGCCATCCTGAGGGATCAAAGCGGTTGCGCCAACGCTCCACGGATCCATTAATCCTGTGCCAAGCGTAAACGTCCAGTTGAACGCGCCTGCGTGCAACAATCGATCTTCAGCGCGTAAATCATACCAATCGCAATGCATCATTTTACGCGCCCAGATTGCGCGGTGGGCATGTTGAACCGCACGCGGAGCTGCGGATGTGCCGGAGGTGAACACGACATAGGCAGGACGTTCTGGATCGCCCATATGCCAAAGGGCTGGTGGCAGCGTGTACATCGCTTGAAGGTCTTCGAGTGTTATGGAGCGAGCCTTTGACGTGGGCGCTGAAACTTTGACGTCTTGCAGGATGGCAGCGGGTGCGATCTGCGCCGCCATCTTGGTTATTTCGCTACTGGTTAAGACGGCAGACGTCGGCACTGCGACCATGCCTGCGGCGATGATCCCAAGATAAGCGATTGGAAAGTCTGGCGTATTGCCAAGACGCAGCATCACCATGTCTTGAGGTTTAAAACCTGCGTTTAGCAAGCCCGTTGCAACACCGCGTACTGCGTTAGTTAGCTGCGTGTAGCTCCACGTCTGCGGATCGCTTCCAAGTACTTCCAGCGCAGATTTGTCAGGTGTCGCACGACCTGCGTCCAACACATATTGCGCTAGATTAAAAGGTGTTGGGCAGGGTGGATGGATCGCATCAGACATAGACCCAACCGGTATCCCAGCGATTGGCGGCTATCAAGAGCGCGGATGATGGAGATCCTTATGCGGCGAAGTCGCCGCAATAGTTGCTGCGTCATGGGATCGAAAGTCCACAGCTTCGCGTGCAAGAGATGGAAGATCGATAAAATTCTCCAACTCTTCGCGCGCTTCTGGTTCGGACAAATCATGTGTCTGCGCAATGACGCGACTGATCTCCATCAGTTCACCCTTGAGAGGATCGAGCATCTGCGCGCTTACATGTGGAAAGCGGCGCGCGATTGCTTGCAAGTTTTCGCACCAGTTCTCGGTTAGTTTCGTCCATGCCACAAAGATCACTCCTAAGTTACGCCACGAGCAGTTTGCGCAAGAAATCCTTCTTATTCGTTACTTTGTAAAAATAATTATGAGCGCAGAGCGGTATTACCCTTCTTCCCACCACCAGACTTCCGGCAGAAAACCAAGCCAGTCGCCATAGATCGGCAAGGTCTCAGAATACTTCAGCTCTTTCACATGAGCGACATTGCTAAAAGGCCATTGATAGAGCGGGATAAAGTAACGCTCCGACATCAAAATCCGATCCAATGCGCGTGTGGCAGCGATGAAGTCCTCTTGTGAGCGTGCACCTAAGATCTGCTCGATCATCGTCTCTGCGGCTGGGACATTCATACCCATCCAGTTGCGCCGACCTGGGCTCTCCACGCCTTCGCTGCCCCAATAGAGATACTGTTCATTGCCGGGGCTAAGCGACAGACCAATGCGATAATAGGTCATGTCGAAATCGTAATTCGCGGTGCGTTCTGTGTATTGCGCATCATCGGTGGTGGAGACTTTGGCGTCGATGCCCAAACGCTCAAGCGCGTTGATATAGATGTCCATGATTGCTTGGTTTTCTTGCCCGCCTTGGCGCAACAGCACCTCAAAGCTAAGCTGTTTCCCATCCGCGCCGATCATCTTGCCGTCCTGAACACTATAACCCGCGCCCGTGAGTAGCTTCATTGCTGTGCGAATATTCTTGCGATTACGGGCGGAACCGTCGGAGACGGGCAGTGCGTAGCCCTCAATGGCTTCGGGGCGTAATTGGTCTTTGTAAGGCTCAAGAAGCTCGGCGACTTTGCCTCTGGCGAACCCTGCGCGCAGCCCCAAGACGGAGTTGGAAAAATAGGATGTGATGCGCGGTTGACGCCCTCCCGTGAGGGTATCGTTGATGAATTCAAAGTTGAACGCATGGATCATCGCGTCGCGTACCCGCCAATCATCGAAAGGGGCTTTGCGGGTATTCATCACAAATCCGGTCATACCTGTGGGGCGCTTGTGTGGGATCGAGGATTTGATCACTTCGCCACTTTGCACCGTAGGAAAATTATACTGAGTTTCCCATTTCTCGGCATTGTTTTCGCGCCGCATGCTCAGCGCTCCGGCTTTGAAGGCCTCAAAGAGAACCGCGCTGTCGCCGTAATATTCCATCTTAATTTCATCAAGGTTCATCGTGCCGCGTCTGAACGGCACATCTTTGCCCCAATAATCAGGGTTGCGGCGCAAAGTAACGGAGCGACCCGCATCCACCTCTGCGATCACATACGGCGAGGACGAAATCGGAATATCGTCCAAGGTGGAGGCGGCAAAGTCTTTACCATCCCACTGTGCTTTCTTCAGGATAGGGCGCAGACCTGCGATCAGTGCGAGCTCGCGGTTGTCTTCATTAAAGGTGATCCGCACGGCGCGAGGACTGGTGGCTTCAATCGTTTCGATTTTTGACCAAAGCCCGCGATAGCGCGGATGACCAACCGTACCGAGCGTTTCGTACGACCAGATTACATCTTCTACCGTCACAGGCGATCCGTCGGAGAATTTAGCCTCGGCGCGTAGCGCAAATTCCACCCATTCGCGATTCGGGCCAGTTTCAATCGATTCGGCCAAAAGTCCATAAAGCGAGAAGGGTTCGCCGTATGATCTGCCCATTAAACTTTCATAAGCCAATGATCTGAGCTGCCACGGAACAGAGCCTTTTCGGATGTGTGGATTAAGCGAATCGAAACCGCCAACTTCGCCAAAACTGATCTTGCCGCCCTTGGGCGCATCTGGGTTAGCATAAGGGAGCGACACAAAATCCTGTGGCAGGGCGGGATCACCATACATAGCTATGCCATGCGCAGGATTTGCCGCAAGTTGGGCAGGCAGGGTGCATAGTGTTAAGATATAAGCGACTGAACGCAACCGCTGCGCGAAAAACACTGATCTCATTTGGTAAACAATCCCTTAAATGCTTTCCCTGTGGATAAAAACCGTAACGAGGGTTTGGCCAAGTTTCAAACTTTTTACTTGGAGTGCGGCAACTTAAGGCCTATAAGAACTTCACTGCTCGATAGGTTTCTTGCCTGTATGAAACCTGCCTCAATAACTTAACCCCAGCTTCGTGCTGGGGTTTTTTTTGGCCTTATCGATCCCTGTGTGATCCGTTCTCTTTGTTGCTTCTGCGCGTAAAAAGTGTGGTTTCACCCCTTATTTTGCAGGCGCAGCATGGTATGAGATCCCCCAAGCACGAGGTATGAAATTGTAAAGGAAAGGTCTGTAATGACACTGACAGGAAAAACCGCTGTGATCACTGGGTCCAACTCGGGAATCGGTTTGGGAATCGCCCAAGAGATGGCCAAGGCTGGTGCGAACGTTGTGCTGAATTCATTTACGAATCGCGACGAGGATCATGCGATTGCAACAGAGATCTCAAAAAACCACGGGGTTGAAGCGCGCTACATTCAAGCGGATATGTCCAAGGGCGATCAATGTCGCGCCCTCATCGAGAAGGCCGGTGTCTGCGATATTCTGATCAACAACGCGGGCATCCAGCATGTAGCGCCGATTGATGAATTTCCGGTGGAAAAATGGGACGCGATCATTGCGATTAATATGTCCTCGGCCTTTCACACGACGGCTGCCGCTTTACCGGTAATGCGAAAGGCTGGTTGGGGCAGGGTAATTAATATTGCCTCGGCCCATGGCTTGACCGCGTCACCGTTTAAATCCGCTTATATCGCGGCGAAACATGGTGTGGTCGGCATGACCAAGTCGGTTGCGCTTGAAACCGCGCGGGAACCGATCACCGCAAATGCAATTTGTCCAGGCTATGTTCTTACGCCTTTGGTGGAAGAGCAGATCCCAGACACGATGCGCGAATATGATATGTCACGTGAAGATGTAATTAATAACGTGATGCTGAAGCGTCAGCCATCCAAAGAATTCGCCACGGTTGAGCAAATGGGTGGCACGGCGGTATTCCTTGCCTCTGATGCCGCAGCGCAGATCACAGGGACGACGATTTCTGTTGATGGTGGCTGGACCGCCCTCTGATCGACACGCAATTTTCTAGAAAAATTGAGGCGCCTAGAATTGCAAACGCCGGCCCACTTGGGCCGGCATTATTAAGTTTATAAGCAAGATGGAGGCGGGCGTTATTCTTCTGGGATCAGGCCACGTGGACTGAAGCGTAACACAAGCAAGAGAACAAGGCCCATAGTCAGCAAACGCATATGCGCTGCGCTTTGCAGAAGGTGATCTTTGAGCGCGCTGCCCTCAGCCATGCCCGATGTGACAATCCCCATCAGCCAATGGCCCAGCGGTTCCACCTGAATCCACAGATACCAAATCAAGAAACCACCCAAGATTGCACCGATATTGTTTCCAGAGCCACCCACGATAACCATAACCCAGACGAGGAACGTAAAGCGCAGCGGTTGATATGTGCCAGGGATAAGCTGGCCATCCAAAGTGGTCATCATCGCTCCTGCGAGACCGCAGATTGCGCTGCCAAGAATGAAGACTTGCAAATGGCGAGCTGTGACGTCCTTGCCCATCGCTTCTGCTGCGACTTCGTTGTCTCGGATCGCACGTAGCATGCGGCCCCACGGACTGTTGAGCGCCAGTTGGAACATGACGAGCAAGATGATCAGCACAGCCGCGAACAATAGCGAATAATTAGCCTTCACGAAGAGTGTAGAAGCTTCGATCGCGTCCAGTCCGAAGTTATTCGCGCGCTCGACGAAAGCGGGGCTGTTTTGCAGATCCACCTCATAAGGTACGGGCCTCTCAAGTCCTGCGATATTCTTCACACCGCGCGTCAGCCAATCTTCGTTTTTCAGGACCGCAATCACGATCTCTGCAATTCCAAGCGTCGCGATTGCGAGGTAGTCAGAGCGCAAGCCAAGTGCTGTTTTACCAATTAACCAAGCAGCCGCTGCTGCGAGCAAGCCGCCTACTGGCCAGGACATCAAGATTGGCAGGCCAAGCCCGCCTAAGAATCCTGTGGCAGCTGGGTTTACCTTCTCAATCGCCAGAACAGACGGGTCAAACAGTGCGCGAAATAGGAAGAAACCGCCCACCAGGACCGCCAAAAGCGCCAAAGTTCGAGTGCGGCTATGGGGTTTGCGCCTCATGATCAGCGTGGCCAGTACAATTGTCGCTGCGCCTGTCAGAAGCGCCACAATCACGCCAAGACCACCCTCACTCCAAGCCTCTGTGACGGGTGCATGCGAGATCAGCACCGCTGCCAATCCCCCAAGCGCGACAAAGCCCATGACGCCCACATTGAACAAACCTGCATAGCCCCATTGCAAGTTTACTCCCAGCGCCATGATCGCCGAGATAAGACACATGTTAAACAGGCCAAGCGCCGTGTTCCAGCTTTCCGTCATGCCTGTGTAGACCAACAATCCGGCCATAATCGCGAACAGAGCCACGTTTTTTATAGGAAATGTCATACCGCTTTCCCCGAAAACAGGCCCGTGGGCTTAAACAAAAGTACGATCAGCAGGATTACAAAGGAAACCGCGAATTTATAATCGGTGCTCAAAAGCTGAACCAGGCCCGATGGCTCAAGCTGCTCCGGCATCAAATAGATCAGCACCTTTTTCCATGCATAAGTGATTGTGATTTCCGAAAAAGCGATCACAAACCCGCCAGCAATCGCTCCGATAGGATTGCCGAGCCCACCCACGATGGCGGATGCAAAAATCGGTAGCAAAAGCTGGAAATAGGTGAATGGTTTGAAGCTTTTGTCGAGCCCGTAAAGCACGCCTGCGGTTGTCGCCAACGCTGCCACTAAGAGCCAAGTGTACATCACCACACGCTCTGGGTTGATGCCCGAAAGCAGCGCAAGATCCTCATTGTCAGAATAGGCGCGCATCGACTTTCCCGTGCGCGTGCGATTGAGAAACCAGAACAAAAGCGCCACGACAATCACGGCTGTGATAACAGTGATCCCTTGCGAAGTTTTGATCGCCAATCCTTCACGTAGGCCAGTTAACTCTTTAAATTCGCGCGCATTGATGATGAACCGCTCGCCGTCAGAAAAGCGCTGCTCGCCCGGTCCAATTGCGAAGCGCACAAGCCCGTTCATGATAAACATCACACCCATAGAGACAATCACTAGGATCACTGGTTTGGCTTTTTGGGCGCGGTAAAAACGATAGACGAAGCGATCTGTGAACAAGACCAAAATCATACAGCCAAGAATGCCAAACGGCAGGGCAAGTAAGGCTGTCGGCAAAGGTCCAAGATTGATGCCCGCAGATTGCATCCACCATGTAACGAAAATGGTGAACATCGCGCCTGAGGCCATGGTATCGCCATGCGCAAAGTTGGAGAAGCGCAAGATGCCATAGATCAGCGTGACGCCCAAAGCGCCAAGCGCCAATTGGCTGCCATAGGCAATCGCGGGTACGATCACGAAATTGGACAAAGCCACAATTGCATTCAGAAAATCGATCATGAGCACGCTCCAAGATAGCTGATTGCAATGGGTCCGTCAGAATAATGCATCGTGTAACGCGCGTAGCCATCATTCGCGATGGTTAGTAAATGCCGCGCGTCAAATGTACCGCCAGACAGCGACATCGCCTCGCCAGAGCGCGCGCCAGGCAGGATTGTATCTCCGATCTCGCTGATCAGCTCGGCTTGGACGACCACATCCACATCATTCAAGCCGCCTGCACGGCCTTTGAGTTCGAGAGAAAACGTTGTGTTATTGCACGCTTCCGCGTCAAGGCATTTGTTTTCAAACGCGCAAAGCATCGCAATCTCAGACTGAACAGGTGCGTTTTGCAAAGTGTAGGACCCGTCTTCGTTATTCGCAAAAGCGGGCGAACAAACTGTAAGCGCAATGGCGCTTAAATAAGGGTGAAATCTTCGCATATTCATCCCCCCAAGAAACTTCTGCGTACTTCGGGGTTAGCCAAAAGCGCTTGCCCCGTATCGGTGAACCCATTGGATCCTTGCACCAAAACATACCCTTTATCTGCAATTTCAAGCGCTTGACGAGCGTTCTGCTCAACCATCAGAATGGAAATTCCGGTGCGCGCGACTTCGATAATGCGATCAAATAGCTCGTCCATCACAATCGGTGACACGCCTGCAGTTGGTTCATCCAACATCAAAACCTGCGGTTGGGTCATCAATGCGCGCCCGACGGCTACTTGCTGACGCTGCCCACCAGATAATTCGCCAGCTGCTTGCAGGCGTTTCTGCTTAAGAATGGGAAACAGATCATAGACCTGCGCCATAGTTTCGGCGAAATCATCGCGCCGGATAAATGCCCCCATCTCAAGGTTTTCTTCCACAGTGAGGGAGGTGAAAATATTCGAGGTCTGAGGTACAAAGCCCATGCCTTTGCCCACACGCGCTTGCGGCGTCAAATGCGTGATGTCTTCACCGTTCAAACGCACGGCCCCTTCGCGCAAATTTAACATACCAAACACGGCCTTCATTGCAGTTGATTTACCAGCCCCGTTTGGGCCTACAATTACTGCAATCTCGCCTTTTTCAACAGCCAAGGTGCAGCTGTGCAGGATATCTGCGCCAGTGCCATACCCACCCGTCATGTTCTCGCCAATCAGAAACGGCTCAGCCACGGCTCCAGTCCTTCTTTGGTCCATAAATACCTCGGGGGAGCGCCGTAGGCGCGGGGGCAGCGCCCCAAAAAACCAAAGCCAGCATCACGTGGTTCCCTTGTTTTTCAAGCCCGTGCCCAGATAGGCCTCGATCACCTGTTCATTGGCTTTGATCTGCTCAATCGTGCCCACAGCCAGCTCTTTGCCCTCGGCCATAACGATCACAGGATCACAAAGGCGACCGATGAAATCCATATCATGCTCGATCATGCAAAACGTATAGCCGCGCTCTTGGTTCAGTCGCAAAATCGCATCGCCAATGGTGTTTAATAGCGTGCGGTTCACGCCCGCACCAACTTCGTCCAGAAACACGATCCGCGCGTCGACCATCATCGTGCGACCCAGCTCCAACAGCTTTTTTTGACCGCCAGACAGGTTTCCGGCCTTTTCATCGCTTAGATGCGCAATGGTCAAAAAATCTAGAACCTCATCTGCTTTCGCGGCTAGCGCGCGTTCCTCATACGCGATCTGCTTACGCGAGAACCAAGTGTTCCACAGGGTTTCACCCGTCTGCGCACCGGGCACCATCATCAGGTTCTCGCGACACGTCATTGACGAAAACTCATGCGCAACTTGGAACGTGCGCAACAGGCCTTTGTGAAACAACTCATGAGGGGGTAGACCGGTGATGTCTTCATCGGCCATGAAAACGCGACCTGACGTTGGCGGCAAAACGCCCGCAATCACATTAAACAGCGTGGTTTTGCCAGCCCCATTCGGTCCGACAAGCCCGGTGATTGATCCCTCGGCAATCTCAAGCGATGCGCCATCGACAGCATGAAAGCCGCCAAAGTGCTTTTGCAGGTTTTCAACCCTGATCACATTCGTTCCCCCCGTCGTGCCAAAGCGTCTTAACGCGCTTGTCATGATCGCGCCGTGTACGGTGTGCAGCGTGTGGCGTCAAATTAATATCGAAGACTAGGCTGGGTGTTCAAAATTGAAAAGCCCTGACGCAAAGCGAGGCAAAGTAAATTCCTTGTGGGGGCACTGGCACCTTCATACCTTGAAGATATGTTGGGTGTAGAGAATACAGGCGGAGGCATAGATGACCCTTACTCGCAGAATTTTCACGCTGGCGACCCTTGCAACGCCACTGCTTGCACCGTCTTTGCACGCAGCGCGCGGCTATCAGATCGATACGATGCTAGAGGGCTTGGATGCGCCTTGGGCTTTTGGCTTCGCAGCAGGTGGCATATTGATAACAGAGCGCGACGGGCACTTGCTGTGGGTCGCAGATGGCAAACACCAGCGTGTTTCGGGTCTCGCCACGATCGAAGTCGATGGGCAGGGCGGTTTACTTGATCTGCTAATCCCGCGCGATTTTGAGCGCTCGTGTAATATCTTCATGACATACGCGAAGGCGCAAGGGCGCGGGTCTGGCACGGCTGTAATGCGTGCGCGGTTTGATCCACACAAAACTGCGCTCAGAGATGTGACTACTATCTTTGAGATGCGCAAAGGTACAAGCGGTGGGCGACATTTTGGATCGCGGTTGGTTGAGGCGCGTGATGGTACGCTGTTTGTGAGCATCGGGGATCGCGGCGACCGCGAGCAGGCGCAAAACACGAATAGCCACAATGGAACAGTTATTCGCATCACCAAGTCCGGTGCCGTACCAAATGACAATCCCTTCATCGACAAGCCGGATCATTTGCCTGAAATCTGGTCCTACGGTCACCGCAACCCGCAAGGCATGACGCTAGATCTAAAGGGCAACCTTTGGGTCAACGAACACGGTGCGCGTGGTGGCGATGAGGTGAACAAGATCACCAAAGGGGCCAACTACGGCTGGCCAACAATCGCATATGGTCGTCACTACAGTGGTCGCAAGATTGGCATTGGCACGGAGAGCCCCGGCATGGAGCAACCGCAGCATTTCTGGGACCCATCTATCGCGCCCTCAGGTCATATGATTTATTCCGGTAAGCAAAACCGCCAATGGCGGGGGCATCACTTTGTAGGCAGCTTAAAATTCGACTACATCGCACGTTTGAAAGGCTTTAAACTGCGCGAGGTGGAGCAAATCCAATCAGACGCAACTTCGCGCGTGCGTGACATCCGCGAAGCGCCTGATGGCAGTATCTGGTTCCTCTCGGTGGGGAATGGGACGCTGAACAGACTAATACCAAGCTAGGACATTTGTCTTGCCCCGATACTCTCGCCGCAGGCGAAAATGAATTTCCTTAAAAATTCGCGCCTGTGCTTAAATCGACAGCCTCGCGGCTTGCGATCCACGCTCGCGGTAAGGAGTCGTATCATAATGGGCACGATAGCACTTTGAGAAATGCGAAGGCGACGCAAACCCGCAGGCCAACGCCACATTGATCACGCTCATATCCGTCTGCATAAGCAAGTTGCGCGCTTTTTGCAGACGTAACTCCATATAATAACGCTTGGGAGAGCGGTTTAGATACCGGCGGAACAAACGTTCCAGCTGACGCGTCGACATGCCCACGTCTTTGGCTAAGATCGACGGGCTTATCGGCTCTTCAATGTTGCTTTCCATCATCTGGATCACGGCGCTGAGCTTTGGATGGCGCACTCCAATGCGCGTCGGCACAGACAAGCGCTGTGTGTCCTGATCCGTCCGGATAGAGGAATAGATCAGCTGATCTGCGACTGCATTGGCCAATTCTCCACCATGCTCGTCCGCGATCAATTTCAACATCAAATCAATAGAAGAGGTGCCACCCGCAGTGGTCAAACGGTTGCCGTCGACCACGAACACCGATTTCGTCAACTCGACCTCATCAAACTCTTCCAGAAAACTGTCCTGATTTTCCCAGTGGATCGTGGCGCGTTTGCCATCAAGCATTCCGGCTTTCGCCAAGCTATAGGATGCTGTGCAAAGCCCGCCAATCACCAAGCCTCGACGCGCTTCGCGACGTAGCCAATTCAGCAGCTTCTTGGTGGTCGCAAACTGAATGTTCATACCACCGCACAAAAGCACAGTGTCATCACGCTGCAATTCGCCCAGATCCGTGTCGAGTTTGAACTCTGTCCCAGCTGAACAAGAGACGGTTTCGCCGCCTTCGCCAACAAGCGTCCATGAATACAGCTCTTTACCCGCGAGACGGTTCGCAATGCGCAAGCTTTCTAGTGCCGCCGAAAAGCACAGCAACGTGAATTCGTTCAATAGCACAAACACAAAGCGACGGGGTTTGCTGGTTTCTGTCTCCACGTTTATCTTGACGTTGTCTTCTGTCATTTCGGTTTATCCTGGATCGCGCCTCAGCGCGTGTATGTCGAAGGCATACCCCAATGAAACTGATTCACAAATTGCAGGCCTCATTAACCTTGAGCGCATCATATCGACAACGTCAAGAACACCTTTGCGGAATGCCACTAGCCTTAGCGCTAACAGCGTCCTATACATCGTTTTTGGATGTATTATTTCTCAGGAGAAGACAGATGAGCGAATGGCAAAAAACGGACTGGCGTAATAAGCCACGGGTCCAAATGCCGGAGTATACGGATGCAGCGGCACTGGCCTCTGTTGAAGGTTCCCTCGCTGCTTATCCACCACTGGTTTTTGCTGGCGAAGTGCGCAAACTCAAATCCCAACTTGGCGCCGCCGCGCGCGGTGAAGCGTTCTTACTGCAAGGCGGTGATTGCGCAGAAAGCTTTGAGCAGTTCAGCGCGGACGGCATTCGCGACACTTTCAAAGTAATGCTGCAAATGGCGATGGTCCTTACATACGGTGCGAAAGTTCCTGTGGTCAAAGTTGGTCGCATGGCGGGTCAATTCGCCAAGCCACGTTCCGCCAACACAGAGACGATTGATGGCGTGGAGCTGCCAAGCTACCGCGGCGACATTATTAACGAGCTGGCCTTCACCCCCGAAGCACGTATTCCTGACCCGAAGAAAATGCTGCAAGCCTACACACAGGCCGCCGCAACGCTGAACCTGTTGCGTGCGTTTTCGACAGGTGGCTACGCCGATGTTCATCAGGTGCATGCTTGGACGCTTGGCTTCACCGATGGTGAACAAGCCGCCGAGTACCGTGAAATGGCGAACCGCATTGGTGACACGCTAGATTTCATGCGCGCAGCTGGGCTTGATAGCACGCAAGAGCCAAATTTGCAGACCGTGGATTTCTACACATCCCATGAATCACTGCTGCTAGAGTATGAAGAGGCGCTATGCCGTCTTGATAGCACGTCCGGCAAATGGCTTGCAGGTTCGGGTCATATGATCTGGATCGGCGATCGCACCCGTCAGCCTGACGGTGCGCATGTTGAATTTGCGCGTGGCGTGCAAAACCCGATTGGTTTGAAGTGTGGTCCAACAACCAAGGCGGATGATCTCAAAGTTCTGATGAACAAACTCAACCCTGAGAACGAGCAGGGCCGCTTGACGCTGATCGCGCGCTTTGGCGCGGGCAATGTTGGTGAACATCTTCCCCGTTTGGTGAAAGCCGTGCGCGAAGAAGGCGCCGAAGTTCTTTGGACCTGTGATCCGATGCATGGCAACACGATCAAATCCGCCTCCGGCTATAAAACGCGCCCGTTTGAGAGTGTGCTGCGCGAAGTGCGTGATTTCTTTGGGGTGCACGCCGCTGAGGGAACAGTGCCCGGCGGTGTTCACTTTGAGATGACAGGCCAAGACGTGACAGAATGCACAGGCGGTGTTCGTGCGGTCAGTGATGAGGATCTATCTGATCGTTATCACACAGCCTGCGATCCGCGGCTCAACGCGAGCCAGTCTTTGGAACTGGCCTTCCTTGTTGCAGAAGAGCTGTCAGCTCGTCGCAGCGCGGTTCAAGCGAAAGCTGTTTAAACGCGAGTTATTATCGAAAAAACGCCCCGTATCTGCGGGGCGTTTGTGTTTACCTAAGCGCGATCGCTCATTCGTTCGAGACAACCAGCCGCAAACCACCACGCGACACCTCAGGTGGCTTTTCACTCTGACGTTTTGATTTGAAAATGGGCGTATTTTCCGCGAACGAATAGGTCTCGGTCAGCTGTTTACGTTGCATCGCAGTCGAATAGGTTGGTTCAACCTGCGTTGGTTGCGGAGCGTCACCTGTGACATCTGTGCGGCGGATCGATGAGACTTTGAACCGTAGTGGCGATTTTCCGATGCCACCTTTGATATCTAAACATCCGACGATGCGAGCGATGTTGCCATCCGTATCGCTCATCGGCAAAAGCAATAGACGCGCACGCACTGGTCTGCGGGAAAATCCGCAGCGTGCATTCAATTCAAGAACCACAATTGCGGGGCTTGCGAATAAATCACGCGTGGCCTCTGCAATGCTGTCACGCACTGTCGGCTCGAACAGGGCCGTGAGCGGCATACCACGAACATCCATGCCAAGCGTGTTATTTAAAATAGATCCCGCAAGGCGAATACGCGCAACGCTTGGCGCAACCTTCTCGGCCACAAATATGGAGGCTAAAGACGTTTCGATCCCACGCGGATCAAACTCGCTGCGCGCAGGCATCTGACGTGTGCCGCGCAGCTCTTGCCAGTATTGCAACAACTCAGCGCAGGCTGGGAAGTCATCGTTTCCTTGCGCCCAACTTCCGTTGTCCAGATGCACGACATTGTCCTGAGTGGATCGTAGTGGAAGCGTGGGGCTATCAATCATTATGCGGCCTGCTTTTTTGGGTCAAAGGATCGTCGCCACAGCTTCTCGCGAGGCAGCGTCGCCTTTGGTTAAAGATATCTCAATGGAAGTTACGATTACGTTAATAGCTCGACTATGGCACAAAGTTTAACGAATTCTATAGTTGTGGTTAACGCACGCAGCGCTGGAGGGTCGATAAACGCAGCGCAAAACTTGCGTGTTAGGGGTGCAATTGGCATAGGGGACTATGACTTGATTGATGCAATGATAAGGGACCGTCCTATGCTGACCTCGATGACAGGATTCGCCGCGCGCTCAGGCAGTGCTGATGGCTTCACTTGGAACTGGGAGTTGCGATCCGTCAACGGCAAGGGCTTTGATCTACGCTTTCGCATGCCAGATTGGCTGGCGGTGCTTGAGGCGGATCTGCGCAAGCATGTGGGCACGATCGTCACACGCGGCTCTGTGTCATTGAACCTGCGCATTGCGCGCGAGGCTGGGGAAAATTCAGTTGAAATCAATCCCGACGCGCTGAATCGTGTGCTGGATGCAATTGCGCAAATAGAAGAACGGGCAGGGGCAACGGGTGTGAACTTGACCCCGGCAAGCGCGAGCGATGTGATGAGTTTTCGCGGCGTTATGGATGTTCCACAGAACCGCGATGCGAGCGTCGAGCTGCTAGATGCCTTACGGTCTGACATTGCGCCTCTGTTAAGCAGCTTCAATGAGATGCGCATCGCTGAAGGCGCATCCTTACATGGCGTCCTAAGCCGCCAATTGGATGAGGTTGAAACCCTCACCAAAGACGCGCAAGCGCTACTGGCAGATCGCGCTGATGACATGCGCCGCAATTTCGAGGCCGCTATCGCGCGTGTGATGGACAGTCGCGCCGAGATGGATGAAGCGCGTTTGGCACAAGAGATAGCAGTGCTTGCAGTGAAATCAGACGTCACCGAAGAGATTGACCGCCTGCACGCTCATATTGCTGCGGCACGCGATCTTGTGTCCAGCGGAGTTCCATCGGGACGCAAATTGGACTTTCTCTGCCAAGAGTTTAACCGCGAAGCCAATACACTTTGCTCAAAGGCGCAAAATGCTAAGCTCACGGAAATTGGACTGGCGTTGAAAGTGCTGATCGATCAAATGCGCGAACAAGTTCAGAATGTGGAGTAAGTGAAGATGGGTATAAAACGTCGGGGCCTTTTGATCATTCTGTCTTCGCCTTCTGGTGCGGGCAAATCAACGCTCGCCGGGCGATTGCGCAGATGGGATGGCCGCGTGCGTTTTTCCGTCTCCGCCACAACCCGCGCGCCGCGCGAGGGCGAAGTTGATGGGCAAGATTATCATTTCACCGATGAAGCCGCGTTTAAAGCAGCAGTCATAGACGGCGAGATGCTGGAACACGCGCATGTGTTCGGCAATTTCTACGGTTCTCCCAAAGGCCCTGTCGAGGCGGCGATCAATGCTGGCCAAGACGTGCTCTTTGATATTGACTGGCAAGGCGCACAGCAAATTCGTAACTCTGCGCTTGGGCAAAACACGCTTTCGATCTTCCTGCTGCCGCCCTCAATCACTGAATTGCACCGCCGCTTGGTCAGCCGCGCCAAAGACAGTGACGACGTGATTGAACGCCGCATGTCGAAAAGCTGGGACGAAATTTCACATTGGGACGGCTATGATTTCGTTTTGATCAACGATGATCTCGATCAGACCGAAGAACAGTTGAAAAACATCATCACCGCCACACGTTTGCGCCGCTCTCAGCAGCCCGATCTCACAGAACATGTGCGTGCGCTGCAAAGCCAATTTGAGGATATATCATGACTCTTTACGCACTTGGTGAGCACGCACCATCCATACACGCCGACACATGGATTGCCGACGATGCCAATGTCATCGGGCAGGTGGTGATGGAGCAAGGTAGCTCTGTCTGGTTTGGGGCAACCATTCGTGCGGATCACGAGATTATTCACATCGGCGCGGGCGCAAATGTGCAAGAGAACACGGTCATGCACATAGATCGGGGTTATCCTTTAATGATTGGCGCTGGCTGCACGATTGGACACAAAGTCATGTTGCATGGGTGCACGATTGGTCAGAATTCCTTGATTGGTATGGGGGCAACCGTGTTGAACGGCGCGGTTATTGGCGACAATTGCCTGATCGGCGCAGGTGCTTTGATCACCGAAGGCAAGGTGATCCCTGATGGGTCGCTCGTGATGGGGGCCCCAGGCAAAGTGGTGCGCCAGCTCGATGCGGCTGCGATTCAAGGCCTCAAAGCGTCGGCGCTGCATTACCAAGATAACATGCGCCACTTTCGAGATGCTCTGAGAGCGATCTAGGCTATGCGTTTATGTATGGCGGAACAGATCTACTGCAGCTGCGCGTTGATTTAGCAGAATGGATCAAGCCCAGATCAAAGCTTGGATAGATGCGCTTGGAATACCTGCGCTTTTCGTGGCAGACGACACGCGAATTATTGCTGCAAATGATTTAGCTATTTCTGTTTATAATCTGAATGTTGCGGGCCTTATCTATAGTGCCGCATTAAGACAACCAGCGGCGATTGAAGCGATCCATGCCTGTTTGGAATATCATAAGATTCAAACCGCGCGTATTCATCATACCGAGAACTGCACCGATACGGTTTTTGATTTGCGCTGTGCCTATATTGATAAGGGTCTGAGAGGGGTCTTGATCACACTAAAAGACCTTACCGATGAAGGCAAAAATACCCAACTCCATCGCGATTTTGTAGCCAACGTTAGTCATGAATTGCGCACTCCTTTAACGGCAATCAGCGGCTTTATTGAAACGCTACAAGGCTCTGCGAAGAAAGACGAAGAAGCGCTTGATCGGTTTCTCGGCATGATGGCTAGGCAAAGCGCGCGGATGGATCGTTTGGTATCGGATTTGCTATCGCTCAGCCGTATCGAGGCGCAAGAACGCCAGCGGCCCAGCGACACTGTTTATTTGCACGATCTGCTCGCAACCGTAATTGAAAGTTACAAGGCGCAAGACGTTGAAATCATATCTCAATTGAATGCGCATGATCATGCTGTCCAAGCGGATGCGGATCAGCTTCACCAAGTTTTCAGCAATCTTATTGAAAACGCAGTCAAATATGGTCAAGCGGGGGCTCCGATCACCGTCACAACCAAAAATGTAGCGTGCGATGCGCGCCTGCGCGTTCCCGCTATTCGTATGTCGGTCTGCGATACAGGCGCGGGTATCGACCCTATCCACCTTCCACGTTTGACGGAGCGATTCTACAGAATCGATGGGCATCGCAGTCGTGAAAAAGGCGGGACGGGTCTCGGGCTTGCTATTGCAAAGCACATAATTTCCCGTCATCGCGGCCGTCTTGAAATCAAGAGTAAAATCTCCCAAGGTTCTGAATTTACAGCGATTATTCCGACGAGGTGAGGGATTTACAGAGCCAAATTTGATTTTATGCCTGCGTGTCATGAAACTGTTACATAGGTGTCGCAAAAGCGAGGGTGAGACGGGTCAAACCCAGACCCGACGCATTGCAAATGGAGACACAAATGTCCGTCGCAAAGATCACATTTTCCGCCCTCACTTTGAGCACTGCTGCTACTGTCGCAATCGCGCGCGATCAGGTTCAGATCGCAGGATCGTCCACGGTTTTGCCCTACGCTTCGATCGTCGCGGAAGCGTTTGGCGAGAATTTTGATTATCCGACACCTGTTGTTGAATCTGGCGGCTCCTCGGCGGGGCTAAAGCGGTTCTGTGAGGGGGTGGGCAAGAATACGATTGATATTGCGAATGCGTCGCGCCAAATCAAACCGTCGGAATTGGAGGTCTGCCAAGCCAACGGCGTAACCGACATCATCGAGTTGCGGATTGGCTACGACGGCATCGTGTTTGCCTCTGAGAAAGGCGGCAACGAATTTGCTTACACCGCTGCCGATTGGTTTTTGGCGCTGAGCGATCAAATCCTTATCGAAGGCAAGCTGGTCGATAACCCCAACCAGAGCTGGAGCAGCGTGAATGCGGATCTACAGGATCAACCCCTCAAAGCATTTATCCCTGGCACCAAACATGGCACGCGCGAAGTGTTTGAGGACAAAGTGATCCTCGCTGGCTGCGAAGCGACGGGCGCACTTGACGCGTTAAAAGATGCGAATGGTGGCGATGAAAAAGCCGCAGAGAAAGCTTGCATCACCTTGCGCACAGACGGTGTGTCGGTTGATATCGACGGCGATTACACAGAGACGCTGGCACGGATCGAGAGCAACAAAAACGGCATCGGCATCTTCGGCCTCGCGTTTTATGAGAACAACACAGACAAGCTACAAGTCGCCACGATGGAGGGAGTGATCCCCACGGTTGAGAGCATTTCAAGCGGTGAATACCCTGTGTCGCGCCCGCTTTATATGTATCTTAAGCAGGCACATCTTGAGGTTATACCGGGCCTGAAAGACTTCGCTGAATTCTTTGTTCTGGATGAAATCGCTGGCGAAGACGGCCCGCTCGCGGAATACGGCCTTGTCGCCGATCCAGAGCTTGAAACGACCCAAGAGATCGTCGCGAACGGGCAAACCATCGCAGATGCAAATTAGCTGATCGCGATCCATTTCACTTACCAATTGGAGGCATTATGTCCGCGTTTTGGCTCACACTCACAGTACTCGTTTTATCCGCTCTTGGCGTCGTCATCGGACGCGCGCGTGCGGTGAGTGTGGCTGGCGGGGATGTACGCAAACTACATTCTTTGCCGAAGTATTACGGCATTTTTGTTGGCTTTACAGTTTTAATCCCGTCGCTACTCCTGCTAATTCTTTGGCTTGTGACACCACCTTTAGAGCAGGTTAGCACACAGCCCCGCATGTTCGTTGTGCTGGGAATAGCGGTGCTTTTGATGGTCCTCTCACTTATCCGTATCACACCCGATTTGCGCGCCCGCAACGCGGTTGAGCGGGTCGTTCTTGGCTTGCTCATAACAGCTGCCTCGCTCGCGATCTTGACCACCATAGGGATCGTTCTGTCGATGTTGTTCGAGACGCGGAATTTCTTCGGGCTGCATTCTTGGAAAGACTTTTTCTTTGGCCTCAAATGGGCCCCGAACTTTCGCGGCGACAGCGAATTATCGATCCTGCCGCTGCTTTGGGGCACAATCTATATTTCTTTGGTCGCCTTGTTGGTGTCCGTACCCATTGGCCTTTTTGCGGCGATCTATCTCAGCGAATACGCTGGCCCAAAAACACGTGGGGTTTCAAAACCGCTGCTCGAAATCCTCGCGGGTATTCCAACAATCGTTTACGGATTATTCGCGCTGCTCACGGTAGGTCCATTGCTGCTCAGAACCTTTGGCAGCGGTGGATTGCTGGGCGTGGACTGGATGACAGGCGCGACGGCTGTGCTAACGGCGGGGCTTGTTATGGGCATCATGTTGATCCCTTTCGTATCCTCACTAAGCGACGACATCATCAACGCAGTGCCGCAAGCGATGCGCGATGGCTCTCTCGGGCTTGGCGCGACCAAATCGGAAACTATTCGCCAAGTGGTGATCCCGGCTGCCTTGCCCGGTATTGTCGGCGCGATTCTGCTCGCTGCATCGCGCGCAATTGGGGAGACTATGATCGTTGTGCTTGGGGCAGGGGCGCTTGCGAAGTTTTCGCTTGATCCGCTTGAGGCGATGACAACCATCACCACCCGCATCGTCAGCCAACTGACCGGCGACGGTGATTTTGCCAGCCCCGAAACCCTTGTTGCCTTCGCACTTGGCCTCACGCTGTTCGTGCTGACTTTGGGTTTGAACGTCATTGCGCTCTACATTGTGCGCACGTACCGCGAGCAATATGAATGAGTAACCCTTTGAAAACTTCTCTTTTGACCCTCGATGCGCGCACCAAGAAACGCAATGCTGCTGAGACCCGCTTTCGTGCCTATGGGATCGCAGCTATTGGTGCCGGTCTGGCGATGCTTATCTTGTTGCTGGTGACGATCTTCGGCAAAGGGCTTGGTGCGTTTCAACAAACGTTTGTGACGCTGAATGTCCCATTACTCGAGGAAAAGCTCGACAAGAATGGCACGCGCGATCTGGAAAAGATCAAGAAAGTGTCGACTTTCGGCTATGCGCCACTGCTCAAGAAAGCGATGGAAGAAACGCTGACAGAGTATGGGATCGAGACGAACCTCAAGAGCAAAAAGCAAGCTGCGCTATTGTCGAAAAGTGCCGCCGCACAGCTGCGCAACTATGTGCTCGCGAATACGGATATGATTGGTGAGACTGTGGAGTTCACTTTCCTCGCCAATGCGCGTGTTGATGGCTATCTTAAGGATCGCGTCACCCGTGAGAGCATTGCGAACGACAAAAGCATTAATGCGGCACAGCTTGATATGGTGGATGCGCTTCTTGCAGCTGAGGTGATCGAGAAACGTTTTAACCTTAGCTTTATCACAGGTGCGGATGCGTCTGATCAACGCCCCGAAGCCGCTGGCATGGGCGTGTCGATGTTGGGCAGTTTCTTTATGATGTTGGTCGTGCTCGCGTTGGCCTTGCCGATTGGTGTTGCCGCTTCGATCTACCTTGAAGAATTCGCGCCAAAGAATTGGATCACAGACATTATCGAGGTAAACATCTCTAACCTCGCGGCTGTGCCTTCGATTGTCTTTGGTATCTTGGGCCTCGCGGTTTTCATCAACTCGGTGCACCTGCCGCAATCGGCACCTCTTGTAGGTGGTTTGGTATTAACGTTGATGACCTTGCCGACGATCATCATCTCAACGCGCGCTTCTCTGAAATCTGTGCCCCCAAGCATTCGCGATGCGGCACTGGGGGTTGGCGCGTCTAAAATGCAATCAGTGTTCCACCATGTGTTGCCGCTTGCCGCACCAGGTATTTTCACCGGCACAATCATCGGCCTCGCGCAGGCCTTGGGCGAAACAGCGCCGCTGCTGTTGATCGGGATGATCGGCTTTATCGCCTCCAACGCACCGGATTCCGTGGCCAGCGGATTTCTTGATCCAAACTCGGCCATGCCTGCGCAAATCTATGAATGGGCGAAACGTGCCGACCCTGCTTTTTATGAGCGTGCGTGGGGTGGGATTATCATCCTGCTTGTCTTCCTGATCACAATGAACACCATCGCCGTCATTCTGCGCCGCCGCTTTGAGCGCCGCTGGTAGGGACCGAGACATGAAAGATACATCAATGGATACAATCAAGATTTCCGCCAAAGACGTGCAGGTCTATTACGCTGACAATCACGCCATCAAAGACGTGAATGTCGACATTGCGGACAAAACAGTCACAGCCTTTATTGGGCCGTCTGGCTGTGGCAAATCCACATTTCTGCGCTGCTTGAACCGGATGAATGACACGATTGATATCTGCCATGTTGAGGGCGATATTTTGATCGACGGAGAAGACATTTATGATCGCCGCGTTGATCCTGTGCAATTGCGCGCAAAGGTCGGCATGGTCTTTCAAAAGCCCAATCCATTCCCGAAATCAATCTATGACAACGTTGCATACGGTCCGCGTATCCACGGTCTAGCGCGTGCAAAATCTGATTTGGACGAAATCGTGGAAAAGTCGCTTCGTAGCGCTGCGATCTGGGATGAAGTCAAGGACCGCCTTGACGCGCCGGGCACGGGGCTTTCTGGCGGGCAACAACAGCGCTTGTGCATCGCGCGGGCTGTGGCTACTGCGCCCGAAGTGTTGTTGATGGATGAGCCATGTTCGGCGCTTGATCCTATAGCCACTGCACAAGTGGAAGAGCTGATCGACGAGCTGCGCCAGAACTTCGCGGTGGTGATTGTCACCCACTCCATGCAGCAGGCCGCGCGTGTCAGTCAAAAAACGGCGTTCTTTCACCTTGGAAACTTGGTCGAATACGGCGATACCAACCAGATCTTCACCAAACCCAGCGATCCGCGTACGGAAAGCTATATCACTGGACGGATTGGATAAAGCGATGAGCAACCTTCATATTTCTTCCGCGTTTGATCGCGATCTCGAAGCGATCCAAGCGCAGATCATGAAAATGGGCGGTATGGTTGAAGCCGCCATCATTGACGCCGCCAAATCGCTTGAAACACGCGATATTGAATTGGCCGAACAGGTGCGCAACGGCGACAAGGCAATCGATGTGCTGGAGCTGGAAATCAACGAAGAGGCTGCGCGCGTCATTGCGCTGCGTGCGCCCACGGCGATTGACCTGCGTCTGATCCTGTCGGTGATCAAGATCAGCGCTGCCCTTGAACGTATCGGTGATTACGCGAAAAATATGGCTAAACGCACCTCGGTTCTGGACGATCTACCAGAGGTGACGGGGGCGCAAACCTCACTGCGCCGCATGGCGCGTGAGGTGCAAGGGATGCTGAAAAACGTGCTCGATGCCTATGTGCAGCGTGACGCGGATCTCGCCATGGCCGTCATAGCGCAGGATGAAGACGTCGATCAGATGTACAACGCGCTGTTTCGCACATTCCTGACCTTCATGATGGAAGATCCGCGCAACATTACCCCTTGCATGCACCTGCACTTCATTGCCAAGAATACCGAACGTATGGGGGATTTAGTGACAAATATCGCAGAACAAGTGGTCTATTTGGTGACGGGTGGTGCGCCCGAAGAAGCGCGCCAAAAGGGTGATTTGTCCTCAACAGACAGCTCTATTTCCAAGGTCTGATCGTATGAAGGTGGTTCAACCTTGTATTCTAGTGGTTGAAGATGAAGCCGCGCAGCGCGAAGTCCTGTCCTATAATCTGGAAGCGGAGGGTTACCGCGTTCTCCAAGGTGAAAGTGGCGATGAGGGCCTGTTGCTTGCGCGTGAAAACGTGCCCGATCTGATAGTTCTGGATTGGATGTTGCCTGAGATGTCAGGAATCGAGGTATGCCGGCAGGTGAAATCAGACACGACCACGAAAGCCATCCCGATTATCATGCTCTCCGCGCGCTCTGAGGACGTGGATAAGGTGCGTGGCTTGGAGACGGGGGCTGATGATTATGTTGCAAAACCCTATTCCGTTAAAGAACTGATGGCGCGTGTGAAGGCGCAATTACGGCGTACGAGACCCGCCGCCCTTGGCGCGCAATTGGACTTTGAGGATATCGTTTTGAACGGGGAAACTCACAAAGTGACCCGCGCAGGTGTTGAGCTGAAACTGGGTCCAACCGAATACCGATTGCTTAGCCAATTGATGGAAAAACCCGGTCGCGTTTGGCCGCGAGAGCAATTGCTGGACCATGTTTGGGGCCGCGATGCCTTTGTGGACACGCGTACCGTCGATGTGCATGTGGGGCGCTTACGCAAAGCCCTGACAGCAGAAGGCGGATCTGATCCTATTCGCACGATTCGTGGGACAGGGTATGCGTTCGGCTAAAGCCTAGCGTGGCAACCAGTCCTCGCCCTCGGCCTGCGTTGAGATCCAGTCACGAAACAATGCTAAGGTTGGGTTTTGTGCATTGCTGTTCGGCCAGACTAAATAATACGCCCCAATCGAACGTGTCGGCCCACCAAAAGCAGTGACAAGGCGGCCCGCACGCAGTTCTTGTTCCGCAATAAAATCAGGTAGTAGCGCAATGCCAAGCCCATGGATCGCGGCTTGAGTGATGGTTGAAAATTGATCAAATTGCGCGCCCGCAAGGCTTGGTGGTGGCGCATTATGGGAGGCAAGCCATCTGCGCCAAGCCTCTGGTCGGGTCTCGATATGCAGCAAGGGCAGGGTGCAGAGCGCCTCCGCACTGTCTAGCGGCAGGCGGTCCAGAAAATCGGGTGCACAGACAGGGATTAGGGTTTCTTCGCGCAACAACATGCTTTGACACTCATCCCAATGACCATTCCCATAGTGAATGGCTGCATCAAAAGGCTCGGCTTGAAATTGCACCGCTTCCATGCGCGTAGACAGATTTACGGTTACATCTGGGTGAAGCCCTGCAAACTGTGCTAAACGCGGCACCAACCAACGCATGCCAAAGCTAGGAAGAATAGCGAGGCTGAGACCACCAGCACCCGGTTGCACATGAAGTTGCATCGCCGCACGTGCGATCAGCGAGAGGGCTGTGCGCACCTCACTGGCATAGCGGGCACCTGCGTCTGTCATATGCATACGACGCTTTTCGCGCGTGATTAATGGTGCGCCAAGCTGCTCTTCCAGAATTTGCAATTGCCGCGATACTGCACTTTGCGTCAGCGATAATTCTTCTGCCGCTGCGGTCGCCGTGCCGAGGCGATCGAGCGCCTCCAGCGCGCGCAAGGACGCCAGAGAAGGCAGATAGCGTCGGGGCAGGGATGTTGCTGGCATATTCTATAAACTCATGAAGTTGTGCGATACTCTTGTTAGCGTCTTTCGGAAATTGCGTCTATACGAGATTGGGAATACGGCCGATAGGCCCAGAAATCGGAGCGGATAGATGAACGAAATGTCAGTGAATGCACCAGCTTTGCGAGCGAAAGATCAACCGGACTTGAGCAATTTCCAATGGGATGATCCGTTCCGCGTGTCGGAGCAACTTAGCGAAGACGAACGCATGATTGCAGACAGCGCGCGCGCCTATGCGCAGGAAAAACTTTTGCCGCGGGTACTAAAGGCCTACGTCGAGGAAAAGACCGATCCTGAAATTTTCCGCGAAATGGGTGAGATGGGTTTGCTTGGCACGACGATTCCTGAAGAATACGGCGGTCTTGGTGCTGGCTACGTCAGCTACGGTCTCGCTGCGCGCGAAGTGGAGCGTGTGGATAGCGGATACCGCTCTATGATGTCCGTACAATCGTCCTTGGTGATGTATCCGATTTACGCCTACGGCTCTGAAGCGCAGCGCAAGAAATACTTACCCAAATTAGCGAGCGGCGAATTGATCGGCTGCTTTGGATTGACCGAACCTGACGCAGGCTCTGATCCCGGCGGTATGAAAACACGCGCTGTGAAAACGGCGACGGGGTATAAGATCACAGGTTCTAAAATGTGGATTTCCAACAGCCCAATCGCGGATGTGTTCGTGGTCTGGGCGAAGTCGGAAGAGCATGGTGGCAAGATTCGCGGTTTTGTTCTTGAAAAAGGTATGACAGGGCTAAGCGCGCCAAAGATTGGCAACAAGCTGAGTCTGCGCGCGTCCATTACTGGCGAAATTGTCATGGACAACGTCGAAGTCGGCGAAGATGCGTTGTTGCCGAATGTGCAGGGTCTGAAAGGTCCGTTCGGCTGTTTGAACCGCGCGCGTTATGGCATCAGCTGGGGCGTGATGGGGGCCGCGGAATTTTGTTGGCACGGCGCGCGTCAATACGGGCTTGATCGCAAACAATTCGGCAAGCCTTTGGCACAAACCCAACTGTTTCAGAAAAAGCTGGCTGATATGCAGACGGAGATCGCATTGGGCCTACAGGCCAGCCTGCAAGTGGGTCGCTTGATGGACGCCGCTAACGCAGCGCCAGAAATGATCTCAATTGTGAAACGCAACAACTGCGGAAAAGCCCTCGATATTGCACGCATGTCTCGCGATATGCACGGGGGCAATGGCATCTCAGCAGAGTTCGGCGTGATCCGTCATATGGTAAACCTTGAGACGGTAAATACCTACGAGGGCACGCATGATGTGCACGCGTTAATCCTTGGTCGTGCGCAAACCGGTTTGCAGGCGTTCTTTTAAATTTCATGAAATGAGTGGGTTGCGGCGCGTCCTTAATGCCGCAACCTCGTAATCCACAATGCGTGAACAGTTTTGTGGGCGGACCTAGATGAACATCGGAAATTTAATGCATGATGCGTATAATCAGTATTATGTAATTTATTGATCTGAGAAAATCTCAGGAAAACAGGGTTTTCTCCTCTAGACATCGGATGCCTGACTGCGGCACACTAAATGCTGAACAAATGAGACTGAGTAAAATGCGCGTATTGATCCTGAATGGGCCTAACTTGAACTTGTTGGGCACACGACAGCCCGAGGTTTATGGCGCGACCACGCTCAAGAACATTGAGCAGATGTGCCGCGCGTATGCGCCGGAGGCTGCGATCAACTTTGCGCAGTCCAATCATGAAGGTGTAATGATCGACGCGATCCACGCGGCGAAATCGACGCAAGACGGAATCATTCTAAACGCTGGTGCGTATACACACACGTCGGTGGCGCTTCATGATGCCCTCGCCTCAGTCGAGCTGCCGTGCGTCGAGGTTCATCTGAGCAACATCCATGCGCGCGAACCGTTTCGACATCACTCCTACGTTGCACCGGTTGCGATTGGTCAAATCGCGGGATTTGGCGCGCAAAGTTATCTGTTGGCGCTCGACGCTTTGAGCGCGCACTTGGCTAAAACCTAAATGAGCGAGCTGCGCGCATTTCTCGAAGACCTTACGGCTGCGCAATCGGCGGAAGATCTTTGGACCAAGCACTGCGCGAAGATGGCTGAATATGGCTTTGATCGTATCATCTACGGATTTTCGCATTTCATGTCGAAAACCTCCTTAGGGGATCCTGATGACTTTGTCCTTTTGACAAACCATGATCCTAAATACATGAATCTGTTTATCGGTAGCGGATTGTATCGCGATGCGCCGATGGTGCGGTGGGCTTTGAACAATGTGGGTGCGTGCAGTTGGGGCTATCTCTGGGGTGAGCTCGCAAGCGGTAGTCTTAGCGAACGTGAGAAGCAAGTTATTGAAATTAATCAACAACATAGCGTTACAGCAGGCTATTCTATCAGCTTCAAGGCGATTACATCCCGCTCAAAAGGTGCGATTGCACTGACAGCGCGAGCAGGGATGAGCCAAGATGAAGTCGATGCCGTCTGGGCTGAGCATGGCAGCGATATCGTGTTGATGAACAACATTGCGCATCTCAAAATCATGACCCTGCCCCTAGGTGGTCGGTCTTTAACGGACCGTCAACGCGAGGCGTTGGAATGGGTTGGGGATGGTAAAACTACTCAAGATATCGCGCTTTTAATGGGGCTTACGGCAGCGACTGTCGAGAAACATCTACGCCTCGCGCGTGTCGCTCTGAGTGTGGAAACAACCGCGCAAGCAGTGTTGAAAGCCTCGTTTCAAAATCAAATGTTTATCGTGGATGCGCTCTAACAGAGCGTTCTTTGCGCATTACGGCTGCGTGAATTTAGTGTGAAACGCGCAAAGGTATGGAATCCTATACTTTTTGTTTAAGTACACCTGACGTATTCTAAACCTGTTCTGTGAGTGGTGGCTTTAGCCTAGGAACTTTTTTGGGGGTTAACTTCGTGATTTCGAAGCGCTTGCTCCCTCGTTGAAGCAATTCAACACCGGCTTAGGTGGCGTATAGTCAGCCACTTGACCGGACTTATCGCTGGTCTGCCTCATCCCAACGTACGGGTTGGCGATTATTATTGGCGGCGCACCCCCCTCGGGTAGCGTCGCCTTTTTTGTTTTTTAGGTTTTGAAAAATTCAGCTTTGGGTTGAGTTAATCTCTGGGGTATTTTCGTTAAATGCTGATATTGGGATTTATGTGTTGCACGTTTGAGGAGAGTTATGGCTGTAGATCATCAATTTCAGTGCCTTAATATTCTGAGCTTCGTGACGTTGAATGATTGCTTCGATGTCCAGACTAATTATTTTTCGTGCGGCGGTTTTAAATGTGAAGATAGACCATGACTATCGCTAACAGTATTGCCCGTAGATTGCTTCCTCAATAATGAATTCTAACAATTTCCCAAACCCTTTCGCCATTTAGCTACGCAATTTAAAGTGTTTGATTAACGGTATAGACTTCTTCTACAATTGGGGCATCATCAAGGTGGCTGTGACGAAACGCGGATATTGGCTGTTATGTTTTGAAGTATAGCTAAACAAAAAAAACCGCCGCGCGAAGATAATCGCACGGCGGCCCACTACTCAAAAAAGTTGAAAAGCGTTTAGCCCTTCATTGTTTTCGCAACTTCTGCTGCGAAATCTTCTTCTTTCTTTTCAATACCTTCGCCAACTTCGAGACGCACGAATGCGGTGATGTCGACGCCTGCTTCTTTCGCTGCTTCCGCAACGGTCAGGTCTGGGTTGATCACAAACGCTTGGCCCAAAAGTGTGCTCTCTGCGAGCCATTTTTTCATACGGCCCACAATCATTTTCTCGATCACTTGTTCAGGCTTACCGGACTCGCTTGCGATATCCATCTGAACTTGCTTCTCTTTCTCAACGATTGCTGGGTCCAGATCTGCCTCGGACAACGCCGCTGGGTTTGCCGCCGCGATGTGCATCGCTACCTGCTTGCCGAACGCCTCATTATCTGCGGACAGACCAACGAGGACGCCGATTTTGCCCATGCCAGCTGTCGCTGCGTTGTGCACGTAGGACACGACAGCAGGCGCTTCGACTGCAGACATGCGACGCAGGGACATGTTCTCGCCAATCGTCGCGATCTTGTCTGTGAGAACCTCAGAAACAGGCTTGCCGCCCATATCCGCGCCTGCAAGTGAGTCTACGTCGGACACGCCCATTGCAACTGCCGCGATACCGCCAACCATCTCTTGGAATTCTGCGTTTTTACCAACGAAGTCAGTTTCGGAATTCACTTCAACTGCAACGCCTTTGCCGCCGTCAACCGCAACGGCCACAAGACCCTCTGCTGCCGTACGACCGGATTTCTTTGCCGCTTTCGCGAGGCCCTTGGTGCGCAACCAATCGATTGCTGCCTCCATGTCGCCGTCAACTTCTGTGAGCGCTTTTTTCGCGTCCATCATGCCTGCGCCGGATGCGTCGCGCAGTTCTTTAACCATGGCTGCTGTGATTGCCATTTTCATATCTCCTAAAATGGGGAAAACGAGGGCGGGGTGGTCCCTGCCCTCGCTCAATAAAGACTTAAGGCTTAGCTTGCAGCTGGTGCTTCGGCTACGACTTCTTCAACAGGTGCTTCTTCCATCGCGCCAAGATCAACGCCAGCGGCACCAAGCTGAGCGGACATGCCGTCAAGCGCAGCACGTGCTGCGAGATCTGTATAAAGTGCTATTGCGCGTGCCGCGTCGTCGTTGCCAGGAATGATGTAGTCGATGCCATCTGGGGAACAGTTGGAGTCAACAACAGCAACAACAGGGATACCCAATTTGTTGGCTTCTGCGATCGCCAACGCTTCTTTTTTCACGTCGATGACGAAGATTAGGTCAGGCACACCGCCCATTTCACGGATACCGCCGAGAGATGCCTGAAGCTTGCCTTGATCGCGCTCCATGCCGAGGCGCTCTTTCTTGGTCAGACCTTCAAAGCCTGTCTCGAACTTCTCGTCGATAGACTTAAGGCGGTTGATGGACTGGGAAACGGTCTTCCAGTTCGTCAACGTGCCACCCAACCAACGGTGGTTCATGTAGTACTGTGCGCACTGCTCTGCAGCTGCGGCAACTGGCGCTGCGGCCTGACGCTTTGTGCCAACGAACAAGATACGGCCGCCCTTAGCGACTGTATCACGGATCGCGTTCAACGCTGCGTCGAGCATTGGTACGGTCTGTGTCAGGTCCATGATGTGGATGCCATTGCGCGCGCCGTAGATGAACGGACCCATACGTGGGTTCCAACGCTGCGTTTGGTGGCCGAAGTGTACGCCTGCTTCAAGCAATTGGCGCATAGTGAACTCTGGTAGAGCCATGTCTGTCTTCCTTTTTCCGGTTTCGCCTTGATGGGGGTGATGAACGGATGTTCAAACCGGCGGACGTTTTGAGGATTTCTCCCTCAAAGGCCCAACCCCACCTGCGGGATTTAGTAACGCGCGTTTATGACAGCTTGAGATACTGCGCAAGACCTTTGCGCGGTGCGGGCGACAATTTTTCTAGAAAAATTAGTCGTTCAACCAAGCTTTGCAGCGCGAGCATCGCGCAAGCGCGCGAAATCATCGCCCGCATGGTACGAAGAGCGTGTCAAAGGCGTGGCTGAGACCATCAAAAAGCCCTTGCCCCACGCTGCCTTCTCGTAGGCTGCGAACTCCTCAGGCTCGACAAAGCGTGCAACACCATGGTGCTTGGGCGTGGGCTGCAAATACTGACCAATGGTCAGAAAATCTACGTCAGCGGCGCGCATGTCGTCCATAACCTGTTGAACAGACTGCTTATCTTCGCCCAGACCAACCATGATGCCCGATTTTGTGAAAATCGTCGCATCCATTTCCTTCACTTGCTGCAACAAACGCAAGGAATGGAAATAGCGCGCACCGGGGCGTACGGTCGGATAAAGGCCCGGGACGGTTTCGAGGTTGTGATTGAACACATCGGGACGGGCTTCAACAACCGCCTCAACCGCGCTCACAGGGCACTTTAGGAAATCAGGTGTCAAAACCTCAATTGTCGTCTCGGGTGCGCGGTGGCGCACAGCACGAATGGTCTGTGCGATATGTCCGGCACCGCCATCAGCCAGATCATCACGGTCCACAGAGGTGATCACAACATGGTTCAACCCGAGCGTTTCAACCGCATGGGCCACCCTGCCCGGTTCAAACGCATCGAGCGCGTCTGGCTTGCCCGTCGCAATGTTACAAAAGGTACAACCGCGTGTACAAATGTCGCCCATGATCATCATGGTCGCGTGACCTTGGTTCCAGCATTCACCTACATTTGGGCAACTCGCCTCTTCGCAAACTGTCACCAGCTTGTTCTCGCGCAAAATATTGCGGGTTTCTTTATATCCAGCACCGGTGGGCGCTTTTACGCGAATCCAGCTTGGTTTCTTGGGCTGCGCATTGTCAGGACGATGAGCTTTTTCTGGGTGACGTTGGTCGGGAATTTTAAGATCGCGCATCGCAAAGCCCTCTCAAGCATAAAAACGAAAAGAGTGTGGCCGATGGTGTAGCACACATTCCTGCGTTTGCCAGCCGCGCAAATGCATAGCTGGGATGCACTCTCCAAAGGTCCACAGGCAAAAAAACGGCGCTCGTTTTCACGAAGCGCCGTTATATCAACTCATTACACGGGAGCATAAAGGGGGTCGGTTTGTGCCTTTGAGTCACCCGATCAAAACATCACCCAATTCGGTCTCGTAAAACTGCAATAAACGCTGCAAAGCGATTCTGAGAACGATCTTGCCAGATCGTGCGGACCAGCCCATGCGTTTTTCAGCGGTCTCTAAGCCTTCCAGATAGCAGCAACACTTCAAGGCAATATCGCCAAGCCCAGGCCCAAGGTATTGCAAGGCTTTTGCAACCCTTTCTCGGGCTTCAGAGGGTCCGTTAAAACCGTCATTACCAGCGCTCTGCCCGCCCTGTTTGCGGCCTGCAATTAGAAAATTGTCCCAGTTTTGCGCAACACTTGGCCCCATTTGTGCAAGCTCGAAATCCTCGCGCAAGCGTTCGGCTGCGTTGACCAAAGCTTCGCTCAAAAATTGCGATCCATCCTTGTCTTTGCGCCGCGACAAGGCCGCGACCGGGCTTTCCGCAGTGTTGTAGCGCACGCGGCGACGTCCACCGTCTTCGTCCGAGGATGGATTGCCTGTAGATTTGGTGTGCGCATCATTGTCTGACAATTCAGCGAGTTTACCGCGCCCTGCAGCTGTAATTTTATAACGCGAAATCCGGCCCAGTTTTGCGCATTCAATCCAAGCGTTTAGTGCTAATACAGACACGAATTCGGCCGACACAGAAGCCGTCTTACTCGTAGCGCCATTCGCGTTTTCACGCACAACAACTGCCGTCTCCATGCCCTCCGCGACGGCCAAGACAGATCCCGCCTCGCATAATCTGCGCAAGATTCGAAGCGTTTGCTGATCCATATTAGCAGCATCATTTTTGAAGCCTTTAGTACTTGGCATGTCACTCATTTCAGACGTCTCCTTAGCGCAAAAAGAGGGGGTGCCGTGAAAAAATTTTGAACTTAACAAGTGCAAAGCGCGATCGACCAAAGGATCGTCGCGACGGACTTCAATTTTACGAATTTGGCGCAAAACGGTCGACGCATGACAGCCAGTGCGACGCGCCACTTCTCTTATAGGCAGGCCCGCTTGCGTGTGGGTCAAATATCGTTGAACGGATTCGGGCACCCATGACGGAATTGGCATTTTGGGCGAAAAACCCGCGCCAGAGGTGTCTGAGTTCGTCATTAAGTGAGTCAATTTTTCTGACCTTGTTGTAAGGGAATTATCCATAGAGTTTTCCACAACTTGACCGCTAGTTGTTACGTAATCGTTAACAGTTAGCGTTCCATTAAGTATTGTTTCCAAATCATAAACAATACTGAACATGGCGTGCGGAGCGGTCGCCCAAATCGCAAAACATCTTAAGGTTGTGTATTATTCTCCGATAACTGCCACAGTATTGGGGACTTATATGCTTGATCTGAAATCACAATTGTCGCAGTTGAAACGCCCGAAATTATTGGTGCGTGCGGCAAGTCTTGGGCAAAAAGACTATCGCCGAAAGGTCCATCTGAACCGTGTGCTTGGCGGCAATGTACCTGCCAAAGCGAGTGCAATTTTGATACAGCTTTGCGATCTTGAGAATCACCAAAACAGTCTACGAAAAACGCGCGATGCTGCTTACAGCGCCGCGCGTCATGTAGAAATATTGATTGCCCTCATCGCCGAAAGCCAGCGCTTCGCAAACCATTCCGGATAGTTTAGACGAAAGCGTCTGGCATCGAGGCCTTCTTGTCCTCAACATAAGCGGTCAGTGCGGCTAAGGTGTCCGGATCAAGGGCTGGTTTTTGATAGGTGGATAGCATCTGTGCCACCCGCGCGTTTGCAAGGGTTTGAGTGTCGCGCGCGCCTTCATCATACCATGTCTCAAATGGTTTGTAATCAAAGACATCCGTGCGCCAGAACGCATTTTTAAAGTTGGCTTGCGTGTGTTCGCACCCAAGGTAATGACCGCCGGGGCCTACTTCGCGAATGGCACCCATTGCCTGCGCATTCTCGTCAATCTCAACGCCGCGTGCCATATGGTGCAAGATCCCCAATTGATCCGCATCCACCACGAATTTCTCAAAGGATGCTACCAGCCCACCTTCAAGCCAGCCGCAAGAATGCAGCATAAAGTTCACACCACCAAGCAGCGCTGCGCTATGGGTGTGGGCTGTTTCATACGCGGACTGCGCATCAGGCAATTTCGACCCACAAAGCCCCCCGCCAGAACGGAACGGTAGGCCCAAACGCCGCGCAAGTTGACCTGCACCGTAAAGAATATGACTGGCCTCTGGTGTCCCAAATGTCGGTGCGCCAGAGTTCATGTCGATCGAGGTCACAAAGGCGCCTGCAATAACTGGCGCGCCCGGGCGAATGAGTTGGCTATAGGCGATGCCTGCGAGCAGTTCTGCAAGAACCTGTGTCAGCGTGCCTGCAACCGAAACGGGTGCCATCGCGCCACCAACGATGAAGGGCGAGATGATGCAGGCTTGGTTGTTTTGTGCATACACCTCCAAAGCGCCCATCATGATATCATCGAACGTCATCGGTGAGTTAATATTGATCAGCGAGGTCATCACTGTGTTTTCCTGAACGAACTCCTTGCCGAACAGAATTTCACACATCTCGACGCTATCTTGTGCGCGGCTCGGATCGGTGACGGAGCCCATGAACGGCTTATCGCTGAGCGTCATATGTGCGAGCAACATATCAAGATGGCGCTTGTTCACGGCGACATCTGTCGGTTCGCAAACCGTGCCGCCAGAATGGTGCAACCACTTGGACATATAGCCAAGTTTCACAAACTTCTGGAAATCATCCATCGTTGCGTAGCGACGGCCACCTTCTGCGTCGCGCACAAAGGGCGGACCATAGACAGGGGCGCAGACCATAGTGTTGCCACCTATAACCACGTTGCGCTCAGGATTGCGCGCGTGCTGGGTAAAGCTCGACGGCGCCGTCTTGCAGAGTTCGCGCGCCAAACCTTTTGGAATGCGCACGCGCTCGCCCTCGATGATCGCGCCTGCCGCGCGCCAACGTTCAAGCGCGGCTGGGTTAGAGACGAAATTCACCCCCACTTCTTCAAGGATTTGCTCGGCATTTGCCTCGATCACATCCAGTGCAGCCTCACTCAGAACTTCATAGTTCGGGATATTGCGCTCGATGTATTTGGCGGTGTCAAAGCTAACGGATGTGCGTTCTGCGCGACGGGCTGCGCCGCCACCTCCACGGGTTCTACGTGTGCGTGCTGCTTCGGCCATACCTTTGATCCTTACGTTTGAAGGGTGCTGACAATGTGTGTCATTGATACGCAAACTCTCTGCACGCGCACTGCGGGTTTGCGGCCTTTGCGGTGAAAAAGCGACCTTTGGTACGAAATCAGCAGCGCTGATACACGAGCTGGATCAAGCAGAGCCTGCAACGGGCGAACATATTTCAATCAAAATACCATCTGGATCGCTCACGAATGAAACGGTTTGACCCCACGGCATCTGCGTCGGTTCCTTTTGCGAAACCGCGCCTGCTTCCACTGCGGTTTTAAACGCTCTCCCAACATCATCGGTTTCAAACGCAATCTCGAACACAGGTTTTAACGGATCAGCTACGCCAACCCCTTTGCCTGTTTGTGCGATCAGTTCTTTCGCGGCGAAAGCCAGTTTTGTTTCGCCCGTGACCATCTCGCCATAATCGCCACTTTCATGGATAAAGCCGCGTGTTAGGCCAAATGCGACCTCGTAAAGGTTCATACTTTTGGCGACGTTTTCAACGTAAAGAATAGTGTAACGAAGTTTCATAGTGCTGTCCTGTCGGTGTATTCGACGTGACTTTAGCCAGATGTTCGTTTTCTGTATCGCAAATTTGGGCAGAGCATCCGAATTGACCTCCGTCGCGCCCTGCCCTAGAGCACAGATATGACAGATATATCCCATGACCGCCTTCTCATTGTAGACTTTGGTAGCCAAGTCACACAGCTTATCGCGCGTCGTTTGCGCGAGCTGAATGTTTACTGTGAAATTCACCCCTATCAAAACGTGACAGATGCTTATTTGGCGGAATTTGCGCCAAAAGCGGTTATTCTGTCGGGCGGCCCTGATAGTGTGACACGCGAAGGCTCACCGCGTGCGCCCGAGAGCCTCTTTGAGTACGGCGTTCCCGTGTTGGGCATATGCTACGGCCAGCAAGTCATGATGCAACAGTTGGGTGGCAAGGTCGAAGGTGGCAAGATTTCTGGCGGTGGTGGCACTGCTGAATTTGGTCGTGCGTTTGTGACACCTCAAAACACATTGGCTTTGCTTGAGGGTTGGTTCGCAGAGGGTAACGAACAAGTCTGGATGAGCCATGGCGATCACGTCAGCGCACTCGCGCCTGGGTTTGAGGTCTTTGGCACCTCCCCCAATGCGCCCTACGCGATCACCGCGGATGCCGCACGCAATTTCTTCGCGGTGCAGTTTCATCCTGAAGTGCATCACACGCCGAACGGCTCGAAATTATACGAGAACTTTGTGCGCCTTGCCGGATTTACAGGCGACTGGACGATGGATGCATATCGCGATCAAGCGATCGAGGCGATCCGCGCACAGGTTGGCGACAAGAAAGTCATTTGCGGTCTTTCGGGTGGTGTTGATAGCTCCGTCGCGGCAGTGCTCATTCATGAAGCGATTGGCGATCAATTGACCTGCGTGTTCGTGGATCACGGTTTGCTGCGCAAGGGCGAAGCGGATGAGGTAGTGTCGATGTTTCGCGACAATTACAACATGCACTTCATTCACGCAGAAGAGCAGGAATTGTTCCTGGGCGAGTTGGATGGCCAAGACGATCCAGAGACCAAACGTAAGATTATTGGCCGTCTGTTCATTGACGTGTTCCAGAAATACGCGGGCCAGATTGACGGTGCAGAGTTCCTAGCGCAGGGCACGCTCTACCCTGATGTCATTGAAAGCGTGAGCTTTTCTGGTGGCCCGTCCGTCACGATCAAGTCGCATCATAATGTGGGTGGCTTGCCCGAAAAGATGGGTTTAAAGCTGGTTGAGCCTCTACGCGAGCTTTTTAAGGACGAAGTGCGCGCCCTTGGCCGCGAGCTTGGCCTACCTGCCTCTTTCATCGGCCGTCATCCTTTCCCAGGTCCAGGACTGGCCATTCGCTGTCCTGGTGAAATCACCCGCGCAAAGCTTGATATCCTACGCGAAGCAGATGCGGTCTATATCGATCAAATTCGCAAGCACGGGCTTTATGATGAAATTTGGCAGGCCTTCGTTGCGATCTTGCCTGTGCGCACTGTTGGCGTGATGGGTGACGGGCGCACCTATGATTTTGCTTGCGCCTTGCGCGCTGTGAACTCAGTTGATGGGATGACGGCGGATTATTATCCGTTTAGCCACGAATTTCTTGGCGAAACGGCGACGCGGATCATCAACGAAGTGCCGGGGATCAACCGTGTGACCTATGATATCACGTCCAAACCGCCCGGCACGATTGAGTGGGAATGATGCCCCTAAAGAGAGTTTAGAGGCAAAATGAAGGACACGCTTGCCCCTGAGCTGCGCGCGGCGCTTTGGATGATCGGTTCAATCCTGTCGTTTTCCTTTATGGCGGTCGCGGGGCGTTGGTTGGCGGAGGGGTATGATACGTTCGAGATCATGCTCTATCGCTCCTTAACGGGCATCGTGATAGTCTTTGTGTTTGCGGCGTTTTTTGGAACTTTGAGCGAGCTCAGCACGCGCTCTGCCCCGACCCATGTGATCCGTAATCTGTTTCACTTCGTTGGGCAAAACCTGTGGTTCTACGCAATCACGGTCATCCCATTGGCGCAGGTGTTTGCGCTTGAGTTTACCTCTCCCATCTGGATCTTGATCCTCTCGCCCATCTTCTTGGGCGAACGCATGACCCGTCCGCGCATTGTGGCGGCGGTCTTGGGTTTCATCGGCGTCTTGGTCGTTACACGTCCCGGCGCAACGCCGCTTAATGCAGGTATTGTCATGGCTGCGATTGCTGCGATTTGTTTCGCGCTGACGGGGCTGTTGACCAAGCGATTGACGAAAACGGAAAGTCTGACCTCAATCTTGGCGTATCTCACTGCCACACAAGCCGTTTTTGGACTGATCTGCGCCGGATATGATGGCGATATTCGCTTGCCAACAACAGAGAGCACACCGCTTTTGGGTTTGGTCGGCCTCGCCGGTTTAATTGCGCATTTTTGTCTGACCAAAGCGCTGAGCATTGCACCTGCGACCGTCGTCATGCCGATAGATTTCACCCGTCTGCCGTTGATTGCTGTGATTGGTATGTTGGTCTTCGGTGAAGCGCTTGATCCTTGGGTGTTCGTGGGGGCCGCGCTCATATTTGCGGGTAATTATTATAATATCTGGTCAGAGACCCGCAAAGCGCAGATTTCGGATTGAGCCTACGTGTCCTTTGCTGCAAGCCAGTTCCGTGAGACAAAGCGAAGACATATCCCCCCTCGCTTGGGTGCTTCTAGGCCTTTTGGGTTTGATCTGGGGCGGCTCGTTCCTGTCCATTCGGATTTCGCTTAATGAGATCGGGTTTCTGACCTCTGTCGCGCATCGCACGGGTTGGGCCATGTGTCTGTTGTGGCTTTATGTTTGGCTGCGCGGCATCCCAATTCCACGTTCGCGCGAGGTGTGGATCGGGTTTCTTGGAATGGGCCTACTTAACAATGCGATCCCCTTTTCACTGATGGCTTGGGGGCAATTAACGGTTGAAAGCGGCCTCACCTCGATCTTCAACGCTGCGACCGCAATCTTTGGTGTAGTTCTTGCCTCGCTGTTTTTTGCAGATGAAACCTTAAGCCCCCGAAAACTGTTGGGGGTTATAATCGGATTCTGCGGTGTCGCCACGGCCATCGGGATTCAGCACCTTATGAGTTTCGATCCGCGCTCTCTCGCGCAATTGGCGATCGTAGCTGGTACGATTTCATATGCTTTTGCAGGGATATGGGCACGTAAACGTCTTAGTGGCCTGCCCCCCGAAGTTGCGGCTGCAGGGATGCTCACAGGCGCAACAATAATCACGCTCCCTGCTGCTTGGATCATTGAGGGGCCGATCTCGCTTTCCCTTGAACCCATCACATGGCTCGCCATCGGCTACTTTGTGATGATCGCGACGGCGCTGGCCTATCTGCTGTATTACCGCATCCTTGCATTAGTAGGCAGTGGTAACCTAATGCTAGTAACCTTGCTCGTGCCGCCAATAGCGATCGTGCTTGGCGCAGTGGTTTTGGGCGAAACCTTACATCCGCGCGCCTATCTTGGGTTTGGGTTGCTGACTGTCGGTTTGTTCATTCTCGATGGACGCGCCGTTGACGCCTTTCGCCGCGCAAAGTAGCAAGGCGGTACCGTCATTTGCGCGAAGGACCGCCACATGCTTTATCCCACTGCGCAAGCTTGGCGCGAAGCTCCTCACAAACGCGTTTTGATCTTCGCGATGTCGGGTCTTGGTAAAACCCATGTGTCCGAAATGCTCGCCGAGCAAGGCGGCTGGTTTCACTACTCCGTGGACTATCGCATCGGCACGCGCCACATGGGCGAACATATTATCGACAATCTCAAACGTGAGGCGATGAAAACACCGTTCCTGCGCAAGATGTTGATGCAGGATCTGATCCATTTTGGTGTTAATGTGCATGATCACGATCTGCGCCCCGTTGCAGCCTATTTGGGCAAACCGGGCAACCCCGATCAAGGTGGCCTGCCGCTCGCAGAGTATCAGCACCGCCAAGATCAATTCCGCAAGGCAGAGATTGCGGCGCTGAACGACACAGCGCATTTTATCGAGCGCGGCCAATCAATCTATGGCTATGATAATTTTATCTGCGACACGGGCGGGTCTATTTGCGAGTGGGTTGATCCGACTGACCCGAATGATCCATTGCTGAGCAAACTCGCCGAGGACTGCTTGATGGTTTGGATCAAAGGCGGTGAAGCGCATACCGATTCCCTCGTTGCGCGCTTTGACAAAGAGCCCAAACCGATGTCCTATCAGCCTGAATTCTTGCAGCGTATATGGGGTGAATACCTCAATGATAACAACATTAAAGAGGGCGATGTTGATCCAGATGAATTCGTGCGTTGGACCTATGCACAGGCCCTTGCGCACCGCCAGCCGCGCTACGCTAATATGGCGCAAAACTTCGGAATAACTGTTGATGCGTGCGCGTGGGAAACCATCACCTCCGAGGCGACATTCGTAGATGTGATCGCCGACGCCCTTGCAGCACATCAGGCCTAGACCTATCTACATCACTGAAGTCAAAGAAAGTCCGGTGCCATGCCGATAAAACTCCCTGCTGATCTTCCTGCGTATGACGTGCTTCAGCGCGAAGGCGTGATGCTTGTCTCCGAGGACGAAGCGGCGCGTCAGGACATCCGTCCTTTGCGGATTGCTTTGCTGAACCTGATGCCCAAGAAGATTCAGACGGAGAGCCAGTTCGCCCGCCTCATTGGCGCGACGCCTTTGCAGATCGAACTCTCCCTGATCCGTATGAGCGAACACAAAACGCGCAATACGGCGTCGGAACATATGGCAAGTTTTTATCGACCCTTTTCGGAAGTGAAGGACGAGAAGTTCGACGGCTTGATCATCACCGGTGCCCCGATCGAGCATTTGGAGTTCGACGAGGTCACCTATTGGGAAGAACTGCGCGAGGTTTTCGCGTGGACTCAGACCCATGTGCATTCCACATTCGGTGTCTGTTGGGGCGGCATGGCGATGATCAATCATTTTCACGGCGTTCAAAAACATATTTTGGATCACAAGCTGTTTGGTTGTTATCGCCATTCGAATTTGGCACCCGCGTCACCTTATTTACGCGGATTTTCAGATGATTGCGTGATCCCCGTAAGCCGGTGGACAGAAATGCATCAAACCGAGATTGATCGAAATCCCGAGCTCACCACATTGTTGTCGAGCGATGATGCAGGACCGTGTTTGGTCGAAGATCCAAAGCACCGTGCGCTCTATATTTTTAATCATTTCGAGTATGATTCAGGCTCGCTTAAGCAGGAATATGACCGCGATGTTGCAGAGGGTGTGCCGATCCATGTGCCGATGAATTACTACCCCAACGATGATCCAACACAACCGCCTCAGAACCGGTGGCGCAGCCACGCGCATCTCCTTTACGGCAACTGGGTGAATGAGATCTATCAATCAACCCCCTACTATATGGCGGAAATTGGTGGGTAAGGCTCTGTTGATCATTGGGTTTATCCTCATCGCATTTGTTGCGGTAACGCTCTGGCGCGCAAACGCTCGTGAGGCTGCCGCGGAAAAGGCCTATCCCCCTGAGGGCCAAACTATTGAGGTCAAAGGTTACAAAGTCCACGCAGTCGTGCGTGGCGAGGGGCCGGATTTGGTGCTGATCCACGGTGCGTCAGGCTCCACTCGCGATTACACCCATACGCTGGTCGCTCAGCTTGAGAGCGACTATCGAGTGATCGTGTTGGACCGGCCTGGTTTTGGCTACACGCCGCGACTTCACAAAGACGGCGAAAGCCTTGAGGAACAAGCGGCGCTGCTTTCGGCTGCAGCTGCAGAACTCGGCGCAGATCGACCTATCGTGTTGGGACAATCCTTTGGCGGCGCGGTTGCGCTCGCGTGGGCCGTGCATCACCCCGATACCATTTCTGGGCTGGTCTTACTCGCCGCGCCTTCCAATATCTGGAGCACGCCCATCGACCCGCTCTACCGTGCAACATCGTCCTTTTTGGGCGCACATCTTTTAGTGCCGATTCTGACAGCATGGGTGCCAAAGTCCTATGTTGCCAACGCCCTTGAGGGAGTTTTCGAACCGCAAGCTGCACCAGAGGGCTACGCACGTCATTTCGGCCCCAGTATTACATTGCGACGCAAAACAATGGTTGTAAACGCGCGACAACGCGTTCGTTTGCTGCCCGATATCAAGGCGCTAATCCCGAGATACGGTGAAATATCGGTGCCAACAGAGCTGCTTCACGGCGACGTGGACACGATTGTCGGTCTCTCAATTCATTCCGAGTTGTTGGTCAATCAAATCGCACATGCCAATCTTACGGTGCTGAAAGGTATCGGACATATGCCACAACACGTGTCGCAACCTGAGGTCCTCTCTGCAATCTCCCGCGTCGCTTCGCGTGCGCGATTGCAGTAATTGCGCAGCCTCTTCATAGTGGCGCCAAGCAACACGGGAACACGCAACATGAGCTTGCCTTTTGACGGTGCTATTAGCACGTTCTACAATGAAAAAGCACCCGGCGCAGTGCGCGACGCGATCAAGTCAAGCGCAGGCGGTGATATTTTGAGCAAGAGCTACCCCTACGGCGCGCGCATGAAGCGTAAACAGTATGAAAAAGATATGGCAGCGCTTCAGATCGAACTGGTACGTTTTCAGCACTGGGTGCGCGAAAATGGTCAGCGTGTGGCGATCGTTTTTGAAGGTCGAGATGCGGCGGGAAAAGGCGGCACAATCAAGCGCTTCCGCGAGAACCTTAATCCACGTGCTGCCAATGTGGTGGCACTTTCCAAACCAACCGAGCGCGAGCAAAGCCAATGGTATTTTCAGCGCTACATCGATTATTTACCTGCGGGTGGCGAAATCACTTTCTTTGATCGCAGCTGGTACAATCGCGGCGTCGTGGAGCATGTTTTTGAATTCTGCACGCCCGAACAGCGCGAAGTGTTCTTCAAACAGGTTACGCAATTCGAAGATATGATCGTCAATGAGGGCATTACCTTGGTGAAGTTCTGGCTCAATGTGGGGCGTGAGGAACAGTTGCGCCGCTTTATGGAGCGCGAGAACGATCCTTTGAAACAGTGGAAACTCTCTTGGATCGACGTCGAAGGATTGAACCGCTGGGAAGCCTATTCCGATGCGATAAAAGAGAACATGCAACGGAGCCACACAGAAACGGCACCTTGGACCGTGATCCGTTCTGACGACAAACGCCGCGCGCGGGTCAATGCAATCCGTCATGTGCTTGCTCTATTCGCTTATGATCACAAAGATAAAAAGGCATTGGGCGAGGTCGATGCGAAAATCTGCGCCGGACCGGAGATCTGGGATGCCTAAAAAACGTGGTTATCACCACGGAAACCTGCGCCAAGCGCTTGTGGAAGCCGCCTTAGAGCTGATCCGCGCCAAAGGCCCGACGGGTTTCACATTGTCAGAAGCGGCCAAACAAGCGGGCGTCACCCCCGCTGCCGTCTATCGCCATTTTGAAGGTCGCGAAGATCTGATCGCAGAGGCCGCACGCCAAGGCTATGAAATTTTCGCAGATGTAATGCAATACGCTTATGACAAAGGACAACCGTCTGCTTTGGCGGCGTTTGAGGCAACGGGACGCGCGTATCTCGCCTTTGCGCGCAAATACCCCGGGCATTATATCTCTATGTTCGAAAGCGGTATTTCGGTGAATAGAACACCTGAA